>JADMIO011081421.1_pt1 | contig 74129 bp, 55 predicted proteins | sample 8958161 | NCBI WGS metagenome assembly JADMIO01 (sample SAMN16585339, study PRJNA669376) | soil metagenome | isolation source: Crop rotation soil | place: USA: Cullars Rotation, Alabama | collected 2011
CGCGACAACTTGTCCACGTGGAATTCTAAGCTTAGGATCCCAATGTGCTGGAAAGCGCAGATTCCGCGAATACCCGAGTTAGGGAATCGCGTCCTGCTGGTCGTGCTGTCTACAAACGCTCCCCCCGTCCCGCCGATCAGGGCGGCGGCTGAGCACGCCCGCCTGGCCCAGTTTTTTGAGTACAACCCCGACGTGTTTGAGGCGTGGGAAGCCCCTTCGATCACTTTCGACCTGCTCCTCAAGGCGCTGACCGACAAGCTGCCTTTAGACAACAACAACCATCACGTCGGCCAAGTGATACTACTCTCCGGCGATGTGCACCACAGTTTCGCTTCGCGACTCCTTTACCGCGGTACCAACCGGTATGGGGATGACACACCCACGCCAACCAGCGCCGTCATCGCGCAACTGGTGGCAAGCCCGTTCAAGAAAGAGACCGCAAGTACTCGCGACTTTCATCGTGACGGTTATTTGGCCGCGCCGGCCGCCGCCGATTTCCTCGACATGATTCAAACAAACACCAAGCAGTTCTACGCGGGGTGGAACGTACCGAGTAGCCAGTTAGGGCGCGTAATCGGTAAAAAAATTTTCGCGGCCTCTCTCGCCGGCGGTGGGGTAGTGGACTGTAAGTTAGAACAGCCTACAATCCAGTTGAACATTGACTGCCAGGGGAAACAAACAATGGTCGTGCTAAAGCCCGGCCTTGATCCCGATTATCGCTATCGCTTCGAATACTTGAACGCCGAGAAAACGCAGGGCTCCGACCTGAACAACCCGCCGATTGGGCCTGTACCGGCAGGCTCGTCTCCCGCGGGGCGAAAGGAAGCCGCCCGGAAGTTTCATCAGGCCACGCTTCGGCTCCGACGATACCGCATTGGTCCCAACCCGATGGTCGTCGGCGTAAACAACTTCGGCGAGATCACGTTTGTGTGGCCGCCCGGCCCGGACAAGACCGTCAACCACACGCTCCGGTGGTGGCTCGGTCGCTCCGCTCTGGCGGTGACGACCTACTCCGTGAAGCTCAATCCGAAGGACCTGAACGAGAAGGTCGAACCCGAACCATGAGCGAAAACCTTTTCGAGTTACTGGCGAGCGAAATAGGTAAGCTGCTCGAGCCAGTCGGTGTCAGCGTCTCTAACCCCGAGGTGCTCAGGCAACTACTGGCCTCGGTCGGATTCATTTCGCCGAGCGTCGAACAGGCAGATTTAGTCAACGCATTGAGTGCGGTCGCGGAACTCAAGGCGCAGGTTAACCGCCTCGCGGAGTCAACCACACCATCCCTGGATGACATCGCTACGGCCCTGGGACTCGCACGCGCTGCATTCGAGGCCCTACGCGCAGCGGGTTCGGCGAGTGATCCGGCTGGCCTGTTCGAAGACGCCGGGCGCGATCTCGCCAGTTTCCTTGTCTCCACATACTTATTCACCCGGCACCCGCTCGCGCACGATCTGGCCGTCCTTCTCACGCTGATTGAGCCCCGTTACGAGCGAACGCCGCAGCTCCCTGTTATTCAAGACTCGCAGATGCTGAGAGATTTCGTATTCCTCGACGACTTCCGCTTCGGCCGACTTGCCGATTTGCTGCGCGACCCGGTCGCCACATTACGTTCCGAGTACGGAAATAATCTTGCTTCGCTTGAAGACGCAAATGCACTCGCCGACAAGCTGTTCCCACGGCTCCGCCGCGTACTTCGCCGTATCGGCCTGCCATGCCATTACGGCGTCAATCCTGCTGACGGGGACATCTTTGGAGACGGTACGCAACTCGTAGATCACGCACTCGTCGTTTATGTGGAGGATATTCTGGCTGGTGCGCTGGACGAGTCCGGCGTGGTGCTGCTCTTCTCATCAGCCGATAAGGGCGATCTCGGGTTAGTTATCAGCCCGTTCGGCACACTCATGGGCACTAAGCGAGTGCGCAGTTGGAACGTCGAGTTCGACCTCACTGCCGGGGTAGATGTTTTTGCTTACGGGCGGCACGGTATGACGTTATTGTCGGAGGCAGGAGCGACTGAAATGAGTGGCGGCTTGTTAGCCGCGCTAACTGCACCAAGCGACGGACCCGCATTCATCTTCGGCTCACCCACAAGCTCGCGTCTCGAAGTGGGTGGTGTTCAAATCGAAGCGAAGACAACACTCTCCGAGGCGCGGCAGTCCCTTGTGCTCTCCGCCGACGTCTCGAAGTCCGCCATTGTAATCGTACCCGGCGACGGTGATGGTTTGCTCAGCCGAGTTTTACCCGAACAAGGTGTGCGCGCTGAATTCAACCTTGGCCTGGCATGGTCCAACGAGCATGGTTTTAGCTTTCGCGGGGCGGCTGGCTTGGATGCTGACTTGCCGATTGGTCTAAAGCTCGGCGGTCTTTCGATTCCTTCTATCCATCTGATGCTCCAAGCGAAGGATTCAAGTGTGGCCACGGAAGTGTCTGCCAATGTTTCCGCGTCGATTGGCCCCTTCTTCGCAACCATAAATCGGGTTGGACTAGCCGCGCTGCTAACTTTCCCGGAAGAAGGAGGCAACCTTGGGGTTGCCGATCTGGACTTTCATTTCAAGTCTCCTTCGGGAATCGGCATTGTCGTGGACGCGGAAGTGGTTAAGGGTGGAGGGTTCCTCGCTACCACTCCGACCGGAGATTACTTTGGAGCGCTGGAGCTCACGATCAAAGAGATGGTGAGCGTCAAAGCCATTGGCGTGGTCAGCACGAAAATGCCCGACGGTTCCCGCGGATTTTCATTCGCCGCAATCATTACCGTCTCAGACTTTCCAGGAATCAACCTTGGGTTTGGTTTTCGCCTCACCGGTGTCGGCGGCATCATCGGCATCGACCGCACCTTTGATTTTGACAAGCTCGAACAAAGACTCAAACAAGGCGCACTGCGGAATCTCTTATTCCCACCCGATCCGGTGGCCAACGCACCGGCGATTCTCGCCGATATGACTCAGGTGTTCCCCGCAGCCAGAGATCACCACGTCTTCGGACTGATGTTCCGGATCGTTTGGGGCAGCGAGAATCTCGTCACCATAGATCTGGCAGCAATTATCACCGACACGATCGCGATCCTCGGCATCGTCGATGTCTACTTCCCGCGAATGGACTTCCCGCAGGTGGAAATTCACGTGCATGTGATCGGCCTACTGGATCTCGGCGGAAAGCGAATCTTCGTCCATGCCAAGATCCTTAACACCTCCCAGATCTTTGGCTTCAAGGTTAGGGGCGACGCAGCCATGCTGGTATCGTGGGGCGACGATCCCGTTTTCATTCTTTCGTTCGGTGGCTTCAACAAACGTTACGAGCCACATTTGCCTTCCGGTTTCCCGGCACTCGATCGGCTCCTCGTGCAATTATTCGATAGCAAGAATTTGAAAGCCAGCTTGCGCGCGTACCTCGCCGTCACTTCGAACAGCCTGCAAATCGGTGGGTCGTTCGCGATGAAAGCCGGCATCGGCAAGTTCACGATCGAAGGATCCCTCACCGTCGATGCGTTGATTCAATTCCACGGCCATCCAAAATTTATCTTCGATCTCGATGCATCAGTCGAACTCAAAGCATGGGGCGTCACGCTATTCAGTGTTCATGTTGAAGGTACGCTTTCGGGCGGCCGCCCGTGGCACGCGCGCGGCGAGGCGAGTTTCAAGATATGGATATTTCATTGTTCAGTTCATTTCGACGAAGAGTGGGGTGATCCGCCTGACGACGAAGTCTTGACCGAGGTCGACGTGAGGTCATTACTGATTGAGGCATTTCAGGATATCAGGAACTGGACCGGCGAACTGCCACCCGCTGCGCAAGGGCTGGTGACGTTACGAGAACCTACCGACGGTTCACACGTCATGCTCCACCCGTTAAGTGCTTTGACTGTCACTCAGCGGGTTGCACCTTTGAATGTGTCACTGACGCGATTCGGCAATGCCAAGCCGCAAGGTCAAAACCTGTTCACGATTGAAAACGTCGAAGTCGGCGTTTCCGGCACGATTGGCGGAACGTTCTCTTTCAAAAGGGAAACAGTTGGTGACCACTTTGCCCGCTCACAGTTTCTCGATATGACCGAGGACGAGAAACTCGAAAGTCCGGCTTTTGAAAAAATGGATTGCGGCGTTCGCCTCGTAACGGCGCCTGTGCAATTCGACGACCCTCTGATTGTGAGCATCTCGTATGAAACTCTGAGGTACAACTCAGCAACGAAAACCTTCGACCCCATCGATGGCGGGCCAGACTCGCAGTTAGTGCCACAACACTTACTGGCGACTGGCGCCGCGGCCTCAGGACCGTCTGCCACATTCGCGCGAGGGCGAACTTCAGCCGTGAAAATCTCACCGCTCGAATACGTAGTCACAAACGTAAACGATCAAAGTCCAGTGGCCGAAGTTCCGGCTGCAACGTATACGCAGGCGGTGGAGTTAATGCGAAATCGAGTTGCTTTTCGGGAGAATGAAAAGAGTCAGTTACAGATTCTCGAGATAATCAAGTGAAGAATGTTTACACATTTCTTGGTTGGGTGCGGCAGGGATTAAGCGGCGCCGGATTACCGCCTGACTTGATGGAAGATCTTCCGGCGCACCCTATTGTTCCTGTAACGTTGACGATTAAAGACAACGCTCCCATCTCAACGCCGGTTCGCATTGCCGGTCCCGGAGACGTGCAGGGTATTGATCGACGTCAAGTAGTGCGTTGCGATCCCGCTCCGTTCACTCACAACTTCGAGTCGACCTGTCTTGCTGCAATCGAGTTTGATCGACCAGATCTGCCGTGGATGTTTACGCCAGCCGCGCCGAATGCGATGCGGCAATTGCGCCCATGGATTTGTCTCGTGGTTATTAAGCGCGGTAAAGGCGTGGAAATCAAAGAAGCCGCAGATCGCAAGAGCCGCATCCTCGAGATCGGCGACCCGGTGCGGCCGGCTGACGAACTTCCGGACTTGAAAGAATCGTGGGCTTGGGCGCACGTGCAAGTCGCGGGCTCCGAGAACCTAAATACGCTGCCTCAAATTCTTTCCGGCAGTCCTGAGCGAACGGTGTCCCGCTTGATTTGTCCGCGGCGTCTCGAGCCAAACACGAATTATATTGCCTGTGTAGTGCCGACGTTTGTCGTCGACGAGCAATCTGTCAAACCGGCCTGGCGCGTAGAGGATTCTTCGCTGACAAGAGTGGAATTGCCTGTCTATCACTCGTGGGAATTCGCTACCGGACCCGCAGGTGACTTCCAATCGTTCATCCGGAAACTGCAGAATCGACCAGCCCCGGGTTTGGGCACACGCAAGATGGTGGTCGATGGTGAAGTTGTCACGTTGGAAGGCGCATTCAAATTTCCCAACACCGAGTCACACGGTCTCAGTATAGCTGCGGGCCAGGCTTACCGTGCAAAGTTGCGCGCCCTGGTGAACTCTCCGGTGCCGGACGATACGCCGAAAGTGGCGCCGCCAATCTACGCCGGTCATTACCGCGACGCGGTGGAATTGCCGGAAGACAACGCGCCGCCAGGATGGTTGGGCGATCTAAATCTTGACCCGCGTTATCGTGCAGTTGCTGCGTTAGGTACCCGGGTTGTGCAGATGCAGCAGGAGTCGTTAATGGCGTCCGCCTGGAAGCAGGCGGGCGAAGCAGAACGTGCGAATGCTATTTTGCGAAACGCTCAACTGTTGCAGGCGGCCTCGAACTCGGTGTTGGTTAATCATCTGAGCCGCTTGTCTGACAGTTCGATCGTGGAAGTAACACGCCCGGTGCACGGTCGCGTGATCATTGATGCGAAGACAATCGGGGGCCAATTCACCGAAACCAATACACCCGTAATTGTTACGACCTCCGCCTTTCGACGGATCACGCGACCGCGTGGGCCGATACTGCGACGCGCCTTGCCGACGGTGCGGACGGTCCGAGAATTCGTCTCAAACATTGCGAACGAGAAGTTACATCTGACCGCGGTCGATCAGGATACCATCGTGGTTGCGGGCCACCCTCATTCGATCGATTTTGAAAACCTCGGGATCATCACACCCGATCTGGCGGAAACTCAGTGGCTAAACAACGGCGGTCACCGACCGGCCAGCAGTTTTCCGGTTGATTTCGGCTGGATTGGGGACGCTTTTATCGACTCGTTCACGCCGCCTGCAAACTTCAATATTATTAATCCGTTGTTGCCCGGAGCCCTTTCTGGATTTCCTGTCCCGCATCCAAACGCCGTACAAAACTTTCGCGAGGCCTTTGCCGCCCACCAACCTTTGATTGTTCACGCGTTGTCACAGGATCCCACGCCAGACAAACTTGTGGTGAAGGAGCTTGCGGAGAAAGTTCGCACGAATCTGAATCCGGCATTGACCGTTCCAACCCTCGTGCAGCCAATGATCAAAGTCACGGCGGCTCCGGGCACAAATGATTCGACGCAGGAAAACGCTAATCTGAGACTTTTGAAACTCGCTCCGCAGTTTTCGCAACCTATGTACGAGGGCGTCCGCGATCTATCGCAGGAGCTCCTGTTGCCCGGACTTGAAAAGGTGCTAGAAGACTCGATTCTACTACTCGAACCTAATCCACGCTTTATCGAAGCTTACATGGCGGGGCTAAATCACGAGATGGATCGCGAGTTGTTGTGGCGCGGCTATCCGGCGCACCCGCTGAATACCCCTTTTCGTTATTTCTGGGATACGCGTAATCGCGCCGGTGGACCAGGCGATGGAGATATCAAACCGATCGAAGAGTGGAATTCGAACAACACTCTTGGCAGCAATGCGGTTGGATTTGCAAAGCCGTTACCGGTCCTGCTGATAAGGAGTGAATTACTGCGCCGCTATCCAACCGCCGTCATCTATACAGTCCCGGCAGATTGGCAAGATGGTCAGGCGAAACCCAGGCTGAGCGGTGAGCCAGGCGCCGAGCCGAAATTTCCGTTCTTTGAAGGCTCGTTCAAATCCGATATCAGGTTCTTCGGGTTTGCGATTGCACGACAAAATTTGCTGGGCAATCAGACCTCATCATCGCCCGGCTACTTCTTTGTTATTCAGCAACATCCGACCGAGCCGAGATTCGCTCGCAAAGCTAACGATACGAGCACAGGTTTTCTCAAACCGTTCGGCGACTCTGCGGAAACAGCTCAGCTACTTCTCCAGCAACCGCTGCGAGTCGCGATTTACGCACGCGATCTGTTGCAAGTGTGATCACATGCCACCACCCGTCGAAAATCAAACGATTAAGAACCTTAAGACACTGCGTGACTCGGCCGCAGAGGCCGAGACTGCGCTTAACATTGGCTCGGCTGATTTGGCGGGGAAACGCGACTCGCTGGAACTGGCGGTCCGCCAGGATGAACCCGCGAAAATCAGCGCGGCTAACAGCGAATTGGCTCAGGTCGGGGCAACTCAAAAAGCGGCCGAGGAAAAATTAATCGGAATACGCAAACAGATAGACCAGACGCGGAAGTCTTTACTTGATCCACCTCCAAGTTCACTCTCGCAACCGCTGCCTGTCACTCTCAGCTCCGACATTCCGATCGTTTTTCTGCCGATTCGATTGGAAACAAAGTTCGAATTCGTCCCGGCGGGAACCAATCTGCTAATACGCATTTACCCGGACGACTTGCACGTGGACACTCACGAACCTGGATTGACGCAAGCGGAGATACAGGTAGGTGAGTTTTTTCGAAAAGCACCCGAAGACGATAAGCGTGCTGCGTGGAACTATCTCGTGAGCAGAGTGGGCGCCCCGAGAGCGGCGTGGATTGCGAGGACTATCAAACCGGATTCCACTCGGGGACGAGAGGCGGCCTGGACGCGCGCTGCGCGTGCAGCATTGCTCCCCGACCGCTGGATTGCAGTTCTCGAACAAGCCTGGAAAGACCCAATCTTTGCTCCCGGCGCGCTGATACCGGATCTCCTGGCCGTTGGGCCTTCGCCAAAGGCAGAAAGCGAACGGCCTGAGCACCCAGAGGAACTCGACCCAACCCAGCTGCTTGATGAAGGGATGCGTTGGTTAATCGATTTTGAAGAGGCACTGAAAGTGGGTATGGCAATCCGGGTCCCGATACCAGCGGACTTTACGATTGAGCGACTGATCGTGTTTGGCTTGAAACAGTCTATGGATGTGAATTCCGCAGCCCGGAATCTGGAGGCCCTGTTCGATGCGCACCACTACACTCGCTCGCTTAGTTTCATTCCCCGCGGTACTCCGACTAACAACACCGGCGAAACATCGTCCGGTTACGATTCGAAAGACCTGGGCAGCGAGCGCAGTTTTGCTGCCGAATGTGGAGACGAGTTGTTTACTCTCGAAAGCCAGGCGAACGGCGATCGCACCGCGTGGGCATTCGGAATCAATCGGGAAGTTTTCTTTCACGTGAGTGCCGCAGGTAGGGCCGACGAACCGGCCGCGCGAAGTCTGAATGCGGCACTATGGGCCACGACCTGGGGATATTATTTGACGCAACGGTTGGCCGGCAGGCTCGCACCAGGACCAGTCTCGACTATCAGAAGGCATTTTGTCGATTACGTACGCGGTGGCGGCCCCTTGCCATCACTTCGAATCGGAACCCAACCGTATGGCGTGCTTCCGGTGACTTCTCTGGATCTGTGGCAGGCTGATGGTCAAGATGGCATCATCAATAGCGCGGCGTTTACGCTGCGAAGTGTTCGCGACGTCTTTCGCAAAGCGGTGGGCCACGGGCGAGTGCCGCGCGTGAATAGTACCGATCCCGATCAGTCGCTGCTTGACGTTCTTTGTCAGACCGGGGTCTCGTCAGCATTTAATGTGCGCCACTTTTTGGGACCCAAATTCATTCATAACTTTGAGTGGTTCGCGGGTAACTTTCTGGATGCAAATTGGTGGGTAGCTCAGCAACAACTTGTTCTTGTGACTGCAGGGTTGGCAATTCCCGACTTGCGGACCGACAGTCCCCAGGGCACCTCGGTTGGAGCACAGAACGCAAATCAACTCAACTCCCCGTTGGTTCAATATCCACCGTTACCCTCACAGGAACAACTTTCTCCGAACTACATCGACGCTTTGGTGAAGGCAACATTTGCCGATCTCAAAGACGACAATCTACTGACTGCTAACTCATTCCCCTCCGGCCGCCCGCTACTGTACCGACTTCTGCGTCACTCGCTGCTGTTAAACTATGCGGATGCCGCCCGTCAATTCGTGACGCTTAATCCAACTGACATGGAGCCCGAACTGGTCGGATTTGATGGAGTTCCTGCAACAACAGCTTGGGACATTTTGGGTATACCCATTTTGTTGCCTGATGGCTCGTCTGTAAGGATCAGCACATATCTCGAAGATTCTGATAACAAGAACGATCCGCGTGTGAAGGATCTGACCGAAACTCGTTCCGCTCTGGAGACGCTTGCGCAGCTTATCAATGGAAAACACGAGTCGTTGAAGGACACGTTGTTGCCGGAAGATTTGGAGCTGTTATTGTGCGAGACGATGGATACTTGCTCGCATCGCTTCGACGCCTGGGCAACTTCGGTCGCCACGAGTCGCTTGAAACGGTTAAGAGAACCTAACGCAAATCCACAAGGAGTTTACATCGGAGGCTATGGCTGGGTGGAGAATCTGAAGCCGGCAAACAAGCCCACCTCCGAGGGATTCTTACAGGGACCGTCGTTGGCCCACGCCAGCACGGCAGCGGTGTTGGCCACTGGCTATTTGTCACACCGCGATCAGACCAAACCCGAACAGCCGTTTGTTATTGATATGTCGTCCGAGCGCGTCAGAATCGCGCGCCAACTCATCCGCGGAGTGCGCCAGGGCCAGTCACTGGCGGCCCTCCTTGGTTATAGGATTGAGCGAGCGCTGCAGGAAAGCAAAGACGATCTGAAACGTTATATCTCGCGGCTTCGAAGCATAGCGCCACTCGATGGGACGGCTCTAACCCAGGGCGGACCGGTCGAAAGCATAGCCGCGAATAATGTAGTCGATGGCATTCGCATCCTCGAAATGTGGCGCAACAAGACTGGTGAGTATAAGGCACTCTGGAATCCGCCTGATCCTAAGCAAGCGAGCGTGGAGCAAGTCCTCGCGCAGGTCGAGAATGCCAGAGACGCTCTCGGTGACGTCATGATGGCTGAAAAGGTCTATCAAGGTATTCGTGGAAATTTTGATCGACTAGGTTATACGGCCGAAGACGTTCTTCGCGGACGACCGATCAGTGAACCGGAGGTGTTGGATACACCACGTACAGGGAAAACAGTAAGTCATCGGGTTTTGTTCTTTTTTGATAAGAACGCGCCGCAGTTAGCCGCTTGGTCTCACGTTCAAACGCCGCCAGAAGCGTCATCGATCCTTCAGATCCGGGCAGCTGTCGAACCGCGTCTCAATGCACTGGCGGCACAATTACTGCCCGAGCCGACCCGGGTTTGTTGCCGCGCACAGTATCTCGATCCGGACAGTGGTCTCCCGCTAACGCTATCAGATGATGGAGAGACGTTCCGCACGGTGAACCTTTACGATCTCAACTTGTCGCCACTCGATGCGGTTTTCATCTCGAGCAGCCGCAATCCGGAAGCACGTGCAGAACTCGAACAAAGAGTAGAGCTGAAACTACGCGAGACTTTGCCCGCGGGTTTGAGAGCCGACGTGCGTGTGCGACTCGATTACGGGAGAGCCTCAACCTGGACCGACGATATTTCAAGTTTTAGTCAATTCCAATTACTTGCAGCTGCCGTTCGTCACCTTTTGACATCAGCGACAGCGCTGACGCCGGAAAATTTGAACGTCGCTCCTGAACCGCCGCCGGCAACTATCGACGTCGATGAGTTCTCCGGGCGGGTAGACAAAGTTATCGAAGTACTGGGTGCACTCGGTGTCGCGCTCAGTGAAGTCATCGCGAAGGAGCAAACATTCACGCTCGACCAGATGCGAGAGTTGCTCATGCAAGCCACCTATCTCGGAATCAAAACAGCTGTCCCGGTGGTCGCGGCCAAAGACGATGAGCACACGAGGGCAATGCTCTTGACGCAGGTGGCATCTGTTTTGGCCGACGTACAAGCGACAAGAAAGAATGTCCAGGACATTGAGGCTCGAGTAACTGCGCGGCCTGAGCGAGACCTGCAGCGCATTCGAGCCGTACTCGGTTCCGATTTCCTCGCTGTGCCGCATACGATTCCTTTCAACACCGGCGAATTGACTGCCGCTTTCCGTATCAGCGACGAGCTTCAGCAGAAACCGCGCGCTGGTGAAGCATGGCTGCAGCGTGCAGCCCGTGTGCGTGAACCTCTCACGGCATTGGTTGATTCGTTGCGAAATGCTGAAGTAATCATGAACCGGCGATTTGAGTTTTCAGTAGCGCAGTTGCCGTTTTCGCCGGGCGAGCGCTGGGTTGCGCTTCCGGAAGAAGATGAGAAACATCCTTTGCCCGAGGGGCGTGTTTCAATCGTAGCGTGTGGACCGGTGCAGTTCACCCAAAACAAACCAGTCGACGCCATTGTCATGGACGAGTGGACCGAGCTAGTCCCGAGTGCGAAAGAGACCACGGGCGTCGCGTTCCATTTCGATCAGCCGAGTACGTGTCCCCCCCAGGCCATTTTGCTGGCTGTTGCGCCGGATCGCAGTAAGCCGTGGGACATGGACACAATTCGAGCGATCCTGGCCGAAACGCTTGATCTGAGTAAATTGCGGACGGTGGATCGAGAAGCGATAGTCGAGCTGCATCATTTCCTGCCCGCGCTTTACTTCGCCTTGAACGCTGCTGGAGACACCATAACGACCAACTTCGGAGCTCAATAGATGCCCTCACTCACTTCATGGCAACGGCTCGAACCACGTCCCACGGGCGACATTACTGTCGGACTACAAGGCCGCATACACGATCCGTTATGGCTGCTTGCGCGACAGTGGCAGTTGGGAGAATTTCAGGGTGAGGATGCTGCCTCGCCGGTTTTGGCCCAACTTTTAGGCGCCTCGTTCGAGCTAACGCGATTCTTGCCTGGGCCTTTGCCAACGAATGGCAATGGTGTTGGCCAACCCTTGAAAGTGTCGCGCGAGCCGCTGGAAACTCTGGTTGAGAAAGAGCCGGTCGCGCGTGGCGCAATGCCCGACCTGCGGTTTGCAGTTGATGCCGGTCGTGAATTTGTGCGCCTGCTCGAAACTCATGGCGCTAGCGATCTGCGTTCGGCATACCTCCTTCACTGTTCACTTAGCGAAAGCGTTGAATCCTTAGACAAGTCTGAACAAGAGTTTCTGGAGCTCTTGGCCGGCCGCGTCATCAATGGTGCGCAGCTTTATGTAGAGCTGGATAGCGCGCTCCGTCCGGAAAGTGGTTCGTCTCATTTACCTCCCGCACCCGCCATTCCGCAAAGCCACCACGACGCTGTGCTGAAGGCTGCAAAAGAGTGGCTTGTTTGGTACGACTCGCAGTTCAGCGAGCCAGTCGGCGTTTCCGCCTGGGTAGCAAATCGGATGGAATACGCGTTTTCGGTTTCAGCGGCGGCGCCCGAAGGTGAGATCGTGCTGACCACACCAGAGTACGTCGAAGGTCGCCTGGAATGGGATTCATTTTCAATTCGACCCGACGCGAAACTTGGAGCGACGCCAGCTGAGTCGCTCCTCAAAACGATCGACAAAACATTTATTCCCGCGCCGTTGAGGTATCCCGGTATGCCAGCGAGTCGCTGGTGGGAATTTGAAGATGCAAGGGTACATTTCGGCGCTGTGCGTCCGATGCAACAGGACCTTGCGAGCATCGCGTTTTTGCAGTTCGCGACAATCTATGGAAACGATTGGTTCCTGGTTCCGTTAGAGTTGGCAGTGGGGTCAATGTCTAGTCTTTTCTCCGTTCATGTTAAGGACAGTTTTGGAAACGAAATCCTCGTCGGTCCCTTCTCTCAGTTTGGAGGAGAAAATGTTGGTTGGAAGATGTTTACGTTGTCAACATCCCCACCCGATGAGACAGATTGGGGAATGTTATTCTTACCACCGTCTCTCGGGACATCCATCGAAGGAAAACCGATCGAGGAAGTCGTGTTGATGCGCGATGAGATGGCGAATTTCGCCTGGGCCGTTGAAGGCGTGGTCGCGAGCCGCACTGGAGACAGAATTGATCGGCGGGCAGTCTATAACACTGCGCACCCACCAGCGCACGCTGCGCCAGTACCAACGGCGGAGGACCGACTGGTTTATAACTTGAGCAGCGAAGTCCCCGATTACTGGGTTCCGCTCGTTCCTGTGCGGGAGAACGAGGTAACGATCGGACTCAAACGTGGAGTGATACCCGGGGAGAATGCGTCGCGCACGCAGGTTCTGGGACGCATTCTGAATCCAACCGAGCCGCTTACCGTGCCGGACGAAGAGGTTCCTCGTGCGGGCGCAATTGTTACTCGTTCCTGGCAGTACGCAAGATGGATTGACGGTTCCACTCATCTGTGGGTGGGACGTCGCAAAGAACCAGGGCGAGGTGAAGGGTCCAGCGGTTTACGGTTCGACGACATCGTGCCTGAGTAGTCCTCTCGATTTTTGGCTTTTTCGTTTCGCCAGGTATAGATCTTAGATCGAACATGATTGATTTCTTGTAAAGCTGAGCATACGAAAGATTTTCGAAGGCAAAGGAGGAACGATGCGAGTTGCTACATGGAATATTTATTGGCTGGGGGAGCGCACGGGTGACAAGATTCAACGTACCGAATCAGATTACAAACTGATTGCCCAAGTGATAGATCGCCTCTCGCCTGACGTTTTGGCGCTCGAGGAAATTGTTGACCCACTCGTGATGGAACATATCCTCGCACTTGCGTCGACTGAGGATCGTGAGTACATCGTCAGGACCGTAGATGACCATTGGCTGACATCGGATTCAAATCCGTTAGCTAATTCGAATGACCTGCAAAAAGTTTTTCTGTGCATCAACAACAAGTCGATCGAATTTCTCAAGGGTGCTGCAATTAAGGGTGGTCCAGGAGGTCGACGACCCTACGCCGCAAGGTTACGTCATCGATCATCAGGCAAAGAGTTTGTGGTGGTTGGAGTTCACCTACGATCAGGCTTTCCAGATTTCCTCGATCAGCAAGATGCGAAAACGCGCCGCAATGAGGTTGAGGCTTTGATCAGATGGTTGGGAGGCCAGGCGCAGGAACCGAATCAGTTATTCCCCGTGCCAGACTCTGATGATGTCATCGTGCTTGGGGATTGCAATGCTGAGCAGGACGATCCGAATCAATCCCTCTCGCCTCTGAGTGAAGGATTCATGGCCGACTGGCTTTGGGACAAACCTGCCCCGGATGGTGCGCATTGGGAGACTGCTCTTTATGAAGGAGATAGGTTTGTAATTGATTTCATTCTCTTGTCACCATCGCTCCGGACAAAAGTGATTTCTCCGTCGTCGGTCTATGCCTGGGACCACGATGCGGCTCTCGGCGGAGCTTCGAAGTTTCATGAAGGACCAAATGGTGCGGGGAACTTAAAAGGGTATGGCGTATCCGATCATAGACCAGTTGTCACTGAGTTGAAATTCTAGATACCGATGTGACTTGGGAATCAGAGGTGACTCCCGGCCGGGAAACCAAGAACCCGCACTTGCATAAAAATTCGTTAATTCCGACCATAACTCCGACTTCAGGGGATCGGGACCACCACTCTTGATTTTTTCTCAGGAGCATTTGGCAATTTATCCTCATCGGTGACCTCTGCCTGTACGCGGCGCAATATGTCACACGAACAGAGAATTTTTATAAGTTGAAGTGTCGAAGCCTATCGCTGTGGCTATCAGACTCCACCTCAGAAAATGACCACATTGGGGCCAAGTGGGCTAACAGACGCCTGCGCACATCGCTCTAAGTGCTTCCTAGAAAAGTGGCGCAGGAAAGTGCCCTCGCAATGAGAATTACACTCGGTAATCATGTGAGTATTCACCTCGAAGAATTGGGCCAGCCAGGCTGGCTTCCTAGCTGCTGGAAATCAGAAGGCGACCATGGGGTTAAGGTTCCCAAGTACCGCAACAGATCCGCAGTGACACTTCAAAAAGCTGAGTGTTTTTGAATATTTGGAATGGGGTGAGGTGAAGTTTTTGAGAAGGACTACAGCAACTTTACAACAACTCCCTCCAGCCAGATTTTTCCGTTTCTCCTAAATCATTGAGTTAATTGAGGATGTTGGTAGCGGGGGGCGGGATCGAACCGCCGACCTTGGGGTTATGAATCCACCCTCGAAACAGTGCGCCAAATACGTTTTGGCCACATTTACTAACATTTTTCGCGGATCGCAGCCGGTTAGGAGTGCAGCAGTGTACGTCTGTAACCACCTATTTCCATTCAAGACCGACACAATTTTCCCCACACGTATACATCAGTAGAGTATTTTCTCGATGTATCTTTTGCCGCAACCAAAGATTAATGTTCATCAGGTATCGCAATACGCGAGGCCTTACGTCGACACCTGATGGTTGCTGCTCGCGAATTGAAATAATATTCTTAGCTTTAATTAAGGAAACAAGACTTTGGAGATCTCTTAGCAGCTTACAAGGTAGTCCTGCGCAAAAAAAACCATTGTCACCAAGCGACTCAAGTAGACTTTCCATCGAGGTGAGGCTTTCTGGCGTAAAGCGACTACGTCTAGTTCCTCTCACCGCTGTCATTTTTTTTATCGTTTGCGGCGGTGCTTTCGGTATTGAATCATCAGTCGGCTCTCTCGGCGCAGGTTGGGCAATAATCTTAATCGTGGCAACTCCAATCGTATGGGCACTCCCAATAGCCCTAATGGTAGCAGAGTTGTCCTCAATGATGCCTAACGAGGGTGGATATTATGTATGGGTACGAACCGCAATGGGAGATTTTTGGGCAGTCCAACAAGGCTGGTGGACTGTTTGCTATACGCTGATTGATTTGGCTATTTATCCCGTTCTTTTCGTTAATTATCTGGCATATTTTTTCCCCTATCTTGACCTTGACCAAAATGGCTCAGCAAGATTTACAGTACTCGTACTGAGATGGATGATTGCGACGTCGATAATTGGCGCCGCTCTGTTCATCAATCTGCGAGGGGCAAAAGCAGTCGGTCGAAATTCAATTGTAAATGCAGCGCTAGTGATTGGTCCATTTCTAATCCTATCGTTCATTGGTTTTTGGCGCGATGGTGCGTCGAGTAACATCATCACCGCCATTCGCACCAGTCTTGGAAACACGAATGGTTTTGTTCCTCTAAGTGTTGGACTGGCCACGCTCATGTGGAACTACAGTGGTTGGGATAGCAGTTCAACCTTCGCCGGCGAGGTTGAGAGAGCTAAACGGAACTATCCACTTGCACTATTGGCCGCCCTTTCAATTTCGATGCTTAGTTACCTTGTCCCCGTATTGGGAGGCTTAACCGTGACTGCTGATCCTAAGTATTGGACGGAGTCCGCAGGTTGGCCAGTCATTGGTGAATTATTGGCAGGTCCCTGGTTAGGTTTACTGATGGCGGTAGCGGCACTCTTGTCAGCTTGGTCGCTCTTGAATAGCAACCTCCTCTATGTTTCGCGTCTTCCTTTCGCTATGGCTTGTGATCAATGGTTACCTGAATTCTTGACATATGTGTCTCCTCGGTCTCAGGCTCCAATCGGTTCTTTACTCTTTACATGTGTGCTTGCATCCGGTCTTTCGGCTCTTTCGTTCAGTAAGCTTATTGTAATGGACGCAACCCTCTCATTAGCCGCACTAATGCTACAATTCGGAGCATTAGTCGTGCTACGAATCAAACAGCCTCAGTTAGAGCGCCCATTTAAAATACCTGGAGGCTGGATTGCTGTGACGATCATTATCCTTTTGCCTATGTTCTGTGGTGCTGTTCTCTTGTATGCGACACTGCACGACGAAACCTCTTTAGGCCAGATTCTTCTGATCGGAGGAATTGTACTAACAGGTCCTGGCCTGTACGCCCTCAGACAGAATGGGCAGGGCCGTTCGGACGTTAACCTGCCACCATTTGATGACGAACGGACCTAAAGACGAACAACATTGTGAGAGAAGGGGGAAAGATAAAGTTGTTATGAAGGAACGCTATCAGCCGTCTTTCATCTTCCGATCACATGAAGCCTCTTACGGAACAGGCCGTTCAATGAACAGTGTTTAATTTGCGATAACTCATTGCAAGTTTAGACAAGTCATGCATATAATCCGCCCGTTTTCAGGTCAGCTACTCACGACTTGTAATTAAGCATTCTTAGCTCCCTAAATTCTCGTTCTTCACTTGGGGTTCACATTGAACGAAAAGTCTTCGCCTTATCTCGAATTAGTGTCCGAAATACTATCCGGCTTGGCGAAGGTGCGCATGGAGAACAGAGCCTGGCTAGATAGCGAATCCGAAGAGCAGGCTAGAGAGACGCAAGTTTTTAAAATTGGTGAGTGCCTGCGACCCTTCTATTTGGCTGCTGCACAGGCTCCCGAACAGTTTGCGATTCCAGCTCTGCCGCGAGACTTGTTGCTGAAGGACACCGAGTTTGTTTTAAAACAAGTCACTCGGACAGGCTTTTTTCCTAGCCCCTATTCACCAATTCCCGGTTCCGTCGATCAGTATACCGACTTCGCAGCATTTACTCTGGACTTTTGCTCTCTGGCTTATGAGTTTTGGAACGATAACACGGCGGTAGGCAGGAGGATCGCGGAAGCTACCAAACCATTAGCCGAACGAGCCGTAGAATTTCTGGTGAACCCAGATAATTGCTTGGTGGACGACAATGGTTGTCGTTGGGGCGGTACGAAAAAGTTTAGCCGTGAGAAGCGTGTAGAGGAGTTTTATACGGATACGTACTTTACATCAGTAGTTATTCTGGAACTCAACAAGACTCTTCATCAATCGCCATTTTCTTTTTCGGCAACACTTAAAGATCAAATGCGAACAAGAGTTCAGCAAGGTGCGCAATGGATTGCTGCTCGATTTGATGGAAAGTTCATTACCGGCGACGAGGGAAAGATAAACCGCAAGCTTCTTTACACTACTTGGGGACTGCGGGCTCTGGTGGAGGTACATAATAGCCAGGCCAAGACTGTAAACAAGAAACTTCTTGAAGCGATCGCTAATGCTTACATTGACGCACTGCGGGAGACCACGCAGCTTACTCAACAACAGGAATATCTCACGGTCCTGTCGGAAGAAGTTGAGCCTCCAATGTACTACGAGGATAGGTCTGGTCTGGCAGGTGTTTTACTTACGCTAGGCAGTTTGGGCGATGTTCCGGATCTTGAACATGTGCTCGACAAAGCATCGTATCCTCGACTTCTGGAAAGAGTCTCTAATTCAGTCCTCATTCTTCGAAACTCAAGTAATGGCCTTTGGTATACCAATCAGCTGATACTTTCAATCCATTCTTATCTTACAGAAGCTTTTCTGCTGCTCCATCGGCGCAGCGATGGTTTCGGTGGTCGACTCGATGTGTCAGGCTACATGATCCGAGCGGCTGTTAGAGAAACCCTGATGGATGATGCCGTGATTACCAACCTCCAACAGGCTGTGTATGACAGACTCTTGAGATTGCTTGAAGATGCCGAGAAAGGAAGAGCGATTCAAGAAGGTTTAGGGCTAGAGCCAACAGTTAGAAATGAAGAAACCCCTCGCCGACCAGTCTCAAAGTCGCGTCCGCGAGCAAAAGGAAGCGTGGCTAAAAAGAAGTGACTAGGTACCCGTGCAGCTGCTTGGGGGGGCGAGTTAAGAGAAATAATGTTAGACGCACTAATAACGATGGGTTATCTGCGGATCCGATTGAGCGAAGCGATGATCGCTGCTTTGCATGCAACTTACGAGAATGGCTATCTGTTCTTTCGCGCGCCTGATCACGAGAAGGCGCTTAATCGCCTGCCGGAAGATTGTGGCTATCGACCCATGGGCGTCGAGTATTCGCAATCGCCTGAACGACCTGATCCTTTTGAATCATTCACAGCAAGTAAACGAGTAAGACCCTGCATGGGCGAACTTCCTTCCAAATACGGCATGGCGCTTTACGATCAAATGCTTCAAACGATTGATCTGTGGGAACGGCTCGCGGAGTCCCTTACCATGCAACTCGCTGACAATCTAACCGGTAGGTCTTTTGTTAGCTTGTTGAAAGGAATGTTCAGTCGTTGGTCCTGTTTGCAACTGAATTATTCACGCCCTTCGGCGGTTACTACTCCTTTCATTCATGAGCCGCACGAAGATGGCCATCTGATGACGATCGCTTCCGCGACTAAGCCCGGACTAGAAGTCGAATCGACGAACGACGTTTATACTCCGCTTTTCCTCGATTCGGACGAGGTGATCATAATGCCTGGTGAAATCTTGGCATTGCTCACAGGTTATCAGATTAAGCCGCTCTATCATCGCGTACGACCAGATACATTTTCCAAAGAAAGACTCGCGCTTCTATTTTTTGCTGACATTGATCCAAAGCTCTGTCAGCCTTGGATTCTTAACGAAAGCAATATGAATGTTGACATTGGGTCTCGAGTGCTAACAAACGCGCGTCGCTTTGGTACTGAAGCATTTTCCATCGAACAGGAGCCTGGTAGCGGTCGAATGTAGTCCGTGCCCGCCATTTAGAAGTGGTTCACTATGAGGAACTCATGATGAAGATTGTGAACTTTTATTCTTTCAAAGGTGGAGTGGGCCGATCGCTCAGTCTGGTGAATGTAGCTTATCAACTTGCCGAGAAGGGACAACGCGTCGGACTTATTGATTTAGATATTGAAGCTGGCGGGCTTAATCAGATCCTCGGTGTAACTGCCGACAACTCCCAAGATCTTTTAGCTCTTCTTGCACCGGACAACCGTGAAGTAAGTAGTTTAGAAGGGTATGTAAGGGAAGTTAATCTCCGTGATAACGACGTTACCCGGGTTTTTCTAATACCAACTGTGACTGATTCAAATCTGCTCGACAAGATCACTTGGAATGAAGCGACTCAACGATTTATCTCGAAGGAGCTCATCCCTGCCTTTGCTAAGCAATACCGACTGGATTACATCCTTGTTGATTCTCGAAGCGGTATTTCCAGGTTCGCAGCGCTCGCGCTGGAGATAGCGGACCTTGAGGTGATTGTCTGTCGGTTAGACTCCCAAAATCGTTATGGAGTCGCCCGAATGATCGAGGTGTGTCTGGCTATCAACAAGCCATTCAGAGTTGTGGTTTCTGCGTGTCCTGATAATAGTAAGAAGAAACAGTATCTTCGCCGTTTTCAAGAAGGCTTGGATGCAAAAGTAGATTATGTACTCCCATATCTTTCCGATCTCTACTATCGAGAGTTACTGATTTCGAAGGAGAGACCAAATCATCCGCTTGCAAAGCTTTATTCGGAGCTAGCAACCGATATACATAAGGCCCTCAATGAAAACAGGTAGAATCAACTATTACGATCCCCTATACGATTTTGTTAGTTTTGAGGAAGCTGCCGCAAGTCAACGTCCCCTAGGCATTTTCGATCCTGGTTTTACTCGGCGTGATGCACGGTCCCATGGGGAGTCCATCAGTTCTTATAGAGTTTCGAAGGAGTTGTTGCCTTTTCTCTCGGCTATTGAATTCGCCCGGCAGGGTTTTTTGCGACAGAGCAACTTGGCGTTCCTTGTGTTCCCCTCTGCCACGCACACACGATTAGCACATTCTATCGGGTCTTGTTATCTGGGGTTTCTTGCCGCGCAACGCATTGCCGTGGGAATCAAGCGGAAGGACGATAGCGAACCTCCTCCCCCCGAGTATCTTTCGCATTTTCTTGAACGGTGTGGTCTACGCGAGGAATTCTTCTTGGCACTCTTACTTCACGATGTAGGGCACTTTCCATTCTCACATGCTTTGGAGAGTAATCAGGAATTTTGGGAGCTTTTCGGAGAGTTACACCATGAAGAAGCAGCGTGTCAGCTCATACAGGGAGATGGACCAATTTACGAAGCATCGAAGCGAAGAGCGAGAATACGAAGAAGTCAATTCGGCGAGAATCCCCACCTCGTTGAACTGTTTAGCGGGAAGCCAGACATTGATGAGGAAGCAGTGTGTTATCTAATTTCCGGAGAGCGAAGACAAATTGAAGGGAAACCAGTTCGACAGCAGGTCAAATTACTAGTATTACACGAATTGGTAAGTGGGCTTCTCGACCTTGACAGAGTGGATCATTATCGACGCGATAACTATTTTACGGGTTTGCGGTCCGGCACAACTCCAAATTTTCCTAGCCTTCTCAGTGGAATCACAATTTACTACGATCGTGAAGCGCGAAATCACAGGCCCCGAGTCAATGAGGATAAAGATCGTCATAAGAACGATGTGGAGATTCGGCTCTCACCCTGCGCTATAGGTCCGGCAATATCCCTTCTTCAGACGAAGGAGAGACTTACCGAAGATTGTTTTGAGCATCCGGACTGCATTGCATACGAAGTAATGTTGCATCACGCTTTCAATCTGTTTATCAATGAGTCCTTTTACGAAGATGAAAACGTAGTCATTAGTTCTGACAGACAAGAAGAGGTGTATGACCTGTTGATTTCCACAGACGATGAATTACTTTGTAGACTCTACGCAGAGGGCTCTAAGGATGTGAAGGAAATAGTTTTTAGAATTCGCAACAGAATTCCTTATACGTCCGTTGCCAAGCTAAGATTCCCGTCTGACCATTCGTGGTCGTTACGCGAAATCCGTAACAGAATTGCATCGACGGCTAGGATTAAAAGAACGCAAACTGTAATTCGCCCCTCGAAGAAGTTTGGTGTGAAACAATTGAGTAAGCGATCCGCTGAATGGTTGGACCTTTCTCGATTGCGTAATCACAAAGGAACCCTCCTGAGCGATAGCAAGTACAAACGGCAGATAGAACACTTCAAAACAGGACAAGAAACGGATGACTTTGTATGGCTGTATGGTGTCGACGACGACAAAGCAAATCGCTTAACCACAGTCTTGCCGGATATTAGCGAGAAATTAGGTTGTACGCCGGAGGAAATGTAATGAGAGCGCTTCCCGTGATCTCGACGAAGGCGAGTACCGTCTCGTCTAGACTAGTCAATTGCAAAGGGTGCACTGTTTGTTGTGAAAGCGGTGGCTTAGTCTACATAAAGGATGATGAAGTTTCGCCACTTCGAAGTCTAAAGGTTCCCTTGGTTGTAATTGGCGGAGTGACGTTTATTAAGCGATTGCCCGATGGTTCTTGTCCCATGTTGAATCAAGCTGAGAAGAACTGTTCGATTTATGAGAATCGACCCTTATGCTGTCGGTTGTTCCCTTTAGATGTATTACAGGGACCAAGCGGAGTGACGTGGGCCATTTCGAATGAATGTCCTGACGAAAGAAAGCTTTTTGCAGTGTCTCAGGGGACAAATTCACCTTTCGGATTTGGCACGATTTCTTTAATGACATCTATGCTCAATGCTTCTTTAAGTGCTGAGGACAGCGATTACTTTGCCCGGAAAGAACAAGTTTCTGCTCGATTAGATTTGTCCAACATGGGCCAAATCTCATGGACTCGACTTACCGACTGTGCCCCAAGTGACGAGGAAATACCGCGGTTGATGTCAAAGAAGGAGACGGCGAAAGAGAAATACAAGCGCAAATTAAAAGAGCGCGAAGACAATAAAAAGAAGAAGAAGACAAAAAGAGAAAAGAAGAAAAGGTAACGTCTCAAACTGGAGCACCACTCTCGAGGTTCTTTAATAAATTGACGTTCGCCTTCTCCGTCGTTCAAGATGTTAATGATTTCTAAACAACATTACCTGGCAGTGAACTTCGGAATCGCGCCTAAACGATATTTTGGCGATCTCGGAACGATTCGTGCCATCAGAGGACTAATCCATACCTAGCGTTTCACAAGACTTTCAGCCCCGTGACTACTTACGAACGAAGGCTCAGAACGTTCTGATGATTGTTCGACACCAGAATCTAATTAAGCGCTGAAAGCGCCTTAAGGAGACGTGGCCGTGTCTTGATCAACGGAGAGTCACGTAGGTCCAGATAGTAGATCTCTCCAAACCGGCAGTGAGGGCGCAGATATCGCATGCCCAGGCTTCGGCACAAACCAATCCCTTCCTTTGTAAAGGCGTTCGCAGATATGCGATGAACTAAAATGCCTTCTTCGGCAAATTCCTCAAGACGATTCAATAGTGCCTCAACTAGCATGCGGTTAACGCGAAAACTACGATACGATTTCGTCACACAAAAGATAATGAAGTAAAGATTGTAGACGCCCGGTGCGCAAAAGAAGCGTACCTTGTCCACCGTTATCTCATCATCTTCCAACTCCCCTCGGAGAGACTTTTCAAACAAGTCATCGTGGAGTGCTTCGAAGTGCCAATAACCGACAATTTCATCGTTTTGACTCATGACAAGCGCGTGCGTGTCCGGATTGCTCTCAGCTATTGCGACCCATTGATACATTCCTCCTTCTGAACGATCATCTAAGCCGGCAACATTCTCATAATCCAGCTTGATTGTTGCTTCCATGATGGACTCCATCGTCCAACCCGATAGAGTTAGACTCCGCAGATCCGAAATCATAAGCCTATCACTTCGACTAGTACCGGACATTGCGACCGGGTGCCGGGGAATTAGTTGCGTACTCTCAGATTTCCCAAAGGCTGGTTTAGTGATGTTGGACTGCAGCAGGAGCGAAGGGATTAGATGACCTTCAGCTCCAGCTAACTGGATTGCATTGCAACCAAATCGAAAGGCTTCCGATGGAGGTCGGGAAGCGGCGATGGCATCATAAAAACCAATGGCGAACTCTACCGCAGATTGATCGCCAATTGCTCGCTGCATTCCTACCACGGCATCGATATGCTGTGCAATTGCACGGGCCTGAAGGTCAGAGTAACAGGCGTTTAGGACTACACATTTGATCTGCGCCGAAAAGAGCTCGAACAACCCAGCAAGCGCCTCTGTCGAAATTAAATGAGGCTCTCCCGATTCGTTCTCAAAGATTAAACCTTCGTCGCCTGCTCCGTGCCCGCAAAAATGGACAAACTCCGGACTATAGTCCAGCAAAGCACGTCTAACGTCCCTTGGCCTTGGTGCCCATGCCTGATGAATTTCGAAAACGGATTCTCCAATACTTCGTCTTAAACCCAACTGGATCTCTCGAACCTCCTCATCAAGCCGGAGTGGCCCAGTTCCTACCGGGTTAGCAGCTAATATAAGTATTCGCTGTTTCATAGAGGACTTGGTTGGGAGCCCTTGGTGCTGAGAGCGATTTCAGCGTGTTCAATGGTCGCAATGCTAACGATAACTAAGAATTATGTCAGTCGGCAAGACGCCTCTAATAAGCCAGCTGATCGAAAGGCACCGCGCTCTCGACCTCCTACTTGCAGCGCGCCGCGACCACTTTTTGTCCGACTGGAATGGTACTCATCCATTTGTTCATGATTTTCTCGGCCCGAAACTAGTAAGTTTAGGCCAAGAAGCAGTGGCCGGCGATTACATTTATTTGGACGAACGTCCGGCGATTACAGAATCCATCATTCGTTTTCATCGCAATGTCGAATCGCTGGAAATCCATTCTACGAATGTCTTGGCTGGAGCCGGTTCCAGTTCTCTGCTGACTGCTTTTGCGTTGTGGTTGAGCAGCCAGGGTGTGGAAAAGATCTACTACTGGCCACCAATTTATCACACCCTTCATTACTTCTTAAGGCTCTTAGGAATTGAAGCAATCGCACTTACGACGAAACACGCCTTTGAACCAGGATTCGCCTTTACACTGCCCAATGAGAAAACAGTACTAGCGTTTTGTGATCCAATCTGGTACGCAGGCAAGCATGTCCCGGAGTCGGTCGTCACCGCGGTTTCCCAATGGCAAGAACAGACGGGTTCTTTAGTGTTCGTGGATGGGTCATTCCAATACCTCTCTTGGAACTCCAAGCTTTCCGAAAGTACGTCGGTGCTGAACCCGTCTAGAACATTCCGTGTGATCTGTCCCACTAAGGCTTTGGCCATTCACTCCTATCGGTTCTCTTACTTACTCCATCCTTCGCAATATCACACCGATTTTACGTTTCTATATGAAAGTCTAGTTGGGAGTGCCGGCGTCGGAAACCTAGCATTTGGCTGTCGAGCCTTGGAAGTGTTCGCAACTAAAGACAGCAATTGGAAGCTTCGAGACTTTCTTCGCAACACGTTCGCAGAATTAGTAAAGATCGGCGCGCTCCAGACGAGAATTGAACCAGACTGCGGATACTATGTGTTTGCTAGACCTATCAAAAATGCAGAATCAATTGACGAACAGATTTTGATGGATCAGGATTTTTTCGAACTCACCGGCTATCCTGGATACGGAAGAATAAACCTCATGGTCGGCAGAAAAATGTTCCTGGAAAGTTAGAGCACCTTTTTCAAACATTGCGTAAGGTGCGGAACCTCTCCTACGACGTAGCACACCCTTATCTAGTTAGAACCAGAAATAATTCTTAGTTATTCAAACTGAATGCGAGGCTGAGCAAAGGCCAGAAGCAAGGACGCAAGGCCCGTGGAGGTCAGCCTCAGTTAGAGCAGCAGCAACATAGTTCCAGACCGTACAAAAGTCAATGGTCTGGAAGCTTCGATATCGTCGGAACCTTCGAGGATGACCGAGGCGCGCCGCTTCAGCGCTCGTGACAGTCTACGGTGGTCATTTGCGTGGTCAAGCTTTCTTAAAGCACTCGTCCTGCGGACTCGTTGAAAGCTTGACCACGCAAATGACCACCGGTGAAACCGTCGACAAGCGCTGAAGCGGGGGCTTCTGAAGCTCAGGAAAACAGGACATTTATAAACGAGTTCTGACACCGTCTTGCGGTTTGTTGACTAAGCAGGGTTGTTGTGAAGAATCCGAGCCAGCTTGGGAAGTCGCTCAAACAGTTGCCGATCTTCTCGCTTGTCCGCGTAAACCGTGAGCTCACGCTCAATCAACGCTTACGAGATAGACCTAAGCAGCAAGGAAGGATGACGTTCTCGCAGAACTTGTATAAGATGGTCCTTCGTTATATGCGTGTATCGTTGTGTTGTTGCGATTGACGCATGTCCCAGGAATTCTTGGACCACTCTGATGTCTACGCCGTTGCGTAACAGGAGAGTTGCGACAGTGTGTCGCAGCATATGCGGGGTGATATGCCTTTCGATTCCTGCGTCTTTCCGAAATTGAGCAATGATATTCGCAATGCCCTGAGTTGACAGTCGTGCACCCGACGCATTCAGAAACAAAGCCTGACTGCTCGAAGCAATACCAGAACGCAATTCGAGATGCTCTTGTTGTATGCGGCGGCTCTGCTCATCCACTAAGAACGCCAAGCGGTCCCGTCCACCTTTGCCTTTGACTCGAAAGACTGATTCTGAGACGCCAAAGTCTTCTAAGTTAAGCCCCGAGACTTCACCCACGCGCATGCCTGTTGCGAAAAGCAAGTCGACGAGTGCCAAGTTACGTAACGGACGGTAGTTGTTTAGGAGGCCTCTCTGCGTATTCCCTTTGGCCAATACTGCTCGTTTGCGTGGAACATTTGCTGCGGAATGACTCTGTTTCGCCTGAACGAGCAAGCCACGGATCTCGGTCTCGCTTAACGATCGTGGGAGTTGGGCAATTCTTCCAAAACTTAGCTTTACTCGCCAGAAAGGGGATTCGTTGAGCACACCCTTCCTCAACCAATAGGAGCAAAAGACTTTTAGAACAACCATTTTTCGTCGCATCGAAGCAGGCGAATAATTCCGCAACCGCAAGTTTGCTGCCCAGTTTTCTATGAACGACGCGTCCAAAGAGACAAGGGCAAAGTCATTTCCCGCGTGAGCAGCCACTTGGTCGAGATCAGAGCGATAGGCAATTCTAGTTTTCGCGCTTCGCTCATGGGTTGAAAAATATCCATTGAAGAACTCGTCGATCGCCTGGACTAGTAGCACCGGCAAACACCTCCGCAAACAGTCCTCTCCGGCACTGTTCGAGATATTTTGCAAAGCTTTTAAAAGCGTCTTGGTGGGTGGGAAGCCGCTCAGAGTGTAATTAGACCAGACGGCAGATTCAAGCGGTGGGTTCGTAAGTCGGAGTTGACCTGACGGGAAAGCACAAATCAGGCAGAGAGCAAAGAGGTTCGATCCTTTCTTTGGTGTAATAGTTTCCGCACTTTTCGATAAATGACTATACTTTTACACATGCCTAATGAGATTACTAAAGAAGAGCAGGTTCTCGATCTGGCGCGTAAGGTGAAAATCCTGCGGGTACACGAGCTCAGCGAAAAGGGTATCCACCCGGAACATCTAAGACGCCTTTATCAACGAGGCCTGCTGGTGCGAATGGGGCGCGGCGTTTACATGCTCCCGAACGCCAGCATCTCGGCCAACTTCTCTCTGGCCGAAGTAGCCAAAAAGGTACCACGAGGAATTATCTGTCTACTCTCGGCACTTCGTTTCCATGACATTGGGACGCAGAGTCCTTTCGAAGTTTGGATCGCGCTTGATCGAAAAGCCGCTCGACCCCGTGTTGATACGCCCCAACTTCGGGTGATGAGATTCTCAGAGGCAGCATTCTCTTCAGGTGTTGAGACCCACAAGATCGACGGTGTGACGGTGAGATTGTATTGTCCTGCGAAGACAGTCGCCGATTGTTTCAAGTACCGCAACAAGATCGGTCTAGATGTTGCAATCGAGGCACTGCGCGAATGTCGTCGTAAGCGCAAGTGCAGGATTGATGATCTCTGGAATTACGCAAAAATCTGCCGGGTTGCCAACGTAATGCGACCGTACCTTGAAGCGATAGAATGATTAGACCGCTGCGAAATCTCAGCGGGTCACTCAGCAAGCGTTTGCTGAATCTCACACGGTCTGCAGGTCGTATCGACGTGGTTATAACGTTGGAGTTGGGTAGCTTGAAATTATTACAAAAGTTGTAATATGATCTGCCCGGAGCGTCATGACAGGAAAGGACCTCAAATTTGGTAGGGAAGAAAAAGGTTGGACTCAAGAGGAAGCCGCTACGAGGCTTCATGTGTCTCAACCTTACCTTTCACTTATAGAGAGGGGAGCGCGACCAGTGCCCGAGAAATTAGCTCGCAGAGCTGCCTCCGCATTTGGGTTGTCTGCGACAACGCTGCCTGTCGAAACGAGCTGGGAAACCGTGCAGCCGAAGGATACGAACACTCTCGCTATGGACCTTGCATCTCTAGGATATCCAGGTTTTGCATACCTAAAATCAAAACGCAAAAAGAAGAATCCCGGAGAAGTTTTGCTTTCGGCATTAAGTGCGAAATGTCTCGAGAGTCGTGTTGCAGAAGCTTTGCCTTGGCTATTGCTACAGTATCCAGATCTAGATTGGGATTCACTCGTCAGCGCTGCCAAAGCAAGAGACCTACAAAATAGGCTCGGCTTGGTTACATGCGTGGCGCGTAGAGTTGCGGAAAAACGTGGAGAGAAAAATAAGGTCGAACTTCTTCGTAAGCAGGAGCGAGTCTTGGAACCGTCCCGATTATTTCTGGAAGATACCTTATGCAACGACTCACTCACGCGAGCGGAAAGACGTTGGCTTGAAACAAATCGACCTGATGAAGCCAAACACTGGAGGGTCTTGACGGATCTTTCGGCGGAACATCTGAGTTATGCCGGCTAAATCCATTCTAGAACCTTGGAAGTCGTTCTTCACGGAAATAGATAATTCTCTCCATGAAGAACTGGCATTGCATTGTCTGGGCGGATTTGTAATGACAATGCTTTACGGCTTGGACCGCCCGACTGCTGACGTTGATGTTTTGCCCTTAGGAGTAAACTCTGCAGCGGAGTCGCTGATGCGTTTAGCAGGTGAAGGTTCCGCCCTTTATAAGAAATGTGGGGTCTACCTCCAAATTGTAGGCGTCGCACAGATACCTCTCAATTATGAGGACCGGTTGACGGAGATGTTTGCGAAAACTTTCAATCACCTTCGTCTGTTTGCTCTCGACCCATACGACCTTGCACTTTCGAAGATCGAACGGAATACACAACGCGACAGAGATGACGTTAAGCATCTAGCACGGGCTTTGCTTTTAGATCTCAATGAGCTGAAAGACCGCTACGAAAAGGAATTGCGGCCGGATCTGGGCAACCCGAGACGAGAAGATCTGACCTTGAAGCTGTGGATCGAGGCTATTGAGGAAGAGCGCGTAAGTGGCTGAGCGTGCAAAAATGTGCTGTAGCGTCTATTCGGATGCAGATCGTTAAAATCCCGAAGGGCTAGTCGCACCAGAAAGCGAGCTCGCCGCTCGCTAAAGTTAGTCAAAAACGATAATGCATCTCGCGGATGACATTCTTAAGACTGAAATCAATGCCCATGCCGAAATTGCCACGGCGGAATGGAATTCTCGTCACTCCATAGCCCCACCCTAGCCGAGCGCGCTTCATTTTCTGCAGTCGCATATAGCTCACGATCAATAGCGCTTTGCTCGTCTTGATAATACTTGTAGTGCCAAGCCATGCCGGCTTTGATTTGTTGTAGACAAACATCGTTACCCTCAAGTAGTACTTTCCCGACGATTCGCCGATACCGATCACGCTTAGACCATTCGATCTCGACCTGCTTTCCGGAAACCATCTCACTAAGACTCTGACCAGACCTATCTCCAAAGGCCTGCCCTCCTTCTGGTGCATCAATGCCTTGAAGGCGGATTTTGTAAGTCGCATTAGCATCATCGAGAACGACAATCGTGTCACCATCCTCAACAGCTACAACTCGACCAGCTAAATTCGCCGATGGCGATTTCCTTTGAGAATCCGTGTCATAACGGAGCGACTGACGATGCGATTGCGCAGCACGGTCAACAGCCGTTGATGTCGTACAACCCGCACAGAACAGCGCAAGAGTTAAGATCGATAGAATCCAATAGGGGTGGCGAATCGACATCGACTGTTCAGTAATAAGTGTGTTCAGAGATGCACAATCCGATTCTGGCTTTCAAGAGAGCCCCAGAACGCAAGGTGTTGATGATGTCCGCGTCCTGTTATATCCGGACGACCGATCGGTTGATCTGCGGAAACGATAAATCCGTCTAGAGTGTCGCCAATATGATCACGGCCGACGACAATCAGTCCGCCCCGGTGCCGTGAAGCCATCACGCACAATCTCCCCGTCTCGAGATCAAAAGACGAAGGCTTGAGAACGCCCGACAAAGGGTGCACGACGATTGTGACCAGGCGTTCAAGACCTTGCCAACGCTCGGGAGTGTCGACTCGAACATCTTGAAGATTTGTTGAACTTCGTAACTGCCGGTCGATTAACTGATTCATCACGCGGTGTGTCGCTGCGATGGCGATGTCGGCTCCGGTTAGCGTCCTCTCGCGATTGCCATTGTCATCATCAAGCAGTTGCACTTTGGCTTTGCGCTCGACCAGTCGTTCAGCAATCATGACTGCCAATTCTGCCATCTCTCGGTCTGTATCTGACGGAGGTGGATCATCAGTGGTCGGTCTAGTGACAGCACAGACAGACCCGTCAGCGAGAAGATCGATCGCACGATCGATTGGATCACCGTTACGTCTCGAACAGAGCACCGCGCGATCAGCAGGATTGGCCCAGGCAAGAAACCCGAAGTCATAAAACGACTGGAGGATATCCACGGTGTCCGCGGGAAGACGGCGCGATGCTGGCAGCTGTAATTCGATCGGCCTGATGCCGGGGATGATTTCGTCGTTAGCACAAACTATCTCTGGTGCCGGCAAATGCGGGGGAATCTGTGCAGTGACCCAACGTGAGGCATTCACTGCAACCACCGGAGGGATCTGGCCCGGATCCCCGATTAGTACGAAGCGCGGAGCCACACGACCGAGAGGAATAAACTGCGACCACTGCATCTGCCACGCTTCGTCAACCAGGAGCACGTCGAAATGATTCTTGATCTCGACGAACCCCCATTTAGCTGACGTTCCCACGACCACACCTGATCCCATCGGCAAGTCGTCAAACTTATCAACTTCGATGATTCCGGTTGTCTTTGTCTCTGACTTACGGCCGGAACCAACAAAGCGATAACACTGAAGATTCCAAGGCGCGGCAGCCAGTCGCTTACATACGTCATCTGCTTGTGCATTTGTTTGTGTGGCCACCGCAATGCGACGTTTCTTCTTGAGGAGTGCTTGGACTACCTTCAACAGAAGATACGTCTTTCCGGAACCTGGCGGCGCCTTCACGATGATTACAGCCCGTTCACCTTCTAAGCATTGGATCACTCGTGTGTAAACGTGCTCGGCGGCAATCTCAATTTGCCGGCGTGTGTTGGAGGTTGAAGTACTCATGCGTTCACTGCGTCAATGTCGCGATCATCTTCACCATTGGCTGCGGCCCAGTCTTCCCAGCGCTGTCTGTGCGTCAGCCAAATCCCCGGGCCTTTTCTGTCCCAAATCATTTTCCGTTTCATAAACGCAAACCCGGGGTTGTTCAAGCTCAACAACGTTACGGTCTTACCTTTCCACGATGTTTCGAGTGCGCCGGTTTTCCCTTCTACAATCTCGACTTGAAACCGATTTAATCCTTTTCCGCCGAGCAGCACCTGACGCAACTCTGCTCGTCGGTTGCCCTGGCCCGCCTGAACCATTTTGTCGCCGATCCTCGCACGCAGAGGTCTGCTCACGTCCTCATCAATCGTCCAAATAGGACGCTTCTTTCTTCCGATGCCGGCATCTTGAACTGCCACCACTTTGCCGCGTATACCATCACCGGCTGCAAGCAGATCGTTTTGGAGCTCTTCATCGTGATGGATGAGCGCATTCATCGTTCGATCTTCGTATGCCTGCAACATTACGAAATGTGTAGCTGCCTTCAGCGAGTTTCGATCTGTTTCTGGAGATCTAACCCATCCCTTCTCACCGGCCTGTATGTCTGACTCGACTTTCAAATATTCAGAGTGGCTTTCCAGGGCCATTTCGAAAAGATCTTCCACACCCGGGTTAACTTCACGCTTGTCCGCTGTCAGTACCTCGATGCTCCCCGCCGTGATCTCAAAGCGATGTCTCAACTCCGGTTCAAGCGCTGCATGAATCAGCGCTTTCAATCTGCGCATCCTTGCTTCATTCGCCGTCCGCTTTGCCTCATTAAACTCTTCGACGTACTCAGGAATTTGTTTCTTTTCCTCCGCCGGATCGAGACTCGTGGAGACAGCGCGTTGCTCCGCCACCCCGGCCGCATTCAACCTCGATTCAAAACCGCCTCTCGTCTCCAGCAATGCCAGCAGAAACCCGGTGTGCGCTTGTCGGACTTCTTCCGCTGGAAACGTGAATGCGTCGCGCAAGGCCAGACTTGCGTCAATGCAGGAGATCTGACCCGGCCTCGTAGACTCCTGAAATAGCCAGTTGGCGGCGCGACCAAGTGCGTTGAGAACTTCCATGCGTGCCGGATCGCCTCGCTTCGCGAACGTGTAAGTGAACGCAAGAAAGTGCAGCATCTCCACATGGCTCGCGTTGGGCAACCAAACGTTTGGCAGGGTGCTGACGTTTGCTTGTTTCACATATTTTCGATGTCCAAGGTGTTCGAGGAGAGCAGGTGCAAAGGCCTCCATCATCTCGCCAACCAGCTCTCGATCGCGAGCTTCTGGAACGGTGAGGATTCTGGGCTTACCCGGTGGACCATAGGCGACTCCCCACGGCCGCGACTCACCGCCCATCCGAATGAATGCGATGACTAAAGGTTCTCGAGCCTCGCGAATCGGAAGAGACAGCTTTGTTCCGCGCGGGAGCGGTCGCCCGGCGTTATAAGCAAGCAGTTTACGTATTGTCGTTCTGTTGTTCACAAATTTAAGCAACACCGGCGAGGTTCACTAACTCTCGCTCGGCTTGTGTCTGCGGCTTGGCGCCGTGCAACAGTTCGCGGACTCGATCAAGAGAGATCGTTCCAGTTAAGCGTGCAACATCATCACCCAGGATCGAAGGATTCCCACTTTGGACCGCACGCGCGAAACAGCCGGACGCACGATCGCAGAAGCGAACACACGATTCTTCGTAGTTGACGCCCGCTGCGAGCACCGCGCCCACCGGATCCTTCAACGCGGATTCCGATTGGACCATCTGCCCAGCCAACGCACGCAGCTTTTCCAGCCCACGCTTGGCTCGCACAGCTTGATAATGCAGATCCTCACGCGCACGAATAGATGGTTGGTTGGAGCCCGGCTTCGTCAGGACCAGAAACCCGGTTTTTGAAACCTCGATCGAAATCCATCGATTCTCCTCGATCACTTCCTGCAGGCCGTGCACATACACTCCCGATTGAGCGCGTGCGCCGGCGAGTTCAACGCCATCTGTGTAACCGCCGCGATCTGGATAGGTCTTAATCTCGCCGACAACAATTTCCGCCTGATTCTCTTTACGCTTGAGGACGATGGCATCGAGTACAAGGATCGCCTCAGGCAGCATGGCTCTTCCGGGAACACAGATCGTTGCGCCCGCAACGATAGTTGGCGTTTTACTGGTAACGCCTTCTTCAGCAAGCCCACTGAGAAGTTCACGCGTTCGTTCGCGCGCGTCGTTGAGGTTTGCGCACGAGCCGCCATGAAGGCGCATGCGAAAGTCCGCGAAACCTTGCGAGCCCTTTGGGAGAACTCCAGCGTTTTCCAACTCCGTGCGGAGCAATTCGGCGCCGTTACGAAACAACTGACGCTCGAACCGCTGTCCGCGCTGTAGAGCGAACGGCGATTGTCCCATCGTTGAAGTCAGTCCCTCTCGTTCTGCCACTTCAACCATCGAGACGCCGAGGATTGCCGAGACGGCATTAGCCTCACAGTTGGGATTTTTGCCCCACTGCTCGAAGCGCCGACGTGTGTCGCGATTTTTCATACTGCGGACGTACCTCAGGCTTGGAGGTTGACTAGAATCGCTCAATCTGACATGAGCGAACTGTGCAATAGTGAGCACCTGTGCGCGGATGAGCATGGGCGAGCGCACGAGTAGCGCAGTTTTCACCGTTTTTGAACGGCTCGACTGTTGCTACACAAATGGTGGGCCGTAATGCTTTCCTTGAACTCGATAGCGGAGATCTCCTCAAACATCCCCGCTCAGAGTTGACAATTGGGAGACTTGGTTCTTCAACCAAACAGGCCGGAGTAGGGCCTAGCGAAATAGTGAAGATTACGGGCGGACGTGCGTAAGTGATTAGCGCGAACTGCCTGATCGCTAAGCCATTTGATGAGCAGCTCCGCTCTGACTCGGTGCTCACATCAAGATCATGACATTCTGTGCCTCCAGAAATACGCCATTGTCGCAACAAAAATTAAAGGTGGTCCTTAACGCTTATTATGTCACTCACTGCAAAGGTCCTATTCGACGTCCCGCAGCAAGAGATTGCCTCATTGATCGCTTCTCGCATGACTCAATCAACTTCGACGAGCATCGTGACGGGGTTTGCAACACCCGGAGGGCTCGGCGCAATCTCTGCAGCGATTAACGCGCAACCGACACGCCTCAATGCGCTGGTGATCGGAGCCGCCACCTACCCTGGCTTCATGGCGTTGGACGAGCTGGTTGCAATGGGAGTACCTCGCGATAGATTAGTTGTGCACCTCGGTCATTCCTGTAAGACAAATACCAAAAAGCATCCCTTCGCTCGTTATCATCCAATGTTGCACAGCAAAGTCTATTACATGGAATTGCCGGGAGACTTGGCCTGTGCCTTTATCGGATCTCACAACTTAACGTCGTTTGCGCTTATGGGATTGAATGGAGAAGCGTCCGTTATGCTGGAAGGCCCGAAAAATTCGCTTGAGTTTGACTCAATCCGCAGTCACATTCAGATCGCGAGAAGCCAGGCGATCGAGTATTCCTCTGATATGAAGGATGCCTATACATGGTGGACGCGCGAGTTCTTCGATGCCCTGAAAACGGAAATAGAATTCCCGCAAGACTGGCAGGTCGTTCGAACCATTTTACTGTTCGCCAGTGCGTCTAGGCATGATCGCCCGAAAACGGGTGATCATCTCTATTTTGAGATCCCGGCGGGAATTGGACAGATCGAAACGTTAACAACTGAAACGCACCTTTTTCTGTTTGACACACTACCAGCGGATCCGTGGCAGGCCTTAGCGAGCGCCGGTAATGCTGATGCCAAATACAAATGCAAAACGATTGGTGCTGAAAATCAGCAAGGAAACTTAGAAGTTAGCGCGGAATGGCACATCAATGAAAAGCCAGACCCGGTGCTAGAGCGTGTAGTAAGTGGAACATTGCGTCCGATAACGCCATCAGACAGGCAACAAGTTCGTGCGGAAGTGGAGACCCCACATCTGGAGCCTGCAGAATATAGCTTTGATCGTGAGAAGGTTGGTTGGGATCCTGAATTCTCGCCAGAAAGTACGCTAAGCCCTCAGCGAACTTTGACGTCACATCCAGCGGATCAGGATCGATTTACCGAGCCCCTCGCGAATTCAACAAGAGCCATGATTTTAGAAGAAGCGACCGGGAAAAACCGAGCTAAGGACGGATGGAAACTTGTAAAGGCTCTCAAGCCTCGTCTAGGTGCGGCAATGGAGAAAGATGCTGCTGCCCTAAAACGCGCAACGCCCGATTCAGGGTCATTCATTCTGGTCTCATTACGAAAGCGAAAGCTGGGACGTACTGGTTAATGGCAGAATGATCGCGCTGAAAATCTTGGCGTCAAGAGTCAGAAGAAGACCGTCATCAATCACTCTTCGGCTGGTCATATGTCAGCGCAAACACGGTATCGGTCAGCCATCTTCGGAAAGACTCGTTGTCCATAAACTGTTTGAAGAGTTCCGTGTCGTCCTTTAGGACCGCTGTCATCACTCGCTGCAATGCTTTGTCGTGCTCGATTCGCGCATTCTGTTTGTCGGAATTCTGTCTTGCGTTCTGATATGCCGTGTCTGCGGCAACCCGTTGCGGGATATCTTCCGTGATCAACTTGTGGACACGGTCGGCGTCTGTCCAGGAAATGTTTCCGAAGTGATCGTTGAAGGTCTTAAGGATATTCGAGAGACGATCGAGCTCAGGCTCGGGTTTGCGCCCACCGCCTTCGGTTGGAACCGGCCCAATCTCCGCATCTTCATCCGGCAGCTGAATCTTCACTGCCGCCTGTTTTTCAACCCTGTAACTTTCCATGTCGATCGCTTCAAGGATCCCTTGCGAAAGGTCTTCGTCGACGGGAGCAGGAAGTTTGGTGACAAGGAAGTTGAGGAAGATTGAAAGCTTTTCCCACTCGGCATTCGTGTACGGCAAGATTGAAGACAAGAATCCGTAGGTTCGCGTGAAGGTTTTAGCTTTACCTTTGAAGTCTACCTGTCCATCCTCAGAAAGTTGTTCCTTGTAAACCGCGACGCACGCATCAAGTATCGGATCTAGTAGATCGCGATCTGCACCATTGAGGTAATGTCTTACGAGATCGTCGATTTGACTCTGATCGTACACCTGATAGCCGTCGAGGGTTGCCTTGAGATCGTGCAACTTGTCGGGATCCGTTTCTTCGGAAAGGATTGTCGTCTGATAGTAGTCAGCGAATGAATCTTTGATCGTGTCAGCATCATTCATGAAGTCGAGCACGAAGACATCATGCTTCTTTTGGTGCCCTCGGTTGAGCCGTGAAAGTGTCTGAACTGCCTTGATTCCTGACAACACCTTGTCAACGTACATCGTATGTAGCAGAGGTTCGTCGTAACCGGTCTGAAACTTCTCAGCACAGATCAAGAAGCGGTACGGGTCTTCCTGAATATTGTCTGCAATCCGGCTTGACGGAAAACCGTTTAGCGAAGCTTCGTTAACCTTTGCGCCGCCATATTCATAGTCTCCCGAAAAAGCCACTATAGCTTGATAACGGCTTTTTCTTTCGCTGAGATAATCGCGAATCGCGTGGTAATACTGAATCGCTCGCTCGATTCCGCTGGTGACTACCATCGCCCGCGCCTGACCGCCAACTTTGTTGAGCGCCAGCACCTGCTCGTGAAAATGGTCCACCATGATCTCGGCTTTTAACCGGATTGCGTGGTCGTGGCTTTCCACGTACCGTCGTAACTTCTTCTTCGCGCGCTTCGTATCAAACTCCGGATCGCCTTCGACTTTTTTCACGAGTTTGTAGTAACTGTCGACTGGCGTGTAGTGCTTTAGCACATCGAGAATAAATCCCTCCTGAATAGCCTGCTTCATCGTATAGCTGTGAAAGGGCCAGTGCTTGACTTTGCCGTCAGCTTGCGGTTCAGGCTTCCCAAAGATCTCGAGCGTCTTGTTCTTGGGGGTAGCGGTAAAAGCGAAGTAACTTGCATTGGGAAGTAACTTTTTCGCCTCCATCAACCGGTTGATCTTGTCTTCCAGAATTTCATCGTCGTCTTCGGCGCCGGCGGTGGAGAGGGCCATCGAGACAGCGGCTGAACTCTTGCGGCCCTGGCTAGAATGTGCCTCATCGATAATGATCGCGAAGCGCTTGCCGCGATGCTCGCTGCCGATTTCGTCCAGGATGAAAGGAAACTTCTGCACCGTCGAGATAATGATCTTTTTGCCCGAGCCAGAAACTTTTTCAGGTCACCTGAGTGCTCGGCGTGACCAACAGTGGCTCCGACCTGCGCAAACTGTTTGATAGTGTCTCGGATCTGCTGATCGAGGATACGACGATCTGTGACGACGATAATGGAATCGAACACGGTCTCGTCGTTTTTCGTGAGACCTATGAGCTGATGAGCCAGCCATGCGATCGAGTTTGACTTTCCGCTACCTGCTGAATGTTGGATCAGGTAGCGTTGGCCTGCGCCATTGGTTTTGGCATCTGCCAAGAGCCTATGAACTACATCGAGTTGATGGTAACGCCGCCAAATTTGAAGTGCCTTTTTCTTTCCGGTTTTTTGATCTTTGGTCTCAATTATCTGCGCGTAGTTTTCGAGTACGTCGGTGAGACCAGTCCGCGTCAGGATTCGCTTCCATAAGAAGTCAGTTTTGATCCCGTCAGGATTGGGCGGGTTACCGGCGCCGTGATTCCAGCCTTGATTGAACGGCAGAAACCACGATCCTTTGCCTTTAAGATGGGTACAGAACCACTTTGAGGCGGTATAATTGAAACGAATGATGTTGCTATGGTGATGGTTATTGCGGAATAACCGCCGCCGTTTTATTAAGTAGCTGAGAGCCCCTTGGCAATGCTTCGGGGCTCTCAGAATGTTTGTGGTTTAGAACGGTATCAGCCCGTTTGAGGGCCGGCACCGAACCTCGAAACGCATTAGGATCTTACCGCTTCGCGCTCGCTAGCAACTCACCTTCAACCATTGCAATTTGAGCGTCAACCATTTCGTACACGTGCAACTCTCCGCAGCGACTGAAGGCGACATGCTTCGCTCTGCCTGCCAATACTTTCGGATGTGTGGAGCTTTCAAGTGTTTCCATTAGTATGAAGAGCTTGGCCGTAGGTTCGTCGCCAGCACGACAAATTATCTCTGCGAGTGCCTCGATCTTTCTTGCCGTCGAGTCTTCTTGATCGGAGTCGCGTGTTCGCAGGGAATCGAACGTCTCGACGATGTTTTCGCCTGCCTCGGCGCGGCTCACCAGTTCAGCGAGCCAAGGGTCATTTAATTCCAAAGCGGCACGGATAATGGTCCGCCACTGTGGATCGATCGTTCTATCGTTTATCACTGACTCAGCGCGGCGTTTGGTAGCATCGCTGATGGAAATTATGGTTGTTTCGGTTTCGTGAGGTGCTTCGTCGAGCGCTGTTACGCTACTATGACTAGTCATAATCTTCATCCTTTCATCGGAAGGTTGAGGGTTTAGGGCCGGCTTTGTGGTGCGTCGGGATAAACCGGCGTGGAGTCGTGAATGAAAGAGTCATACAGGATAAGGAGTAGCGAACCATCCTGGCCTCGAGTCATGCGGGGGCGGTCGCAAGACCGCAATCGAAGCGTTCGACAGAGGTATATGTAGGCTGGGTATAGAGCTCCGAAAAGGCCCATCAACCAGGGAGAAGCCGACGGCGTCACAAAGACTGGAAGGCAACAAGGCGACGTGCGTTAGCGCGAGTGCGTCGCTACCCTGCGGAGTCAGAGACCCCATGCATGCATAGAAACTCCACGCGCGAGAACCGAGAGGCCCAGTTACCGTCCGCAGAAACGAACGGCGGCGGACCGGTGGGAGAAAGCGATGAGCGATAAGACCCACATGCACGGTGACGGGGAGTCGGACAGCGTCATAGTACCTGCGAAGCAGCCGAACAAACGCGGGGCACCGCCAGCGGAGGCAGTGGAGGGAAGGACGCTGATCAAGGAGAACATGGACCAACCCAACCAGTACCGGACGCAGAAACGGAAAAGCTGGTCAAGCAAGTTGGCCCATGTGCGTGAGGCAGCAAAGAAGGATAAGAAATTAAAGTTCACAGCTCTGCTGCATCACGTGACGGTTGATCTGCTGCGGGATAGCTACGGCGCCCTGAAGCGAGGAGCTGCCCCGGGAGTGGATGGCGTGACGTGGCAAGAATATGGAAAAGATTTGGAGGAGCGCTTAAGAAACCTCCAGGGTCGCATCCATCGCGGAGCCTATCGAGCGTTACCGTCACTGAGAAGCTGGATACCCAAGCCTGATGGCCGACAACGACCATTGGGGATTGCGGCGCTGGAAGACAAAGTCGTTCAGCACGCGGTGGGTAGAGTTCTCAATCAGATATGGGAAGAGGACTTTCTGGGTTTCTCATACGGGTTCCGGCCGGGGCGCAGTCAACACGACGCGCTGGACGCTTTATGGGTGGGAATCACACGCAAGAAAGTGAACTGGATTTTAGATCTCGACATCCGATCATTCTTCGATCAAGTGCGACATGATTGGATGATTAAGTTCGTCGAGCATCGGGTAGGAGACAAACGAATCATCCGCCTCATTCAGAAATGGTTGAAAGCAGGCGTGATGGAGCAAGGCCGGTGGTTCGAGACGGTGGAAGGGACTCCGCAAGGATCGGTGATCTCACCAATCCTTGCAAATCTCTACCTGCATTTTGTACTCGACCTCTGGGTGCAGCAGTGGCGGCATCGGCAGGTGAAGGGAGATGTTATAGCTGTTCGCTACGCTGATGATGCAGTGCTGGGGTTTCAGCATCGAGACGAGGCCGAGCAGTTCCTGGAGCAGTTGCGGGAACGGCTGGCCCAGTTCGGTCTGGAGCTGCACCCCGAGAAGACACGTCTGATTGAGTTCGGGCGCTATGCCACCGAGAGGCGGAAAGCGCGTGGGGAAGGAAAACCAGAAACCTTTGCCTTTTTAGGTTTCACCCACATCAGTGGGACCACACGTAAGGCGGGCCGCTTCACCATCCGGCGTCAGACTAATCGCAAGCGCATGACAGCCAAGCTAAAGGAAATTAGAGCGCAGCTGAAAGTGCGTCGGCATGAGTCGCACGTGAAGACGGTGAAATGGCTACAGTCCGTGGTGCGGGGGTATTTCCAATACTATGCGATTCCGGATAATCAGGCGCGGCTGGAAGCGTTTCGGCAGGAGGTGCTACGTATGTGGCTGGACCAGCTTCGGCGGCGCAGTCAGCGTAGTTGCTGGAACTGGGAACGCTTCATGAAGCGTCTGGGCCACTTGCTTCCTGAGATTCGTGTGCTCCACCCATATCCCACTGTGCGCTTCGACGCCAAATATCCAAGGTAAGAACCGTGTGCGTGAGTAGCGCTCGCACGGGTCTGTGCGGGGGGTGTCGAGCAATCGATATCCCTACCGCGACGTGCGTCGGGATAAACCGGCGTGGAGTCGTGAATGAAAGAGTCATACAGGATAAGGAGTAGCGAACCATCCTGGCCTCGAGTCATGCGGGGGCGGTCGCAAGACCGCAATCGAAGCGTTCGACAGAGGTATATGTAGGCTGGGTATAGAGCTCCGAAAAGGCCCATCAACCAGGGAGAAGCCGACGGCGTCACAAAGACTGGAAGGCAACAAGGCGACGTGCGTTAGCGCGAGTGCGTCGCTACCCTGCGGAGTCAGAGACCCCATGCATGCATAGAAACTCCACGCGCGAGAACCGAGAGGCCCAGTTACCGTCCGCAGAAACGAACGGCGGCGGACCGGTGGGAGAAAGCGATGAGCGATAAGACCCACATGCACGGTGACGGGGAGTCGGACAGCGTCATAGTACCTGCGAAGCAGCCGAACAAACGCGGGGCACCGCCAGCGGAGGCAGTGGAGGGAAGGACGCTGATCAAGGAGAACATGGACCAACCCAACCAGTACCGGACGCAGAAACGGAAAAGCTGGTCAAGCAAGTTGGCCCATGTGCGTGAGGCAGCAAAGAAGGATAAGAAATTAAAGTTCACAGCTCTGCTGCATCACGTGACGGTTGATCTGCTGCGGGATAGCTACGGCGCCCTGAAGCGAGGAGCTGCCCCGGGAGTGGATGGCGTGACGTGGCAAGAATATGGAAAAGATTTGGAGGAGCGCTTAAGAAACCTCCAGGGTCGCATCCATCGCGGAGCCTATCGAGCGTTACCGTCACTGAGAAGCTGGATACCCAAGCCTGATGGCCGACAACGACCATTGGGGATTGCGGCGCTGGAAGACAAAGTCGTTCAGCACGCGGTGGGTAGAGTTCTCAATCAGATATGGGAAGAGGACTTTCTGGGTTTCTCATACGGGTTCCGGCCGGGGCGCAGTCAACACGACGCGCTGGACGCTTTATGGGTGGGAATCACACGCAAGAAAGTGAACTGGATTTTAGATCTCGACATCCGATCATTCTTCGATCAAGTGCGACATGATTGGATGATTAAGTTCGTCGAGCATCGGGTAGGAGACAAACGAATCATCCGCCTCATTCAGAAATGGTTGAAAGCAGGCGTGATGGAGCAAGGCCGGTGGTTCGAGACGGTGGAAGGGACTCCGCAAGGATCGGTGATCTCACCAATCCTTGCAAATCTCTACCTGCATTTTGTACTCGACCTCTGGGTGCAGCAGTGGCGGCATCGGCAGGTGAAGGGAGATGTTATAGCTGTTCGCTACGCTGATGATGCAGTGCTGGGGTTTCAGCATCGAGACGAGGCCGAGCAGTTCCTGGAGCAGTTGCGGGAACGGCTGGCCCAGTTCGGTCTGGAGCTGCACCCCGAGAAGACACGTCTGATTGAGTTCGGGCGCTATGCCACCGAGAGGCGGAAAGCGCGTGGGGAAGGAAAACCAGAAACCTTTGCCTTTTTAGGTTTCACCCACATCAGTGGGACCACACGTAAGGCGGGCCGCTTCACCATCCGGCGTCAGACTAATCGCAAGCGCATGACAGCCAAGCTAAAGGAAATTAGAGCGCAGCTGAAAGTGCGTCGGCATGAGTCGCACGTGAAGACGGTGAAATGGCTACAGTCCGTGGTGCGGGGGTATTTCCAATACTATGCGATTCCGGATAATCAGGCGCGGCTGGAAGCGTTTCGGCAGGAGGTGCTACGTATGTGGCTGGACCAGCTTCGGCGGCGCAGTCAGCGTAGTTGCTGGAACTGGGAACGCTTCATGAAGCGTCTGGGCCACTTGCTTCCTGAGATTCGTGTGCTCCACCCATATCCCACTGTGCGCTTCGACGCCAAATATCCAAGGTAAGAACCGTGTGCGTGAGTAGCGCTCGCACGGGTCTGTGCGGGGGGTGTCGAGCAATCGATATCCCTACCGCGACTGCTACCACAAGTCGGTCCGTTTCTTTTTGAGGGGTGACGGCACTATAGCACAATTCTTTTCAATCGAGTTCACCAAAAGAGAGAATGTATGGTTCAACTTAAACAATCCACGAACCCCTCGACAGCTCACGTGTCATGCAAAACCTGAGTGCATCCTGCGTCGAAGAAATCGTTCTTAGGCGACGTGCGAACGCCGTTCTCATCGCTGCGGCCGTTGCCGTCTTTGCGTTCATTTTCGTGTCGTGCGCGAGTCCCGATCCGGCCACTAAACAAGGTACGGCACCGCTCGCCGACGACCCCATCGGTCGCGCGTTTGCGAGTCAGACAAGTGACATACAGGTCCAAGACGAGGGCAAGGTGATTCGTGTCCTGGCGGACGATCTAGACGGTTCGCGACACCAACGATTCATCGTTCAGCTTGCATCAGGACAGACGCTGCTGATTACACACAACATCGACGTTGCGCCGCGCATCGCCGGACTGAAGGTCGGGGATAGCGTTGGCTTTAATGGTGAGTATGTCTGGAATGAAAAAGGCGGCGTCATCCATTGGACACACCATGATTTACAGGGTCGGCATGTCGCAGGTTGGGTTATACATAACGGCAAAAGATATCAGTAACGACAGTGTTTGGACCCGAACATTTGCAACGTCGGGCGTCATCGCTCGAGCTCGTTCTCTGAATCGGAAATTTCAAGAGATCGCTGCCGGAAGGGGTGTTGTAAGTTACACACACTGTTGTCAGATTACATACACCAAATAAGCAGAGTCGATCAGAACTCGCTCATCCGACTCTCCAAATACCTCAAATAACTCATCAAGACCTTAGTCCACTTGTCATCACGTACGTCAACGTAGCTGTGTGTCACCGCGGTACGAGGATTGAATTGTCATTGAAGCCAATTCCGGTCTGTATGGTCCTGTTTTTAAGAAGCTCTGAGGTGTTGCAATGAGTACAAGCCAAGACAGCGTAAACCAGCCTCGTCCAAAGTTTCTTAACGTGAAGGAACTCGCTGAGTTACTGCGGATCAAAACAAGAACAGTTTATGAAATGGTTAGCCAGGGACGAATCCCATATCGCAAAGCCGGTGATCGGACCATCTTCTTGCTTGACGAAATATTGGAATGGACACGACCCAATGCGAAGCGTTAGCATGCCGCCATTCCTCAAACGGGCTGCGATCCGCAGAGAGGAATAGACCAATGTCAGTTTTCAAAAGGGGTAGCAAATGGTGCTACGACTTCTGGGTCAACGGCAAGCGTTATCGCGGTTCGATTCCAGAAGCCCGCATTAAGGCGCAAGCCGAACGCGCCGAACACGCAATTCGCGATCAAGTGTATGAGGGTACCTACGGTGTACCGAAAACTCCCGCTCCGTTGCTGCGGGATTTCATCACCGACACTTTCCTGCCTTGGTCTAAGGTTAACAAGCGGACGTGGGTACACGATAAATTTCGCTCACGTCCACTGATCAAAGCACTAGGCAATAAACCAATGGATGAGATTTCGCCGATACTGATCGAGAAGTATAAGCGGGATCGACGTGCAACCAAAACAGCACGCGGCGGCGAGCGTGCACCTTCCACGGTCAATCGAGAGTTGGAGTTGCTTTCAAAAGTCTTTTCGTTAGCAATCGATCACGGGTTATCAAGTTCGAATCCCTGCCGAAAAGTAAAACGCTTTCGTGAAGACAATGAACGTAACCGTTATCTCTCCGACCAGGAGGAAGCTCGACTCCTATCCGTGCTAACCGGACCGAGAGCAGATCTTCGTCCAGTTGTCATCCTGGCGATTCACACGGGTATGCGCCGCGGTGAACTATTGAGTTTGCGTTGGGCGAATGTTGATTTCGAACGTGGTCTAATTCACGTGATGAACTCTCAGCGCGAGCAGACTAAATCAGGTCACAGTCGTAGCATTCCGATGAATGGTATCGCGAGAAGGGAATTAATCGGTTTGCACCGCGAAACCGGTCACACCGAGTATGTGTTTTTCAACGACAGGACTAAGAAGCCACGAACGGATCTCAAGAAGGGGTTTGGCACTGCTTGTGTTATCGCAGGTCTCGACGATTTTCGGTTTCACGATCTGCGACACACAGCCGCGACCAGGCTCGCCGATGCCGGCACTAACACTCGAGAGATCATGGCGATTCTCGGGCATCGCTGTATTCAAACATCCGCGCGTTACACCCACGCCACTGACGACGGTTTGAGACGCGCAATGGAAGCGCTTGCGCAACGGCAAATGCGGACCGACACAAAAGTCCCCACAATAGCAAAACAGCGGCAGATGCCTGCCGCCTAAGTTATTGATTTTATTGGTAGCGGGGGGCGGGATCGAACCGCCGACCTTGGGGTTATGAATCCCACGCTCTAACCATCTGAGCTACCCCGCCATGCCTTGATTATCAACAGGTTACAGCGTCAAGCGCAAGTGGTCGTAGTGGGCGTGTGGCCAATTTGTGGACAACCTGTTTGGAACTGAGCATTGCTGCCGCGACCGCTGCGCGTTTATTCCTCTCCGTCGCACGAACGTAACGAGCCGTTGTGTGAATGTCAGAGTGTCCCATTAGCGCCGCGATTGTAAATGCGTCGAAGCCAGCTTCACCGAGTCGCGTTCCGAAGGTAGCGCGGAGATCGTGCCAAACCAGACCTTCGATTCCAGCGATCTTCAGAGCCGTTTTGAATCCTTTCTTGATCTCCTTTACCCGTTTTCCCGTCTGAGGGTTTATGAACACGTATCCTCGTCCGGTTGATTGGGTGCGGAGAGCACTCAGGATCTCAAAGACTTCGGGATTCATCGGGACTTCACGATCCTTACCAGTCTTCGTCTTGGTTAAGATCAGGACTCCCCGTGACAAATCCACTCTCTCCCAACAGAGATTAAGTTGCTCGCCCAAGCGCATTCCAGTTCCCAACGCTATCTTTACCATCGGTTTCAGATGTGCCCGTGGCCCTTCAAGAGCGGCCATCAGCGCCGGTTCTTCTTCCGGCATGAGGTAACGATAACGTTTGTTGTCCAACGTGTACTTCTTTACTTTCATGCAGGGGTTTGTGTCCGTCACCTTGTAGTCAATCGCCAGATTAAAAATTTTACTCAGTAGATGAAGCTCGAGATTGACTGAGGCTAAACTACGAACCGTCTGCCGCGCCGTAATCGACTCGCGTCGGTCACGTTTGAATTTCTCAACCAACAGCGGCGAAATCTCGCGAAAGGTTTTGCCGCCAAAATACTCGCGGATTGTACGGGCTCGAAACTCGTCATGTCTCCACGAGCGCTTATTTGCTTTGGACCAAGGCACAAAGATCTTTTCGATGAAGTCAGCCAATTTCTCGCTGCCTAAATCGAGTTTGCCAAAACGACCCTCAAAGATCTCCTGCTTGATCTTACTCTCCGCTTGTTCTGCTTGCTGCTTCGTCCGTGCTTCGGAAAGTACGCCTCTGTAACGGACGCCACGCACTCGAAAGTAGTAATGCCAGTGCGTGCCTTTCTTTCCTCGTTTGTAAACAGACATTGTGTTCTCCTTGAGCGTTGCAGCCACCAAGAGAACGCGGGGCATGGTAGCAGCATCGATCCCTCAAGTCATTAATTTTTTCGGCGCGTCCACTCTAGGATTTCATCGAGATCGAAGCGAAGAATGTCCGAGCCTGGCGGCTTACGATAGGGGATGCGATGTTGGGCCACCATTTCATAGATCGTCCGTGGTTTGACGTTCAGTAGTTGGGCGACGTCGTTGACTTTCAAGAGCTGTGATCGTTGGGCTGCTGTAGCTGAATCCAACTGAGTAGTCATTGCTTAATACCTCAAATGCTTTTTCCTCTATATCAAGAAGGCGGCGATTTCCTCACTCTCGCTTTCGACGGCGAGCTCTGCGGCTTTTGCCTGTGTCGGATCGATCTGTGCTGAGTTTTGGTCCATGCCATGATGGTTGTGTGTTTCATCGTCTGTGCTGAGATGATCATTAGTGAATCCATCGCGATCCTGTTGAAGGCCGCGTGATTGGCTGTTCGTAGCTTCAAGCGCCATTTCCTTATTAGTCGCGCGATTAAGACTCTCGCGCAGATTCTGCGTGGAGTCGGTATAGATGAGAGCTTCTTCCCTGGCTCTCGAGACGGCCACGTAGGCCATTCTGTCGTTAAGCAGTTGCACAGATTCTCGCGTATCCGCATTGACTATCACCCGATCTACAGTTAGCCCCTGCGAAGAGTGGCTGGTGACGGCGTAGCCGTGATCGATGTGCCGGAATTGCTGAGGGTCAAAAGACACTTCGCGGCCGCTGTCGAGGGTAACGCGCAAGTGTTCTGGTTCGATCTGATTGATTGTTCCAAGTTCACCGTTGACTATTCGCTTCTCGGCAAAGGGGACACGAAACTGAATGCGATCACCTTCTGCAAAGAAACGCTCTGCTTTGTTGTAAACACTGACGCCTGAAAGCCGCGTGGGGTCATAGGTGAGGGTGCGGCCATTAGCAAAACGAACCGTGAGCTCGTTTCGCTCGTGGTTAACGCCGATGACGCTGGCGTAATCGCCCACCTGCACCTTATAGACCTTGCTGGCGCGGTTGTAGCGAATGATGTGCTCGTTTGGTCGGTAGGCGTTGGCGAAGGTGCGTTCGACGCCGGTCATGTCCTGGCGATTGACATAGACGTTCATCTGATGGTCATCGCGGCTGACTTTTCCTTCGCGCTGTAGTTGCTGGTGTATGAGTGAGTTCAGTTGTGCGCGTTCGCGGTTGGCTGGCGAAATCACTAATGTGTTAGTTGGCTGCTTGCAGTAATCCTGGGCCATTCGTTCGAAGCGTTCCCGCTCACTTCGGATTTCGATTATCTTGCCTCGGCTCTCCAGTTCAGTGACGGCTTCGCGGATCTGGCGCGCTGATAATTTCGCCACCGTCTGTTTGAGTTCGGGATCTCGCTGCCGGACGATCTCATTAAGCTCGGCCGTAGTCATGCCGTGCTTTTGCAGCTGCTCAAACGGACTGCCCGCTTCGACCGCCTGATGCTGGCGCACGTCACCAACTAAGAGCACCTTGTCTTCAGCCTCGAGACGTCCAAAGAATTTATGCAGCTGTTTGGTGCTTGCTAATGAGCTTTCATCGAGCACGAAGAGTTGTTTTGAGGTTGTGGGCTCCTGTCGCCGGCGCAAAAACTTCTGAAGTGTTTCTGTTTCAATCCCGCTTTCGGCAAGCTGTTTCGCGGCGCGCGTAGTCGGCGCAAAGCCACGGACCTGATAGCCCTCTTTCTCGGCTGCTTCTCTCAGCACCGAAAGCACAGTTGTCTTGCCGGAACCCGCGCCGCCCTGCAGACCGAGGATCTGATCTTCGCTGGACAGGATTGTCTCAAGTGCTGATTGCTGATTCGCATTGAGTTAGCTGGTGGTTTTGGGCGCTGTTAGCAACAACATCCTCGACGCGCGAAGCGCGCACAACCGCGGGAGAAGAACCCTTCCCATTCATCACGGTCTGTATGTTGTCCTGCTCCATCTTCAACATGCGTTGTGTAGTCGCTTCCGGTGAACGGTGGTCACGAATGATGTCGATAAACTCACCGCGTTCCTGACGTCGACGCATTTCGCTGGCGACTGCCTCGTGCGTGGTTAACCCGAGATTACGGCGCAGCGCGTCGGTCATTACTTGTCGCATGTCAACCACCGCTTCACGCTCGACCGCATTGTCACGAGCAAAGGTGACCGCTTCCTGAGCCCGGGTTGCAATCTCGTCCTGGGCCAGGTGAAGCGGGCCGCGTTCCTGAGCCTGACCTACCAACCAGCGCGCCTGGTTGCTGTGCTTTGCGTCCATCGATAAGGCAAGCTGTCTCATCTCGGCGTGGTCGTATCGTTTGCTGGCGCGGTTGTTATGGGCGGCGGCTTGTTTCAGCCTGGCGTTTTCGGAAACGGTATTCCCCTCGCGTTCAAGACGCTCTTTCATCTGTTCGGCTTCTTTGAGTACTTCCTCACGGCGCGGACTGCTCTCCTGCAGATATGCCTCGCTGAAACCTTTGATCTCTGGTGCGCCGGTGCGTGGATCTACTTTAATTTCGTAACCGAGTCCCTGCAGCTTCTCCGCTAAGTGAGCGCGGTAGATCGCGGTCGCGTATTTCTGGCTGCGATACAACTCGAGGGGCTGCACGGAGCGCACTTTTCCTGCTTCGGTCTCGGTCATGTTGAAGATGACAACGTGAGTGTGAAGCTGCGGCGCCGCATAGCCGTTGGTGCGGTCGGGTCGTGAGGACGTGTGCTCGAATTGGGCGGCTACCATCTTGCCAGTAGTGATCGAGGGCTTGTCGCCGCCGCCACGGGCTTGCAGATACTCTTCGAATCCTTTCAAAGCTTCATTGACGCTCTCGCGATGAGCGTCCCTGACGCGCTCGTCGTCGCCGACGAGCGCGGCTAACGAAACGCTTTTCGGCGCGCTGATGGTTGCGTCCCATCCGGCACGATGTTCACTGGTGACGATCTTCTCACCGAACTCGTTAACCGTTTCGCGCGCCTTCACGGCCTGGACCAGTTGTTCACCAGTGTGCGGATCCTGACCGGCAACCAGCCGTTCGTACTGTTCGCTCGTCACTTCGCCTTTGAGGTTCCACTCGTCGGCGAGACGACCACTCCAGCGGCCCTTAACTTCACCCGCTTCGCTGTAGTAGTTGTCCTTAGAGTTGGTGAACTCCTGCTGGTAATAGTCCAGCGCCTGCCCTGCCGAAATTGCTCTACTCATCGTCATCATGGTCCACCGCCTCAGAACATCGTGTCGAGCGGGTCAGCATCATGGGGAGCGATTTCGAGCTCGTCGCCTTGGTCGTGATCGTTTGCTTTGGCCGGCGCGTGCGCTGGTAGCGGTTGCCGCGGTTCGGCGAGTGGCCGGGGCTGACGCAGCACAAAAGCAGGAGCCCGCTGCGGGCGCTTGATGGGCTCAATCCGAAACGGCACGACCGCGTCACCATACTTCCAGTAGAAATGCAGATTTGGCAACGCCATGATCTGCTCCTTACTGACTACTGAGTTGTGCTCAATGCCGGGCGCATAGTTGAGGGAATCTCGACCGTAAGACTGGACCGAGGCAGTCGTGGAAACACGTGGCCGCTCGATCTCCTGCTGGCCGATCATGTCCGACACCCAACGCGCGGAGTCGGACTCGTTGATACGGCCGAAACTCTTCGTGTGTGAGGCAGCCAGCATGGTGGCGGAAATACGCTCGTAGGACTGCTCGATCTGCGTCTTGTTTTGCGTGCCAAGGACGATCTTGACGCGGTACTTGCGACCTTCGACGAGGGCCGTTTCCAGTGCCGGTAATCGCTTCAGCGAGTGCGCTTCATCGATCATGACCCAGCAGGGACGCTGTCCTGAGGTGGTCAAGCTCGTTCCCATCAGTTTGCCGAAGAGAATATTGAACCAGGCGGCATGAGTTCTTCTGAGCGCCTCCCTCGTGCTTTGCGTTGAGGTGATGAAGATGCAGCGGCGGCGCCGTTGCGCCCACTCGCGGAAGGTAAACCGGCGCCCGTCGCATTGCTCGAGCGTGGATAGAAGTTTTAAGGAAGCGCCTACTTCCGAGAGGGTGGCAAGCACTCCAGCGCGTTGCGCTTTGGCGGCTCTATCGATCAGATGCGCGTGCTCTGTGCCGGCCACACAGGCGTCAATCAGCGTCTCGTCGGTGAGCATTTGCACCAGCCGTTCCGGTGAGGGCTTGAAGCCCAGCAGGTGAGCAAAGATGCTGCGTGCGGCCTTGTTAAAAAACTGCGTCGTGGGTGAGGAGTGGGGATGATCCGGAAAGAAACTCTCGGCGATGAAATAGCGCTCCGGGGCGCTCGTTTCGTCCGTCACATTCTCGATCTCATCGACCGGATTCCAGTAGGGGCAGCGCGCATCAAGCGGGTTCAGGATGATGTCGGTTTCGGGATCGTAATGCTGCTCCAGAAACTCGCCGACCGGGTCGTAAATGACGATCGCCTCAAACTGTTTGCGGCTCGCAATCTCGTCGATCAGTTGGTGCATGATCTGGCTCTTGCCGGTGCCGGGATCGCCGAGTAAGAGCAGCCCTTCGTTCTCTTCTTCGCCGGGCACGGTCAACGTGTAAGAGCGCTGCTTGAAACCGAAATAGTCCTGCGCTCGGGCACGTAGATTCATCTCTTGCGGATAAACCGTGAGGGCGTAGCCGGTGTGTTTCCGGTGCTCTCGGCGGTATTGTCTGGGTGAGAGCTCGCGAGTGCCGCGCAGGGGCTGGCCGGCGACGTAGCGGCCTTGTGCAAACAGGTAAAGCGCAGTCAAGCCGCCAGTGCCGGAGAGAAAGATTACGATGGCGCCCAGCCAGGCAGGACGCCAGAGATCGATAAGGCTTAGGTCATCGTAGATGAGGCGACGAAACCACCCGTAAGCGGTCGCATCGATCAGGAATTCGTTGGTCCAGGCAAACTGTTTTACCTCGGCGTCGGGTTGCAGATAAAAGACCGGATAGCCGTTCTTGACCTTGATGCGACCTTCGTCGTCAAAGTCCGCTTTGACTAGGCCATCGTGCATCATGATGCGGACGTCGCGGCCGTTGCTCGGGTCGCGCACTACTCCGGTCAGGAAGGTGTAACGCGAGCGCGATCGAGGCATATAGCTCTTGAACGTGCTGCGCACGTACTGCCGCAGATAAATGCGCTGCAGGGGAGTAAGATTTGGTTTGACCCAATAGTAGTGGAGTACGACACCAGCTAGTGCTGCAGCCAGAAACATGAAAGCGGCAAAGAGTCTGACTCGTTGAAAGGTGTTCCTGGCGCGAGTGTGACCTTCTTCAGTAAGAAATCTTAATTTGGTCTTCAAAGCGTAGTTCTCCCTTCACCTCGCAAGAGGCTTTTGGTCCAGGTCTTCGGTTGTGACGAACGCGCGGGCTGAACGGAAAGGGGGGCAAACGCTAAAGCCCGGCGTGGTCTATGACGGAAACATTGCTGGGGAGAGTGATTTCATTTTTCTGTTCTATATAGACGGGAGTTTTATGTCGAACTTCCAGGCAGGCGCAAAAATATTTGCTTTTCAAGTTGCGCGGGCCTAATCGGTAGCAAGACTTTTCGTTGGACCATACTCATTTCTGGATCGTTTCAACCAGCGTTAACTCCTCAGTGGTGTTCGCAAGTAACAGTGCATACCCTATGCCACACAGATGCGCACATGCGTTGCGGTGCGCTCTGTATTTCCAAAGCACTCGGAATGCATATGAACGTTAGTAAATGCGAATCCATGAAAAATGATGCCAGTACTAAGAGTTGTGAGGGTTATTCGGAGAGTCGAGTGGATTACCTGTTGCAAGTTACACACAGGTGTTGTGTTCTGAATAAAAATTGAGACGTGAAAGTCAGCTCCGCATCACGGTGATGGCGTCAACTCCGGCAAACTTATTTACGTTCTGGTCGCCGTGAGACGTGAGCCAGGTGCCGGAAAATCAAGCAGTCGTTGCCCTGAATCCCGGCACTCGAGCTACTTCCGACGCGACAATAACTCATGCACGATCTCGTCAGATTTTTGATCGGCTTGCATCGTCAGCTTGGTCCAGGCAGAAGCCTCGGCTGCGTTGCGACTAAAGAGCAGCTTGAATCCATGCCCGATCAGAAAGCGCAGAATGGCAAGCTCTGTATAGATGAGACGGCCGGTCTTGCCAAACAGCGGGCCTTCGCGAGCTGCGGTAATCGCAAGCTGCCGGCACCAGTTGTTGACCTCTTCGCCGGCGTCTAGGGCAGCTCTCTCCAGTTGTGTGTATTCCTCATCCGTAAGCCTGAAACTAACCGATCTGGTCCGCTTTGCATCACTCATTTCTCGTTTCCTTTCGCGTACACAGTGCGCACACTCCCGCATGCGGCAGTGTGGCTTCGTATACGCGTAAATAACTGCAAAGGTTGGACCAAGCCGATGTATACACGCCCCGTAGACACCACCGCCACGCGAGCGGGGGTGTCGTGTCTCATTCCTTCAGGTGCGTAGCACCTTGCTTTCTTTTTTTCGGTTTTTTTGCTAGGAAAGTTTAAGCGCGGCTAGCTGTCGTTGAGGGAATGCTGGTTGTTCGCCCGTGTAGCGCACGCGGTCGACCACTCGCAAGCAATCTCCAGGTGAGTCGAAACATAGTTGCGCGTTGGGAACGTGACGAGATGGAAACTCCTAGTTCTTATACTTTGCGCCAAAGACTATTTATGTGAGGCCCTAAAGCGGCAAAAGCTCCGCACTAAGGGTTGAACCTCACTCTCGTCGGCTTTCGCTGCCCCTTGTCATCATAGGGTGCAACAATTGAATCGAGTAAACGAGAACAGCAAGGATTTGCGGGTAATAATTCGTTTGGAAATAAGCGTATTTCGCGAATAGTGTTAACCGTTGTACCAAAACATTCTCGCCTTGGTCACAATCTTTGTGCGAGGCTTAAAAAGAATGGGACTGAGGGAATCCAACCTATGACTAGACTAATTGGATTCCGCGATCGATGCGCGGGTGGACAGAGGATTTAATCAAAAGGGAAGAGTCCGCCGGCTACTGAGGGATTCACGTGAGCGACATTACTACCAACTTTTTTGAGCTACTAATCACGCCTGAAATCGAGGACGTGTTTATTACCGAGCGATACAACGTGGATAGTATTAATCTGACTGACAATCTATCAACATACCTGGACAAGAACTCCATCATTTCACTATACCCAATTAGAGGCTCAAATAAGGTTTTTGCTAAGCCACCTTACGTTGAATGGCTAATCAAAAAGCTCATTTTTGAAAAGCTGCAAGATGAAGAATCAAGCTTTGATATTAATTATAAGGATGGCGAAGTAACACTACTCAGTGAACGCTTAGTACAGCGAGAGGAATACTCGGTGCTGCGACGACTCATCTTGCGTGTCTTTCATGCAAAGGGAAAATTATTCCTAGCTCTAGACCCTCTAACCAAAATCTACAATCGGCTATCGCTGGCTAGGCTTCTCAGCAACTATAAATTCTCGCGTGCTCATTTTCTTACCTACAGTGAATCCCTCATATTTGTTGAGGAACATAACGTAAGAAGATGGGTGCGCGGGAAGATCAGAGACATTACCCAAAGCGGGGCGGTTAAGGTAGAAGTGCCCTCGCTTTTCGATGGCACGATTGAAGTCACACCGGCTCGCGTCATCCCGTCGCTAAGTAAACCGGCGCTTGGCCAAATCGTCCAAAGGGCACATCCAAAGTTTGATTTCGATAAGGAAGTAAAGCAACTTGGCGACTTCACTTCTAGAGAAAAGCTAGAAACGATTCAAACACTTTTCCAAAAATATATCTATCCTCTCTTTCCTATCAGCATTAGGAGCACTCAGATTGAGGTCATGGCGGAGCCGGTATCGGGTCAGTTATTTACGCCGACGGAAATTCCGCATCAGCTTGAACCTCAATATGTTATCGAGCGCACAGGTCAGCCACAAATTAAGGATGGAAGAAGGCTGGCGGCTCTGACGAAGGTAGATATTGACCCTAAAAAAGCGAAAGAACATAAGATAGTTCTATTTGCCACGCGCCAAACAATGGGGCAATTAGAGCGTGTTGTTAATCAATTAAATAGTGGCATTACAAAAGGCAACTACAGCTTTAGCCTGCCAACTCGGTTCGGTATCAAACTGCGAGTTACTGATAAGTTCGTCACCAATTCTCCAGATGAATATGATCTCGAAAGCGACAAGTTTTTACTTTCTAATGAAGGTAAGCATCTTGACGCGCTGCCATTGGTGTATCTGCCAATGCTTAGCGATCTCTATTACCCGCTCAAAGCCAAGTTCGCTCACTATGGTAGGGCGTCACAGGTTATTAGTCAGCCAAACTATGACATCTACGCCGCGTGGAATCTAGGCGCTAATATCTTTGCCAAACTCGGCTATGTGCCGTGGGGAATAGCCGACAGTCCACAGATGCCGAACGCTGATATTGTGCTAGGTCTTGCTTATTCAAATCTTAAAAGAGAGGGGAGATTGAGGCGCAATATTGGGTACGTCAATGTGTTCGATAAAAATGGAGTGTGGCGATTTGTTCAGTCTTCACATGATTATCTTGATTTCGATAATCGCCTAAAACTCATTCCGCAAATGATTAAAAACGCGGTACTAGGTTTTACTGCTGGGGGCACAAAACCGCGAATTATCGACATTCATTATTCAAAAAGATTCTCTTACAAAGAACGCCAAAGAACATATGACGCCATCCGTCAGATAGTTCCTGAGATTGTTGAGGTTAATTTTATAAGCCTAGATAAAACTCATCCTCTAAGGGTGTTCGACCAAACCACCGACAATCTGAATTTTGCTAGGGGGGGCATTCTGCAACTTAACAAGAATGAATTTCTTCTTTCTGTTGCCGGTGAGGCGGGGGCTAATGCCCATGCCTCACGCCTGCTAAAAGTGCTGGTTTGGAGAGAGCCTGCATCTGAAGGCAGCATAGACGTACTTCCAATTGCCTACAGAATACTCGCAATGACGAAATTGAATTGGCGCTCTGCGGTGACGGAGACTACGGAGCCAGTCACCTTAAAGTTCGCGGAGGAGATCGCACGCCTGACAAATCAGTTTACCCTTACCGACTGGCACACGATCAATAACCAACTCTCAAAAATCCCTTGGTTTATCTAATGCAGGTATTGAGCGATGACGAATGAAGAAAATATCAGGAATCAATACCGCGAACATGAGCGGCGCTTTAAAAAGATCAGGGATGATCTTGAAGAAGCATTGCAAAGAGTAGCCGCGACCTTTTATCAACAAAGGCGATTCAAGGTTAACATTCACCCTCCGCGCATAAAAACCATTGACTCAGTGCTCAATAAAATGAAGAAGAAGGAAATTATTTCTGATTCACTCTTCAAACGGGAGAACAACGAACTGTCATTGGTTGTTAATGACTTCTTAGGCGCAAGAATTTCCTGTAACACACGCGAGGATGTTGATGAGATAAAAGGCCTTCTAGAGAGTCATCGTAGATTTAGACTCATTAAAGAAGAGCCGTTAGAAAAACCAAGCGGTTATAGAGCCTTACACCTGGATATGCTGTATGAAACTTATCTAGACGATGACATAATTTTTATTCCGGTAGAGATTCAGATTAAAACTCATCTGCAAACTGCTTGGGGCGATATTACTCACGACGAATCTTACAAGCCCGAGAACGAGGATTCTAAGAATGAATGGGAGTTTGCCTATTCAAAGCATATGGCAGATATGCTCGATACGCTTGACAGCATGGCAAGCACGATCAGGCAACAGCGAATAAGCTTTGTTCGTCCGCCTGCGGAAATCTCTGATTCAGACATTAACATTAACCCTAAGACATTAAGTTATAGAGTGGCTCAACTTGATTCTAAGGGGGAGTTACTTACACAACAGGAAATGACGCTAGCTATCGGTAGGTTAAAAGACGAAGGGTTTGAAACCATAGCTGAAGTATGGGAACTCCTTCAGGACGGCGTAATAGAGAGCAAGATTAAGCAGGTTAAAGAAGAGCTAAGGAACAATGAAAATGTTCGTCCGTTCGAGATGCTTTATTACGGCTCGATGCTAAAGAGAAAGAACGAAGACAAATTTAGGGACGAGATAATCAAAGATTACGAATTCGTTCAGCAGCAGTGTCCAGATTGCAACAGGCTATTAACAAAAGACGAGCTGGTATTTATGAAGGAAAAGACAGACTCTGACATTAGCTATTTCTGTGTAGATCATTGGAAGGAATACTTTCCCAACGAATGTACCAAATGCATGAAGTTTACAGCGGGCACACTATGTAAGAATTGCGAAGCTGAAACAAGTCCTTTCTAATGGTTCCTTTTACAACCGCAGCCAATAGAAAGATTGACGACTCGCGCTCAAGGGCGATGACGGTACTTGATGACGGTCGTTTACTTCTATAATTCCTGACCTCCAGTCTGTAGCAATTCCTTTCACCTCAGATAGAGACAGTTTCGCGTCGATTTGTCAGAGCTATTTTCACAACTCAGGTTGTTCCGAGATACCCTTGGTATCTTCCTGCTGTGGAAGGTGTGAGCGTTGGAGAGGCTGTTTCTGTTCTCTCTCGACTTGGTTCTGCACTGACATGATCAGCGAGATAGCGGCGCGATCAATTTCTCTCGCAAACTCTATCGCATCCGCTTTCGGCAGCGGGTCAGAACCGCTGCCTAGCAGGTAGAGTTGTTTGTAATAGGCAAGATAGGCCATTTGCAGTTGGACGAGATCGCCTGCGGCGTCCTGTACCCGGTTGAGAGGGCTAAGCACAAGGGATGACAGCAGAATGCTGGCGAGTCCCCCGGCACTAAACAGGAGCGTGATCATACGTTCGCCGCGCAGGAGCGCGAACACAAACGACGCGGCCACCATCGCCAGGCCGGCGTAGAACAATACCTGACTCAATCGAAGCGTCAATTTGAAAGAGGTACGCATGTCTTCGATCGTTCCAAAGATCAGGTTCTCGACTCTGTCTTGAGCGATCTGCGGCACGACACTGCTGAATGTCTTGCGGGCCTTCTCCGCCAGTTTCTCGACCGTGTCTTTACTCACGGCGTCGGACGCGCCACCCGCCAGTGCACCTGCTTCACGACTCACCACCGCCTCCGGATTCGCGACGAGTTGCTTTCGGTACCCTTCGTCCATAGCCGCTTTGTCAGAAATCTGATCCCACAGCAGCAGCCGCGCGGTGACCTCCTGATCTCGAGCAATCTGATCAGCAGGTTCAAAGGCTTTTGCGGGATCAAACTTGAATGCCTGGCTCATTGTATTTTCACTCCTGGCTGGATAAGGCCAAGATCCCAAAGTTTGCGCAAGGTAACTCTCTGCACCTCGGTCAATTTTTCCGGGTTCGCTTTCGCGATGTCAACCCACTCTCGCTCAGTGCGATTCAGCTCTTCGCGGATTCTTCTGATCAAATCGACAACCGGACCATTCGGATCCGAAAACGCTTCGTAAAGCTCGTGCATATTGATCGCACCGTTCGCTTTCATGTTGGCGCATAGGTCTGCCACGTAGTTAACCAGCGATGGGTGACAATCTGACGCTTCAATGACGAGTCCTTCGATCTCCGGGCTCAACTCTAAATTGAGAGCGGCAAATCCTCCCTTTACCAATTCTTTTGCTTCAGATTCCGTTAGCCGCCCGATAGATACAGACAGCAGGCTATTGTAGAAAGGCGACGCGTTTTTACTCGAGTCCCAGAGTTCCCTTACCGGACGCGGTGTCCCGACGACAAAAGCGAGCGTACGCGGCACACGGTGGGCCAGGTTTCGTACTTGATGAAAGAAGTCACTTGGCGGCCAAAAGTTTGCGTTTCGCAGGAGATTAACGAAGTCGTCAATAAAAAGGACAAGCTTTTGGTTCTCGTCGTAGCACTTATCGAGAAAGTCTTCGAGATGGAAAATGTCGAAGTCGCCTTGTCTCGTGCGCTCTGCCATTTTGGCGACGTCGTCTTTCAGGTCGCCCGGATCAACTTGCCGCTGGATCTCGCGAAAGCACGAGGCCCAAAAATGTGCCGGCGTTGCCGTAGACCCGATGAGATCGCCCGAGATGTAGATGTTCCACGACTGTTTCAACAAGGGATGGTCAGCTTGAGCTTTCTGACTCGCCAGGTATTGCAGCAGCGACGTTTTGCCGGTGTATGGACCACCGACAAGTGCAGTGCTGCGGAATTCACTGGCGGCAAGTTGATTACAAACCAGGTTGATCGCGTTGGCTCGACCATTGAAAGCGCTGGGAGGTATTTGTGTGAAGGCAAGGAAAGGAGAAGCCATGTCGACACCTCAGTGGGATGTTTTTGAATGTGACCGTCTAAGTAACCGATGCTAAAACGATTTAATGCGCGTTCTGGTAATAGTGGGAAGAATGAACTGAAAGTAGAAGGCTCCCGCGCAGGCACTTGTTTGAGCACTGCTGCCATCGCTAAACCGGGACACAATCCAACCAAAGCCAAAGCCAACATTGATCCCCAACATCACGCGAATTAAAGTCGGCAGCACCGTACGCTTCAAAAGGAATTGCTTCGACTTCTTGATAACCAAGGGGCTGTTCCGAAGGTTCAGCAACGGGTTCAGTAAGTTGAAAGAACTCCACAAACTTTCACCAAAGCAAGCTCCGATCAAGGCGAGTAGCAGAGTCTTCGTCACATTACTGAAATCAGCGGCTAAGGTAACTCGAAAAACTATTGCTGCGACCCCAACAACCACGGTGATCACCCTGAGCGTCGTAGCAACGTTACGCCGCCCCCGCGCTATTTCTGTAAGCTCCTTGTCAGCCAACACTCGAAACAACATTTCAGCATCGCGAAACTGCTCAGCGCTCAACATCTGCAACGCCCGATTCCTTAACTGCCTCTCGGCTCGTAACTTCATCCCGCCGTCAATATCTAGTTGTTTGACTCGGTCGAAGTAGATTATCAACTGTTCAGTGCTAACAACCACATCAAGAGCATTAATCAATACCTGGATGAATCCGGTCTTAGGCATTTCCTCATCCAAATCCAGAGCGCGTTCGTAAGACTCAATGCTCGCCACGATATCTTCCGGTTTGTCACTCTTGCTAAGCGCAATCGCCAAATCCCGTTGAGCTTCAAAGAAGACGGGATTCTCCTTCAAAGCGCCCTTGTAGTCCGAAATCGCCCGCTCCAGATCACCCGCCTGATGCGCAGCCTTGGCCAGCTCGAAATAGGCATACGCACGCGGGTTCGAATAACGCACCTCGTTCTCTAATACCTGAAGCGGCCGCTCCTTTCGAATCCAGATTCCGATGAGCGGGACTTGAAAATGAAACCCATCGCCGCGCCTATCAATAATGTCCCAGCGCTTCAAATCGTCAGGTGCCTGTGAAAATTCAACCTGATCCAGTGTGACCTGTCGCTTCCCAAGCACCCGCTCGATGGCTGAGAAGCTGGCGGGCGTGTCATTGAACGGATCGCCAGTTTCAGCCAGGGCCGACAGGAAAAGTTTGTAAGCCGGCTCCGCTAATCCGTCGAAGATCCAATTCAAGCCAAGCGTGCCGTATTCTAGGGACGGCACGACAGCATCCTCAACCATGGGTACTGTAACTTCAATGTTTGTCATCGCCGCTTCGACGGTTCGAGCCCAAATCGTGAAACAGAGCAACTGAGTACAGTAAGGATGTCCAGCGGTCAGGCTATAAATCCGGTCGAGCGCGTCTTTCGAAAACCACAGCACATCCTGAGTCTGCGCGAGTTTGCAAACGAGTTCGTCTGAGTGTTGTCGATCCAAACGCCCGATTCGTTCTTGAACCGATCCTGAGAGCAGCGCCGAATTAAACTCTCGCGACAGTTCATCAGTTTTCCGGCCGACCACGATGATGTAACCGATCGCAGGCTGCTGGGTTTGCAGCGTAGCGAGGTAATCGATGAACTTACGGCCGGCGACGAACTCGCCCGCGATACGTTCATCCAGTACATCGAACTCGTCGAAGAGCAGCACGAGTCGAGCGGGTTGGTCGTCGAGTGCGTGTAGGGCGCGTGGTAAAAACTCTGTCGCAAACGTTGCTTCCGTAGCTTCTTCGCGCTGCGGCTTGGCAATGTCGAGTTCACGCGAAATTTCGCGCGCCAAGCCAAAGAGGACTTGATCAAGATCTAAACCTGCTTTGCCCTGAAGGTCGTAATAGACACAGCAAATACCCGCAGACAAGCGGTACGGAATTTGGCGGAGGATGGAGGATTTACCGATTCGCCGCTGGCCGTAAATAATAATCGGCGTTCGGCGCCGCGCTTCGATAGCACTGCGAACGAACTGAAAAATTTCCTCTCTGCCGAAGAAACCGGAACCGGATGGGTCTGTGATTGCCCCACCGGGAGAGTATGGGTTTAAGGCCACGGATTGCACTTAAGCTACTCGTTCTACGAGGATTCAGGGCAGAGCGCTGGTTCGGGTACGTATTTGAAACTTATGATTCGGCTGTGTCAAGGCTTTGCCTCACAGTTAATCTTATCAATCGTCCCATCTATGTCACCGGATGTGAGTATAAGACTGATGGTTCTGGCTAGTTATTTCTTGGGGAGTTGCTCTCCAGCAGCGCTCGCCTCCGGTTCACCAGCCGGCGAAAATTCTCACTTCATCTTTGTTTATGAAGTCAAAACAATCGCTTTCACTCGATCGTCAATTTCGGTATTTCCCGATGAGTACATCACGTTGTCATAGTCAAAGCCAGCATCTCTGACGCTCTTAATTCCCCCTCCTTCGCAATCTTCATCTGAGCCGCAACTTCGCTGCCGCAAAATCCGAACACACCGAGGAGAATCAAAAGGTGGAATGCTTTTAGCATTACATGTAGAGAAAGTTAAAACATTAGTGAGCTTCTCCATACTAGCGCGAGGTTGAGAGGTCCGGTCAGTTTTGGCAATCAGAAACTATTTAGCAGCGGGATGTTACCTGCCGGGTCGGAAATATGTCCAGCGTTCTGGTTGGTCGAGAATGTAGACTTACTCATTGAAAACCGTCTGAACCAAGAGGGGTCACCCCAAAAACGTGTGGCCAATTTGTGGACAGAATTCTCAGCACATCGCAGTGATGCGCTGATAGCGAATGGGAAGGAACCGCAAAACCCTAATAAACTCGTGGTGGCTGCAACTTTCGAAAAGGCAAAAACTTAGCTTTTTGCCAAACCGGTGATTATGAATCCCACGCTCTAACCATCTGAGCTACCCCGCCATGTGGGTGAGATTATAGCAGAATCAATAGTTTAGCTCTTCCTCTGCTCCATGAATTTTCGCTTCTCAGGCGCTTGCCAGACTCTTGCCAGACATTTCTTCGTTTTGGGTCAAATCTTCACCCCATGCTTGGCAAAGCCGAACTACGGCACGGCGCCTCATTTCAATCGTCGGGTGCGTGTAGTCGTCCGTAATGTCCTTTGGTTCGTGTCCCAGGAGGTCGCGACGGGCCGTCTTGCTGACTCCGAGGTCTTCAAGTCGGGTGCTAAACCAGTGGCGTAAATTGTGGAATGTAATTCCACCGCGTACTCCCACGCCATAAGGAATTCCGGCCTTTCTACAGGCGCCGGCGAACCCCTTCTTCACTTCTTTGATCTGTTCCTTGGTCTTGTTACTCGGAAAAACAAACTGACTGACCGGTGCGTCGCTTAGTTGATGGACCGCGACGGACCGAGCTTCAGCATTTAAGGGAATAACGCGAGACTTACCGTTTTTGCTCTTCCCACGATAAAGCAGTCACGCGGCACCTCGTGATATTCGCCGTCTACCTCGACCGACTTAACGTCGGCGTCGGGATTGAAATGATCCCGTTCAAGTCGTGACAGCTCTCCGAACCTCAATCCAGTGTTCCGGTCGAATAAGCAAAGCGGTCGTAGATGCGCGTCACGACCAGCTAGCCCGTTTTCGAATAGCATTATTTCCTTCTCAGGCGTCATAGGACACTGCCGCTTTTTCCGCATGGGAATCTTCTTCCGCACCGTTTTTGGAATGTTGCGGCACGGATTTTCAAGCGCAGTCTCTTGACTATGGCCATGTTGAAGATCGAAGACAGTAATCCTACCTCCTTGTGAACTGTGACCGGACTCCGCAGCTTGGTAGGTGGTGACACTTGATTGTGGCGGCGGATCTTTGTTGAGAGGCGGTACTTGATAAAACGGACCACATCCAACATCGTGATGCCGCTAAATCGTTTGCCGGCAAGTAGTCTGTGAGAACCTTGCAGCGGAATTCGTCATGTTTATAGGACTTCTTGTTCTCTCTTGCGTATGGAAGATTAACGTCGTTGACAAAGGTGCAGAAATCCCCGTCAATGGGTTTATCCTCTTTACGGAGTCCGAGACGAACCTTCGCTTTTTCATCCCTCTCAAATTTACGAGCTTCGACGTCGGACTTAGCATCTAAAAACGTCCCGTAATACGTTTGATTCTTGATCTGAAACTGGTAGTGATAAACACCACCGCCTTTCCTTACACTCATGCGTTGCTCCTTTCCAAACGAGCGGATTGCGTCCAGGCAAGGAGCGCCCGGAGCATACAGCTAGAATCTGGGAGCCGCAACCTTTTTCTATTGATTGACTGCGACGGGATACCGTTTTTTCTTACCACCAATCTTTCGCCTCTTTCGATCAAATGGCTTTCGGAGTCACGCCCACTCAAGCACTTCCAGTCGGTCAAACTGTATGAGGCCGTTCAGATCAACGTACGGCAAAGGATACTTGCAGTTTGGTTGTTGCGCCTGGTCCAACAGGTTGTCTACATGACCGCGTGAGCAATTGAAGAGCAATGCAAACTCAGGAATCGTTATGAATTGTTTGGCCATGATTCGTTTGAGGCTTCGTTCAATTCTTTCTGCCGCTTCATCGTGGACCGTAGCGCCGCTATTGCCCAAGATCGATTCAAGGACTTCTCGAGTGATTTGTTCGATCGCTTCTCTGGGGATCTCGATTTCAATACCAGGCATTTCTATCTCACTCCGTGCATTAGTTGAGACGATGGTGCGAAACAGGGTTACCTGGCCGAACGAATGTGTTTGAGGGCTGGGCGACTGGTTTCGTGGTCCAAGGTTACAAATCTGAGGATCGGGCAAGACTCACGCTGGATCTTCCAGCACTATCTACGTTGCAGCTACTGTGCCATCTCGGTTTTGGGCCAGGTATTTCATGCATTTAGTATCAAGACAGAACTTACTAGGGTAAAAAAACCTAGTGCATTTTCAGATCAGGACAAAATCACCTAGCGTTTCAACGGTTCCCAACACAGCGGGTGTGACGTTTGTATCTTGGGTGTTAGCGATCGCTAACACCCCCTTCGCCACGGATCTCAACTTGGCCCCTGCTACGCGCTGAAACTTCAAGAGACGAGTGGTGCCCGCCCAGGCCGCTTAGCACTTTCGATCCTTCTGATCGAGGCGTGAGTTCGCAGGACACATCTTTGTGCGTGCCGCTCGGTTCATGAAATGTCAGATCTCACGAATAGTCTCGGCGTAAAGCTGGTCTTCGATTGCTGCTAGCAGAATCCGCTTCAATAAGACGTCAATCGACACGCCAAGCTTTTCGGCCCCACTGTTGCAGGAAGACCCGATCTCTTGGCCGAATTTCCTTATGAGTTAGTTCTACTGTAGCGTAAGGCGTTTCAGCGTTAGTGCTCGCAATAACATTATTCCGCATGGCTTCTCTTGTTTGTTCGTCCATTTGGAACTGTTCTCCTCTTTGAAGCTTTGTTTGACTTTTGAGGCTTGGCTTTCTGCTTTTCTTAGTACTGTTCGATCAGACCGGCCTCCGTTCGCAGCGCAGTCCGAAACTGTTCTAACTGGTCAATCAGTAGATCAATCTTCCTCAAGCTCTCACGCCGGGCGCGAACAGTGCCGAGAAAAAATTCGAGCTGGATACGACGCTGACAGTCAGCCATCGTTAACATACAATGGCCCCACTTATACTCTCCGCCTCGGCTTGATTCGACCTCAGTAAGGATGTAAGACGTGTGGCCCGTCGAAATTGAAGCTAAGAACACTCTTTTGCGATAACCAAATATGGACATAGCGACCTCCATCAGATCGTGATCTGTAGGCCGCCCCATTTTTCGTCTGCGGGTTCCGATATTATCGAATGCAGACAGATAGGTTTTCGGAAGGAGGTATTTACTTGGCCCAGCGAAACACACTCAAAGCGTATGCTCGAGCCTAAGCTTCGAAGGATTTTTAAGACAAATCAGCAATCAAAGGAACTTATGAGTCTTAGTTTGAAGTCGCAGGATATGATAAATGGAACCCCAGGCAGCCTTGCACAAGTCGAAATGAAGACCCGTCCATTTGTGATTAAGATTCTAATTGTACTGTTCGTAATCGGCACTGCTGCGAGTCTGATCGCCGTCATTTCGCTGAGCTTCCCAAACAGCTTCCTTGAACCCGTCTGGAGATTAAACCCACACGCTCGTGAGGGCTTTGCTCGCATGGGTGGTTGGTCAGTAGCATTGATGATGATAGTTTGTATTGCCTGTTTGCTTACGGCGATCGGCCTGTGGCGTCGTTTACGATGGGGTTATTGGCTTGCGATTGCAATGCTGATCGCTAATCTGGCCGGAGATGTTATCAACACAATCGCCGGTACGGAACGCCGAGCAATTATTGGCATGCCGATAGTGCTGTTTCTCTTAATTCTCTTAATGCGCCGGCGAACCAGAGAACATTTCGAATATCGTTAATGCCGCAGCGCTCGCCTTAACATTGGTAGTACATAGGGCACTCAGGTAGATCGTATTCGCGACTTAGCTCCTTTCCGCGTCGCAATGGATACATTTGCCACGGTTAGCACGTTTCGGTGAAACGAGAATCGTCATCAGAGCAAGTATGTCGTCTAGTTGTTAGCAATGCGTTTACATCGTGTACTTGTTTTGGATCGATAACAGTTAAACCGTCTCCACGGCGACATCTGTGCGGATGGTGGCCCGCGCGCCTCGTTGTCGCAACATTAAATCGAGCGCGAAGTAAACAAACGCGATCGCGCCTACTGCGAACACTGTGTCGCCGATCATTCTCATCCAGCGTAGGTTTTGCATCAGCTGAGTTTGCAGAAATTCCGGGCTCCGCGCCGACCAGTAGCCAACCGAGACGGATTGATAAGTCTGTAACAAGCCGACCGGGAGCAAACTCAAAAGAATTTCCAACATGAGTCCGATGTTGATGGCCCAGAAGGCCAGCCAGATCGGTCTGTGCTTCCAAATGATGTCAGGTTTCATCGCGCGCAAGCAAAACAACATCAAGCCGAGACCAAGCGTGCCGTACACGCCGTAGAGCGCGCCGTGTGCATGCACCGCAGTCGTGTTCAGGCCCTGCATGTAATAGAGCGCGATGGGCGGATTAATCATAAACCCGAAGATTCCGGCGCCGACCAGATTCCAAAATGCAACCGCAACGAAAAAATAAACTACCCACTTGTACTGCGCCAGCCAGGGCTTAGCCTTCGCACGACGAATGTTCGCAACTGCTTCGTAACCGACTAGCAGTAGCGGAACAATCTCGAGAGCACTGAAAACAGACCCGAGCGCCAGCGCGACTGTCGGCGTGCCTGCAAAATAAAGGTGGTGGAGTGTGCCGATAATGCCGCCAGTCAGATAGATCGCGCCAGAAAGCAGCGAGGCTCTGGCCGCGCTCTCTGCGTGAATCACGCCGAGCTTCGCAAATAAGAACGCGATCACAACGGTAGCAAAAACTTCGAAGTAGCCTTCCACCCAAAGATGGACCACCCACCAGCGCCAGTACTCGACCACCGAAATGTGTGAACGCATTCCCCAAAAAAGTCCCGGGCTATAGAAGAGTGCGATGCCCGTTGTCGAAAGAAAATAAAGAATGATGAGCGACTTCGCGCTGCCTTTTTGCTTCAACGCCGGAATCGCCGTTCGCGCGATCAGAAACAGCCACAGGAGCAAACCAACGAAAAGCGCTGCTTGCCACACTCTTCCCAAGTCAACGTACTCATAGCCTTGATGTCCAAACCAGAACCAGAGGCTGCCGGGGAGTTTGTGCATGACTGACATCCATTGCCCGGCCATCGAGCCCAGCACGACGATTAGTAGTGCCGCGAATAGAACATCGACACCCAACTTCTGATACTTCGGTTCGTAGCCGCAAATGAACGGCGCGATAAAGAGACCGGCGGCCAACCATGCGGTCGCAATCCAGAAAATCCCGAGCTGCAAGTGCCACGTGCGCGAAACAACGTAAGGAAGGTACTGCGCCAGTGGAATTCCGTAGAAGCCCTGTCCCTCGACGCCGTAGTGCGCGGTCACCATGCCCATCGCGATTTGCAGCAGGAATAAGAGCGTGACCACAACGAAATATTTGACTGTGGCTGTCTGTGATGGTGAGAGCTTCGCGCCGATCAGTGGATCTCGATTCGGGATCTCCTGCGAAACAACTTCGCCTTCGCCTTTGTGCGCGTAGAACCAAACCATCCAGCCGATGCCGGCGAGCAACATGATCACACTGACGCCGGTCCAGATGACGGCGCTACTCGTAGGAACGTTTCCCACTAAAGGCTCAGACGGAAAGTTGCTGGTGTAAGAAATCGTGTTGCCAGGGCGATTCGCCACCGAGGCCCACGCGGTCCAGAAAAAGAAAGAGCTCAGTTGTCGAAGCTTCACCGGATCGGATTGCGCGTTCTTCTGGATCGCGTAATTGCTGCTGCCTTCGGTGAACAGCGTCGAGTAGTGCTTCAAATTCGCTTCGAAGGCCTGAGCGCGAATAGGTTCGATCGTCAAACGACCAGTAGATGCGTCGTAATTGTTCTTGCGCATTACATCCTGAAGGCGTTGACGCAGCATTGCTTGCTGCTCGGAAGTAGCTTTGTCGTATGGTTTCGCGAAGTCTTTATGGGACCAATCGTCAAGGATGAAGAGCGATTCGCGGTGCAAGTAGTCCGCGGTCCAGTCAGGCGCAACGTAGGAACCGTGACCCCAAATCGAGCCCATTTCCATGCCGCCCATGGCCTGCCAGACGTTTTGTCCGTTTTGAATGTCGTCACCGGAGAGCAAGACGCGTCCGTCTGTAGTTACAACCTCGTGCGGAATTGGCGGCGCTTGACGAAAAATCTCAGTCCCTACCCAGCCAAGAACCCCAAAGGAACATACAAAGATTGCAACGAAAACTATCCAAAGTTTCTTCATTACGTCTCGCTCCTCAGAATGTGGATTGGTCCATTGGAAAACTCATGGATCACATCCAGGAGCAAAGCACGTGCCCACACGGAATTCGCAGTTTGATTGCTGTTTTAGAGTCGCTCTTGCGGAGAATGACTGAACAGGTGCGAAGAATTTCTCAGTGTGGGTAGAGCTTACGAGAGGCGCCCTACCGCAAATTAGACCACTAGTCGTCGCATCAATCTTCGCTTCACTACTTCAACTAACAAGAGGTAGGTGGCCGTTGCAAGGGCGATGAATAGTAAGAAGGTGAGTGGAAGGGGAGTAAAGCCAATCACTGATCCCAGTCGCGTATATGGAAGCAACGTTCCGAAAAGCACTATCGCAATCGTGGTGATGGTCAAGGCAAAACTCGGTCTGCTGCGCAGCGGGTTGCGCGCGGTACGAATAACAAAGATAACTAATGTCTGTGTCGCCAGTGATTCGACAAACCAGCCCGTGTGAAAGAATTGCTCTGAAGCAAGAAAGACCTTGAGCAAGACGAAGAACGTTAGAAAGTCGTAGATCGAACTCAATGGGCCGATGTAGATCATGAAATTGCGTATTAACTTTATGTTCCAGCGCTGTGGCTTACGAATGAACGTTTCGTCAACCGCGTCAGTTGGAATCGTCACCTGGGCCAGGTCGTAAAGAAAATTGTTCAAGAGGATCTGTGTCGGAAGCATCGGGAGAAACGGTAGAAACACCACCGCGGCAGCCATGCTGAACATGTTGCCGAAGTTTGAACTAGTTCCCATTAACAAGTACTTCATCACGTTTCCGAAGGACTTCCGTCCCTCGATAATGCCGGCGTGCAGAACGTCCAAACCTCGTTCAAGCAGAATGATTTCGGCCGCGTCTTTGGCAACATCGACAGCGCTTGAAACTGAAATGCCGACATCCGCGGCGTGCAGTGAAGGTGCGTCGTTTATTCCGTCGCCCAAGTAGCCGACAACATGACTTCGGTTTTTCAGCGCCAGAATGATCCGGTTCTTCTGCGCCGGTGAGACACGCGCGAAGACGGACGTCTGCTCGACGATGTGGGCCAGAGCGGGATCTGAAATCTTGTCGAGTTCCGTGCCTAATACGATGCGGCCTGAATCTAGTTCCACCTGCGAGCAGATATGTTGTGTCACCAATTCATTGTCGCCGGTCAGAATTTTTACCTGAATACCCTCTCGTCGCAGCGCGTCGAGAGTTGATTTAGCTGTGGGCAGCGGCGGATCGGAAAACGTCAGAAATCCAGCGAGCACCATTCCGGTTTCATCGCTTGCGGTGTACACGTCTTTAGCCGGAACCTTCGCATACGCGACAGCCAGTGAGCGATAACCTTTAGCGCAAAGATCGCGGTAAGTATTTTCGATGCGCGCCTGTGAGTCGGTTAAAGGGTGTTGCTGGTTATCCTGTTCATAGAGAGTGCAGACCGAGATCACGCTTTCGGGTGCACCCTTCACGATCAGTAATGTTTCGTCGTTATGCCGGACGACGATTGAGACGCGGCGTCGCTCGAAGTCAAACGGTATCTCATCCACTTTCTGATAGTCATGAATATCGGGATGGTCGTGCTTGAGAACCGCGGTGTCGAGGGGATCGCTGCGATGACGCTCCCTGATAGCTTCGTCGAGCGGATTGGTGATACCGGTTTCGTGCAGGCTGTTGAGGAACGCGAGCAGAAACACTCGCTCACAGGGCGCACCGAAGGGATCGAGATGTTGTTCCAACGACATCTCTCCACTCGTTAACGTACCTGTCTTGTCACTGCACAGCACGTCGATGCTGCCGAAGTTCTGCATGGCTTCGAGATGCTTGACGATCACGTTCTTGCGGGCCATGTGCACGGCTCCGCGGCCGAGTGTGACCGTCGTGATCATCGGTAGAAACTCAGGAGTTAGGCCAACAGCAAGGGCCACCGCGAATAACAGTGATTCAAGAAAGGGTCGATGCACAAGAACGCTGATCAGGATCACGAATAGGACCAGCAATATCGTCGTCCTCATAATCAAAAAGCCAAACCGTCTTGTGCCTCTTTCGAATTCGGTTTCCGGCGCTCGCTTTGCGAGACGTGTGGCAATATCTCCGAAGACGGTGTTCTTGCCGGTCGCTGTTACTAGAGCGGTCGCCGTTCCACTCACGACTGACGTGCCGAGAAAAACTCTGTGTAAATCCTTTTCTGAATCGGAGCTGTGATCCGAACTTGCGGTTTTTTCGACTGGCAATGATTCGCCGGTAAGCGCCGCTTGCTGGACGTGCAGATCGCGCGTTTGCAGTAGTTCCGCATCGGCTGGAACGAGGTCGCCGGCGGCGAGCTTTATCACGTCGCCGGGAACTATCTCGCGGCGAGGAATCTCGATCCATTTGCTATCTCGGAGCACGCTTGCAGTGGGCGCAACTTCTTTGCGAATACTGTCGACTGCTTTCTGTGAGCGATATGTTTGAATGAAATTCAGCGCGACGCTGAACAGGACCATCGTGACGATGATTGAGGCGTTGATGACCTCACCAAGCGCAGCAGATATGCCACTGGCCACAAGCAAAATAATTGCGAGCGGATTTGCCAGGAGGATTAGCAGTTGAAAGAGAGGCACAGTCCGTCTTACGGGCGCAGGCTCGTTGGGGCCGAAGTGCCCCAACCGCCGTTTTGCCTCAACTTGTGTAAGGCCCGATGGACTTGTTTCTGAAGTGGCCAAATTCACTCTGCCGTAGAGAAGTTTAAGTTTTGAAGAAGCTGGCCGTGTCAGGCTCGCTGTTGCTCGATCTGTCTAATCCTCGCACGTAGCCACCCGGCTACTTCGCGCTCGAGCTTTGCCTGATTATCCTCCAACTCCAAATCCTGAATGGTTTCACCATCGCTATTCAAAGGAATGAAGTGACAAGGCACTTCTTGAGTTTTGTTCTCCGGACTCACAAATTCGAGCAGGTGACATTCGTTGCAAGGATGAGTGCGCTTCGGATCGCCATAGTTAAGACAGGTCAGAGAATCCTGAAAGATCGATTTACTTTGCCACGGCGTGCGAACTGAACGTCCGTAACCACCCTTTTCGATGAAGTCCAGCTCAGCTTTGATGAGTTCGAGAATATCGCGATCATCGGATGCCATGATGGTCAACCTCCTATTTCTTGACAATTCCCATACTGAACTGCGCAAGGAACATGCCACGTAGATCAGCGAGCATTCGTAAACACTATGAGTTTCCTCAGCGCGAATGTGAGTAAGCTTTCGCATTCAATGAGGAAAAGTCCACAACTGCAATGAGATTTGTTCCGACTTCTACTAAATAACCGCGGGTACGATGCTTGCGAGTTCCACCGCTTGGGCCTATGCCTGAGCGAGGTGAAGGACGATGAAAATTCTCATTGGTTACGACGGTTCCGAGTGTGCCGATGCTGCCCTCGATGATCTGACCCAAGCCGCATTACCACCGACTGGTGAAGCTCATATCTTGTCAGTCGCTGAAGTGTGGCTTCCGCCACCACCACCTTCGACTTACGAGATCATCGAAGAGGCGCGAAATGCCGACTCACCTGCTGAATTACAGCGGGATTTTGCAAAGCACTGTGCGGCAGCGGAGGAGACACTGGCTCTAGCTGAACGCGCCCGCGATCGAGTGCAGGCCAGGTTTCCAAACTGGAAGGTTAGCGTTGATTCATCGTGTGGTTCACCAGCCTGGGAACTCGTTGCGAAGGCTGACGAGTGGAAACCGGATCTGATTGTGGTTGGCTCACACGGACGTACCGCTCTCGGGCGGTTTGTCCTGGGGAGCGTTTCCCAACGCGTCCTCACTGAAGCTCTGTGCTCGGTCCGAATCGCTCGCGGTCGTGTTGAAGAACCGGGTTCGCCGGTGCGAGTCATTGTGGGCACAGACGGCTCACCAGCAAGTGACGAAGCTTTGAGAGCCGTTGCTGCGCGTCAGTGGCCGCCGCAGAGTGAAATCAAAGTGATCACGGTTGACGATCCGTTAGCACCTGAGTTCTTAGGAAAAGTGATTCCTCAGCTCGGCAAGATGCTTGAGGAAGATCGGCAAGAGGAGCGGGCCTGGCTGGAAAAGATCTCGAAACAGTCTCTCGACATATTGCGTGGAGCCGGGATCAAAGTTACGTGCGTACTCAGGGAAGGTGATCCGAAACAGGAACTCTGCAAGGCAGCAGAAGAGTGGAACGCCGACTGTATCTTTGTTGGTTCTGCGGGTTTCAGCAACCGCTTTGAAAGGTTTGTGCTGGGCAGTATATCCGCGGCGGTTGCGGCACGTGCGCATTGCTCGGTTGAAGTTGTACGCAAGAGTGTCAGGCAGACCAAGTAGATTCAGATGGTCCCGGATTTGGAGGGCACGCACATGATGAGAACGCTGAACAATGAAGAGGCGCGGCGACTCTTGCAGACCGCGCGGGTTGCGCGACTCGGTTGCATTGTGAATGGGGAACCGTATGTGGTTCCAATCAATTGCCATTTGCAAGGCGATTACTTGTACACCCACTCTTTGGCGGGATTGAAGATCGTGGGACTGCGTGAGAATCCCAACGCATGTGTTCAGGTCGACGAAATTGAGAGCGACTTGCGCTGGCGCAGTGCGATCGCGTTTGGCAAATATGAAGAGATCACCAAGCCCAACGAGCGCGCTGATATTCTCAACACATTGCTTCGGAGGTTTCCCATGTTAACCCCGGTTGAGTCAGCCATTGCCACCGATGGTTCGGCGCCCGAGGTAATCGTCTTTCGAATCAAGATCGAACGCCTGACGGGAGTTTCAGAGGGATAAAAACATCAGATAGACTCTTTCGCCAATGCAGCATGATCAAATTACCACTCGAAAGAGTTTGGCTGAGCGCCGTGACGGCGACGTGGTGTTGCGTATTGGCTCAACGGTTCATATTCGCGTTATGACGCCGGCGGATGAAGCCGGCCTCTGCGCATTATTGAACTCGCTATCAGAAGACTCCCGCTGGCTGCGTTTTTACTGTTTGCAGAATAGCGCTGGCCTCGCTGCCGAAGCTCATCGAGAGGCGAACCTCGATCAGGCTTTCGGCCTGATTGCGTGCAGTGGTGATGAAAAACGCGTCGTGGGCCATGCATTCTATGTTGCCATTGACGAGCAGCGCGCCGAGGTTGCCTTTACGATCGCGAACGACTTTCAGGGGCGTGGACTCGGCACCATCTTACTGGGCCAACTTGCGGATGTTGCTGCGGCAAACGGGATCAAGGTCTTTGAAGCCGATGTGGTGGCGGCCAATCATGCAATGCTTCATGTGTTCAGGGAATCAGGGTTTCCGATCGAGGTAAGTGCGAGCGCCGGACAGCTTCACGTAGTCTTTCCAACCTCTTTCAGCGACGAAGCACGCAAGCAGTTTGAACAGAGGGAATCAAATGCAGCCGTAAATGCGTTGAAGCTTTTCTTTGAGCCACGCGCTGTGGCGGTGATCGGCGCTTCACGTCAACGTGGCACTATCGGCGGAGAGATTTTTCATAATTTATTGAGCTTCGGATTCAACGGACCGGTCTATCCGGTCAATCCAGCCGCAACCTTCATAGAGGATGTCAAAGCCTACCCATCGATCGAGGCTGTTCCTGGTTCAGTGGATCTCGTTGTGATAGTCGTTCCTGGCACGAAGGTGGTTCAAGTTGCAAGTGAGTGTGCGCGAAAGGGCGTAAAGGCGCTGGTCGTCATCTCAGCCGGCTTCTCGGAAACAGGTGAGGCAGGGAAGAGTCGACAGGCTGAGTTGGTTAGCGTTTGTCGTAGTGCAGGCATGAGACTGATTGGTCCAAACTGCATGGGCATCGTCAATACGAATCCAGCAGTACTACTCGACGCCACCTTTGCTCCCGGAGTTCCGCCACGTGGATGCGTAGGTTTTTCATCACAGAGCGGCGCGCTTGGTCTGGCGATCATGGAGTTTGCGAATTCACTGGGCCTCGGCATCTCGACCTTTGTTTCTGTTGGCAATAAGGCAGACATTTCCGGAAACGATCTGTTGCGATACTGGGAAGCAGATGACGACACTGATGTGATTCTGCTTTACCTCGAGTCGTTCGGGAATCCGAAAAAGTTTTCAGAGATTGCCCGCCGCGTTGGACGCAAGAAGCCGATCGCCGTAGTGAAGAGCGGACGGTCTGCTGCAGGTGCGCGTGCCACTTCGTCGCATACGGGAGCGCTGCTCGCTGCCTCTGACGTCACGGTTGATGCTCTATTTCGACAAGCCGGTGTAGTTCGCACCGACACGCTTGCGGAGCTGTTTGATGTTGCTTCGCTATTTGCAAACCAGCCGTTACCTGAAGGCAACCGCGTGGGGATCATAACGAATGCCGGTGGGCCTGCGATTCTCTGCGCTGACGCCTGCGAAGCGCGTGGACTAGAGATTCCGGTGCTTTCTGATAGTAGTCAGACTCGACTGCGCGGGTTTCTTCCCGCAGGCGCAAGCGTCGGCAATCCTGTGGACATGATTGCCTCTGCACCGAGAGAGCATTACCGGCAAGCGATTGAGATTGTCGGCAGCGACGAGAATATTGACTCATTGATTGTGATTTTTACGCCGCCGCTTGTGACTCGTGCGAACGACGTTGCCAAATGCATCGTAGAAGCGATAGAGCGTATCGACAAGAGCAAACCGGTTCTGAGTGTCTTTCTTTCCGCGCAACAGGCTCCGAAGGAATTACGAACGACGAAACTCAACATACCCTCTTATTCATTTCCCGAGACTGCGGCGATCGCTTTGGCCCGCGCTACGCGTTATCACGAGTGGCGCGAGCGACGTGAAACATATCCGGCGAAATTTGCGGATATTCGTGCGGACGAGGCGGCGGCCGTGGTCGCGTCTGCTCTTGCTCGAGGCGAAGGCTGGTTGCTACCGGATGAAGTGGCGAAGATCTGTTTCTGTTACGGCTTGCCATTGATTGCGCAAAGAGTCGTCAAGAGTAGTGAAAACGCTGCCTCCGCCGCAGAGGAAATGGGTGGCGAGATTGCTCTGAAAGTTATAGCTCCGGGCTTGGTGCATAAGACTGAAGCAGGCGGAGTGAGACTTCACTTAAGTGGTGCGGAAGCGGTTCGTAAGGCTGCACTTGAAATGAATGAAGGCTTTCCAGCACAGTGGGATCCGAAGCTTGGAATTCACGTGACTTGAAGTCGCGGC
>JADMIO011260257.1_pt1 | contig 74108 bp, 46 predicted proteins | sample 8958161 | NCBI WGS metagenome assembly JADMIO01 (sample SAMN16585339, study PRJNA669376) | soil metagenome | isolation source: Crop rotation soil | place: USA: Cullars Rotation, Alabama | collected 2011
GCCGCGACTTCAAGTCACGTGAATTCCAAGCTTCGGATCCCACTGTGCTGGAAAAGGAATTCAGCGTCTGCATAACGCCATTTGGTGTGATTCCAAGGCGCAAAATAACCACTCCTCGCGACCGACCGCTCCGTGTGTGCGATTTCTGCGCAGGCTCGGCAATTTCGTGTGAAGCTGGGATTCAACAGGTTGTTTGCGAAATTCACACTCGGCGGGCTGGAGACTGTGCGGTGTGAGGTTCATCAACAACGGGGTTGAAGAAGTTCGCACACAGACTTGGGCGGGTGATGGCTGCGATTCGAAACAGGATGTTTTGAAACTGGCGGCCTCGAATTGCAGTTTCAGCTTTTTCGAGAGTGCTTAAGAATGACTTGTTCAATCGTCTCCGAGCAACCGCTCGATGTTCCAAACTTTCATTGCGCCATCTTCGCTCGACGAGGCCATTTCCTTGCCGTCGGGCGAGATGGCCAGGGCGGTGATGTCTGCGGCGTGGCCTTCGGCGATGCCTAAGACTCTTCCATCGCGAGCATCCCACAGCTTGATCATTCGTCTGTGGTGCATGCAGGCGATGATCGCTCCATCCGGCGAATAACAGGGCATTCCAGACCAATTGCCCACCGCCGTCTCGAATCGTTTCTCGCCCGTTTGCAAGTCCCAGACCGCCAAGTTGCGCTGGTAGAGGCCCGCCAGACTTTTTCCGTCGGGCGAAAAGACCAGACCCTTCGTCTGCAAGTCCGCGATTTCCCGCTTCAGTTCGAATGTCTCAAGATCCCAGATGCGGAGCGTTTTGTCCTCGCAGCTCAACGCGAGTTGTTTGCCGTCGGCGGAGACTGCGATCGATCGATAAAACTGTCCAACTGGAATTTCGCCGCGGAGACGGCCGGCCACCGGGTCCCAAATTTGGACCCGATGCTGATGGTAGTGTTGAATCACCAACGTTGTCCCGTCGGAACAAAAATCAGCTTCGAGAGAAAGTGGATAGAAATCGCCGCTTTCGCCCAAATCGGCAATTTTCTCTCCCGACTTGGCGTCCCACAACTGAAACTGTTGCGCTTCTTTGGTCACGACGCGATCCGCTGAAACCGCGATCGGACGCCCCGGTAATGGTTCGCGACTGATGTCTTCTGCATCGATCAATTGTCCATTTTTCCAATGAGAGAGCTTTCGCTCGTTTCCCCAGGACTGCAACGTTCCATCGGCGTTGTAGCTCAGTCTGCGGGGAGGCTTCGACTTCGCAATCCATGACAGCTTTTCCCGCGGCGGAAAGGGGACAGCGCTGGCGGGAGCGTCAATCAGATCCAGCAGCAGACGAACGGCTGACGGCAAACTCTCGGCGTCGTAATGACATGTCGTCCATTGGTCTCCGATTCGGCAACTCACAATCAACTTCTGCTGAAGCGGGACAATATCCACCCCTGGAGGCAATGTCTTGACGAGTGAACCGAGCCGGTCGATCTCTGGCGGAGTGAGTTTCTCCTTGCCCCACCCCTTCCGAGACCAACTGTAAATATCAAGAAACGCGTCGATGACTCCGTCCCCGCGGAGTTGGTGATGGCGGGCTTCAGTTGCGTCTGCATTAAAGCTTGTCACAGATAAAATCAGCTCGTCTTGGTTCCCAAAGTTGGACGACAGTCCCGTGAGATGCGACGTTAAAGCCGCTTCGTAGGCCTCTTGATTCACGGTGACACTTCTCCGTCGAGACAAAACACCATCCGGTTGGGCCGCCGCGCGATACCACTTCTCGGCAAAGCCGTCTTCCCGAGGGACGCCTCGTCCCTGGCGATACAAGATGCCCAATTGTCGTTGAGCTTCGGAGTGCCCTTGCAAGGCCGCTTTTTCCAACCACGAAACGGCGGCAGCGATGTCGGACGTCGTGCCTGCGCCGTCCCGGTACTGAATCGCCAGCATGTATTGAGCTTCGGCAAGCCCCTGCGCGGCCGCCCGTTGGAATTTCTCGAAGGCTTGCCGATCCCGATCCTCCAACAAGGAAATCAATTCGGGAACGGCAGCGCTCGCCGCCGGGCCGATATCGCGAATCGACCGCGCCGCGGCCTCCTGAATTTGCCAGTCGTCGTTGCGCAAATCCGCGATCAGCAGGGACATGCTGGCCTCCACGGACCCGCCGATGTTGCTGATCGCGGCAATGGCGGCTCCGCGAATTGCGGCGCTGTCGCTCTTCAATCTCTGTTCCAATGCGGGAAGCGCCGACTTCGCGTTCGGACCGATCTCTTTCAGGGTCTTGATCGCAATCGATTCGCCTGTCGGGCTGGGATGGTTCAGGTATTCCACCAGCCCCTCGACGACAATCGGACTGTGGCCCTGCTTGGCCAATTCCTTTAACGAGTACCCGGCGTTGATCGGAACGCCAAATGTATTGTCGGAATCATTCAGAGCCTTCAAGAGCGATGGAATCGCCCGCTCGCCACCGTCCCATTTCGTCAGGAACGCCCTGGCGGCATTGCTGCGGACGCGATTGTCCGCGTCGATCATCGCCTTGATCAAATGCGGCACAGCGTCTTCCGTTCCCGGCCCGATCCATCCCAGCGCTTCCGCCGCATTGGCGCGAACGACAGCGTCGTCATCTTTCAGCGCCCCAATCAACGCCGTCACGGCAGATCGGGCGTTCTCGCGCAGATTCCGCAGCGCCTCGGCGGATACCGCTCGGACGGCGGGCACATCGTCTTTCAGCGCGGCGATCAACGCGGCGAGTGCAGGCAGAGCTTTGTCATTCAGTTTCGCCAGCGCTGCGGCAGACGATCGCCGCTGGTCCGGATCTGACGATTTGAGACCTTGTATCAGTTCGGGCACATTCGGCGCAGCCTTGGGCGCGGATTGCGGCTGCGAGTCACGCTGAAATTTCACACCGAGTGGCCACAAGGCGCGTTTCGCATAACGCCGAGTTTCCTTGTCTTCCTTCTCATCATTCGCTGCGGCAACCAACTGAGGAACGGCGACTCGAGCGGCCTCGCCCGCCTCGCTCAGACCTCGGATGGCCACTCGACGCCTGCCGGCGGCTGGACTGGCCAGCGCCTTCAAGAGGCACGCCACGCCTGGCTCGCCGATTCGGCCCAAGGCAACCGCAGCGTTGCCGGCGTCGGTGCCCTCTTGCAGATCATCTTCCATTTCGCGTTCGAGAACCGGAATCGCGGCTTCTGCCTGAGGACCGATGCTCGCGAGCGCTTGGAAAACAGCCGTGCGCACGTAACTTTCCGAAGAGGCTTGCGTGTTCCTCCGGAGAAACATTCCGTGGGCGTATTGAGCCAAAGGATGTTCGGCGCCACCCGCCTCCGTGAACCAGAACGCCGCTTGGCCGCGATTCCGCCTGTCTCCCAGGCCTACGACACACAGAGCGCCGATTTTGAATTGCGCCAGCCGGTCGCCGCTCTTCGCATCGCGTTCGTACGAGCTTGCCAGCTTTCGGAATTCAAGGATGTGATTTCCTCGCTGCAAATCCTGAAATGCCTCCGGCAGATCCTTCTCGATCAACGAGAAGATGTCCTCCAGATTTCGAATGTCCGACGAGGGTTTCGCCGTTTCTTTTTTGGGTTCTTCAGAACTTTGCGACCAGCCCACACCGGCGATCACGCTGACGACTGACACCAGCAGGGCGTTTCCGAATAGACACCGCAATTTCATCATGGGTAACTCCGTTTTTACCATCATGCGGGTGTTCACGGATTGGAAAGCAGCATCCGCTTAGTCACTTATCCAACGAATCCTCGATTTCATCAAGCCGAAAGGCCTTTCGCATCGGAAGAAGGGCCATCGGCAACGTATAGCGCCGGGGAGCGCTCGCCCCCTCTCCCTAGCCCTCTCCCCCGGGGCGGGGGGCGAGGGGACTGGAAATGGGGATCGCTCGGGATCGTTGAGAGTCTCCCGCCGCGATTGGCACATGAGTTGCATTCTCATCCAGGAACTATCGTTTCACTCAATTGATGGCGCGCTATGTGCCAGGAGGGATATCGAAATGCGCTCCTTATCACGTTTCACAGGCATGATGGTGTTAGCATTGGGCAGCGTGCTCTGCTGGCAGCCGGCGGTAGTTTGTGCGCAGACGATCAAAGACTTGGGATCGGCCAGCGGGGCGGAAATTCCGTCTCTCAGAGATAAGACGCCGTGGTTCAATAACCCGGACGTCAAGGCGGAGATCAAGCTGGACACCAACCGGTATAAAGACTTGACCGACGCTTACACGAACTATTGGACCCGCTATACCCGCGGGATGGGGGAGATCAAGCCGGACATTTCGGAAGAGGCGCGGCGGGCGCGGCAGATCGAACTCTACGATGAATTTCAGCAGGATTTCACGAAGAGCATCGACGACATTATCACCGATCCCGATAGCCGCAAGCGGTATGAGCAGTTGTATCGGCAGTATCAAGGGTATAGCGCGCTGCGGGACCCGGCGCTGCAATCGGAGTTGCAACTGTCTGCCGCGCAGCGGGAAAAACTGCATCAATACGATCAGGAGTGGCAGCGGAAGATCGGGAAGATTCGTGAAGATTTCGCGCGCGATCGCCGAGCCGCCATGCGGGAACTGAGACACGCCCGCCATCAAATTCACGATCGGATTTTTGCCACGCTCTCGCCGGAACAACAGGCGACGTGGAAGGCGATGACCGGTCCGCGGTTCGACTTTCCGCATCAGGCGTACATCCCCGAGCCGCCGGTGCCGGCGATCAAAGGAGAGGGAAACCCGACGGCTCCGCCGGTGACTCCGAAACCGTAAGAGGGAAAGCCAGGAACCACGGAATACACGGAGGACACGGAAAAAGATCAGCATGGGCTGTGAGCAAGCATATTGAGTCGGCGATGCGCAACGCGGGGCGAATTGATTCCATTCGCCCCGTTTTTTGTGCGCGGGAACATGGGTCGCGGTCTCTAATGTGACAAAAATAAGAAACGCTTCGCTCGGAAGCCTTCGCGGCGCGGCTAACCGAAATCCGTCGCGAATGGTGCGGGGGGATTGTACAATCGGGCATCTTCCCACACCGAACGCTTATCGAGACCCTCCATGTTCATCCTCCCGCGCCTGAAAGAACTTCATCCGGAACTCACCGCCTGGCGGCGCGATCTGCATGCGCATCCGCAGACGGCGTTTGAAGAGACATATGCGTCGGACCTCGTCGCCCGCGAGCTGGGGAAGATGGGTATCGCCGTCCATCGTGGGTTGGCGAAGACCGGTGTGGTCGGCACGCTCGCGGGAAAGCAATCGGGCCGCGGTGACGTGAAAGCGATCGGTTTGCGGGCTGATATCGATGCGCTCGACATCACCGAAGCGAACGAGGTGCCGCACAAGTCACAGTTCCCCGGCAAGATGCACGCCTGCGGTCACGACGGCCACACGACGATGCTGCTCGGGGCCGCGAAGTATCTCGCCGAGACCCGCAACTTCGCCGGGACGGTGCAGTTCATCTTTCAGCCCGCCGAGGAAAATGAAGGGGGCGGCCGGGTGATGGTCGAGGAAGGCCTGTTCCAGAAATTTCCGGTCGACGTGGTGTTCGGCATGCACAACTGGCCGGGGATGGACGTCGGCACGTTCGCGATGAAGCCCGGCCCGCTGATGGCGGCGTTCGACGTGTTCGAGATCATCGTCACCGGCAAGGGAACGCACGCCGCAATGCCGCACCTGGGGATCGATCCGATCGTGGTGACGTCGCATCTCGTGACGGCGCTGCAGACTCTCGTCAGCCGGAACGTCAATCCGCTCGATGAACTGGTCGTCAGCGTGACGCAATTCCATGCGGGAGACACCTGGAACGTCGTCCCGCCGACGGCCATGCTCCGCGGCACCGTCCGCACGTTCCGCAAGGAGGTGCAGGACATGGCCGAAAGCGGCATGCAGCGGATTGTCGAACAGATTTGTTCTGCGTTCGGGGCGACAGGGACTTTGCGGTACGAACGCCGCTATCCGGCGACGGTCAATTCGCCGCGCGAAACGGAATGGTCGGCAAACGTCGCGAAAGCGGTGGCGGGCGAGAGCAACGTGAATTGCAATCCGCAGCCGTGCATGGGGGGCGAAGATTTTTCGTTCATGCTCGAACAACGGCCGGGCTGTTACGTCTGGATCGGCAACGGCCCGTCGGACAACGACCGCCTATTGCACAACCCGCGGTACGATTTCAACGACGAGATTTTGCCGCTCGGTGCGACGTACTTCGCCAAGCTGGTGGAGACGCTGCTGCCGGCGTGAAGCCGATCTTCGCCGACAATTTGTCACCGAGAAAGCCATGTTCGGTCAAACGCATGACACGGACCTTCCGCGACGAACCTGGCGGCAGTGGTGGTTGTCGTGCCCGAAATGGTTCCGCATCGGCGCATGGGCGACGGTTGGGCTGTTGGCGCTGCATGTTGCCCTGGCGATTCGATTCGCCATCGGGTTGCAAGAGTCGGCGGAGATTACGAACTTCCGTGATCGCGCCTATAGGATGAAATACTTCTGGGATCCGGATGCCGACGACGTAGAGCCTTTCAAAGGCCACGGCCTCTTGATGTCAGGATTGTGGGGCCGTTCCGGCAGAAACATTGAGTCCGTTTATCTCATAGAAGGAGCAACCGACGACGATCTTGCGTTTCTTGGCAAGAACTGTCCAAACATCCGTTGGCTGCACGCCACATACGCAAATGCGACATCTGAAGGGTTGAAATCGCTGCGTCCTTGTCGCCGCTTAGTATCAATCGATCTCACAGATGCTGAACTTTTCGATGAGGCGATGGAATTTTTCTTGGCGTTTCCCGACCTTCAGGATCTCCAATTGTGCGGGACTGGGATCACAAATACCGCTATTCCGATGCTCAAGCGAATCCCCAAGTTGAATTATCTCGACGTCTCTTACACTGACGTTTCATCCGCTGCGGTACGAGATTGGGATGTCGTAGACAATCCCGACGGCTTGGACAGTGTAATACGGGCGAGGATGATTTGGTCTGACGGCACTTTGGGGACGGCATTTGAGGGATTTACCAAGCTGACATTCGAATCGCATGGAATGGACAAATCCAACATCTCTCGCAACTATGATAAGATGCTCGGCACCAGTCGACGATTCCTCGGAGAAGAGATGACTTCGTGGGTCAGCGAACTGGAGAAGACGCTGCCCGACGGCGACTATCAGTTCCAGATCACACTAGGCAACTATGAGTCTTCGCCGTTCGTCGTCAGTTTCAAAGATGGCTGCCCCTCGACGCGCATGGTCGAGTTCCAAATGCCGGTGACGAAGGCAGAAGCCGAGAAGCCAGTCGCGACATTTGCGATCCGCTGGTCTGATGGTCGGACGGACTGGCCTCGGTCTGAACACTGGGGCAACGTCAAGATCACGTCGACAACAAATCCTTTAGAGGAATCTACGCTACATCTGTCAATGGTTCCGCATTACCATTTTCGATTTGAGTGGGAAAAGCTTAAGGGTTGTCGTGACGGCGAATATCAGCTTGTGCTGCAACTAAAGCGCTGCAAATCAGCACCCGTGACCGTGACTTTCCAAAATGGTCAGCCGACAACCGAACTCATCGAATTCCGAATGCCGATGACCAAAGCGGAGGCGACGAAGAAGGATAAATCCAACGTTTCGCGAATTCGCAAATGGTCCTGGTTTTAGCAGTGATAGAAGCGGACCACAACAACGGTTATTACGCCGCCCACTCGCCGCTGAAGACTTCCGTTGCCGGGCCGGTCATGAAGACGGAACTCGTATCGGTCGGCCATTCGAGCTCCAGATCGCCGCCGGGGAGATGAGCCAGGACTTTGCGGCCGGTCTGGCCGGTGAGGACGCCCGCGACGGCGACGCCGCAGGCACCAGTGCCGCACGCCATCGTGATGCCGCTGCCGCGCTCCCAGGTCCGCATGATGAGTTCCGTCGGCGAGACGACTTGCACGAAGTGGACGTTAATCCGCCGCGGGAAAATCGCCGCGTGTTCCAGCACGGGGCCGATCGTTTCCAACGGGAGCTTGGCGACGTCGGTGCAATAGATCGTGACGTGCGGATTCCCCATCGAGACGCACGTCATCCGCAGATCGACGCCGCACGCTTTCACCCAGGCGGCCGACGGATCGATCAACTCCTTCGGCACGGCGACGTTCACGACCCGGTCGCCGGTGAACGTCGTCGGGATTTTGGCGGCTTCCAGAATCGGCGTTCCCATATCGACGCGGACTTTCTCCGCCTTGCCGTCTTTGCCGGTCGTCATCTGCAACGTGAGGACGCCGCGGCCGGTTTCGATTTTGAGTTCCGGCTTTTTGGCGATGCCATGATCGTAGACGTATTTCGCCACGCACCGCACGCCGTTGCCGCACATTTCGGATTCGCTGCCGTCGGCGTTGAACATCCGCATGCGGGCGTCGGCCCGTTCAGAGGGGCCGATGAGAATCAGCCCGTCGCCGCCGATGCCGAAATGCCGGTCGCTGACGGCGACGGCGGTCTTGGGAATATCGGCCGGGACCGCTTCCTCGAAGCAGTTCACGTAAACGTAATCATTGCCGAGGCCGTGCATCTTGGTGAAACGCATATCATTCCGCCGGGAATTTGGTCTAATGGAGTTTGCGATGATTGCAGTATACTCCGTCCGAGTGATCGGTTGCATGTGTGTAGGAGCGGATTTCGGCTTTACTCCCCTCTCCCCTGGAGGGAGAGGGGCCGGGGGCGAGGGGGGTGTCATCGACGTTGAGCGTGTGCAAGGACCAAAGTACGCCCGTGACATCCCCCTCATCCGGCCTTCGGCCACCTTCTCCCTCCAGGGGAGAAGGGAAAACAATCGGTTGCGACGCTCGGACTGCGTAAGGAAACGGAGCATGAAGAATATCGGATATCGGATGTCGGATCGCAGATGGGGAAAGGCAAAATCCTTCATTTTGCATCTCACATTGGTGTGTACTCTTTTAATCGCGCCGCTTTACGCCAAGGACGCCGAGCGCGATGCCCGGTTGGCGATGGTGCGGGAGTGCATCGAGCGGGAAGGGGTGAAGAATCCCCGCGTCCTGCAGTCGATGCGCACGGTTCCCCGGCACGAGTTCGTTCCGTCGGCGTTGAAGAAACTGGCCTACAACGACACGGCCCTGGCCATCGGCGAACGGCAGACGATCTCGCCGCCGTTCATCGTCGCCTACATGACCGAAACCATCGACCCGCAGCCGAACGAAAAAGTGCTGGAGATCGGCACGGGCAGCGGCTATCAGGCCGCGGTATTGTCCGATCTGTGCAAAGAGGTCTACACGATCGAGATCGTGGAAAAGCTCGGCAAGACGGCGGCGGAACGGCTGAAGAAGCTGAAGTACGACAACGTCCATTGCAAGATCGGCGACGGCTATCTCGGTTGGGAAGAGCACGCCCCGTTTGACAAGATCATCGTCACCTGCTCGCCGGAGGACGTCCCGAAGCCGCTGGTCGATCAATTGAAGGAAGGGGGCAAGCTGCTGATTCCGCTCGGCGAGCGCTATCAGCAGGTGTTTCACCTGTTCGAGAAGAAGGAGGGCAAACTCGTCGCGACGAAATTGATTCCCACGCTGTTCGTCCCGATGACGGGGGAATCGGAACGGGCCCGCAAGGTCAGGCCCGATCCGCTCCATCCGAAGATTCTGAACCCCGGCTTCGAGGAAGACGAAAACGATGACGGCATCGCCGATCATTGGCATTACCAGCGGCAAAGCGATCTCAATACGCGCGAGGCGAAGGAAGGAAAATACTGCCTCCATTTCGAGAACCAGGAAATCAGCCGCATCGCCCAGGGCTTGCAGGGAATGGCCATCGACGGCGAACGGATCGAATCGGTGAAGGTGCAGCTGAAACGCAAGATTCGAGACGCCCAATCGGGCACGGAAAGCTATGAAAAGCCCGGCCTCTATTTCCATTTCTACGACGACCAGCGGAAGGAAATTTCCGTGGCGTTCGTCGGCCCGTGGCTGGGGACGTCCGAGTGGAAGACAGATATCAAGACGATTCCGGTCCCGGCGAAGGCCCGCGAACTGATCGTCCGCGTCGGCCTCAACGGCGCGACCGGCGATTTGTGGGTCGATGACATTCAAATGACGGTGAAGCAACGATGATCTTCGTAGGGTGGGACGAGTCCTCGAGTCCCACCGATTCGACTGATGGTGGGACGAGTCCTCGAGTCCCACCGATTCGACTGATGGTGGGACTCGCAAAGCCTCGGCCCACCCTACAATCTCTTACAACACATCCCATGATCTTCGACCTCAGCGATCGCACGCAGTTGGAATTGACCGGCAACGACCGGGCGAAGTTCCTGCACGGCTTCTGCACAAATGACATCAAAAGCCTGACGCCCGGCCGCGGCTGCGAGGCGTTCGTGTGCAACATTCAAGGGAAAGTGCTGGGGCACATTTTCGTGTTTTGCACGGAAACGTCCCTCTGGATCGACAGCGTCCCCGGCCAGGAAGATGCGCTGTTCAATCATCTGGATCGGTATCTCATCAATGAGGACGTGCAGATTCACCGAAGGACGGAGGAGTTTGCAGACGTCTTCGTTGCTCGAAATCCGCCCAGCGAGTCTGACCCCGGCGGTGTGACCAGCGAGGACTTGGCAAAGCTGCCGAACTTATCCCACAACACAGTGACTGCCCGCGGCGTGCCGGAACAACATCGGATTGTCGATTGGATCGGCGAACCCGCCTGGCTGATCTCCGGTCCGCGCAACATCGTGCAATTTGAAGGAATGAGTGATGTCGAACCGGAAGTCTGGAACGCCCTCCGCATCGAAGCCGGGTTCCCGCTCTACGGCATCGACATCACCAGCGACAACCTCGCGCAGGAAGTGAACCGGACCGCGCAGTGCATTTCGTTTACCAAGGGCTGCTACCTCGGCCAGGAACCGATCGCCCGCATCGATGCCTTGGGCCATGTGAACCGCGAATTGCACCGGCTCGAAGCCAACGGCGAAGACGTTCCCGCCGCCGGCATGGCGCTCGTCGATCCAAACTCGAACACGCAAGTCGGCGTGATCACGTCGGCGGCGAAATCGGCGAACACGTCTGGAAAAATCGTGGCGCTCGGCTATCTGAAAACGAAATTCGGCACGCCGGGGACAAATGTCGCGGCCGGTAATTTGGTGTTGATGGTTCGCTGAAAAGCGAGCGTCGAGGCGTCAGCCCGACGAGTCTTTGCGGCGCACGTCGAAAAAACACGTCGGGCTTACGCCTCGACGCTCGCCTTTACGCCAGCACTTCCGGCCGGACTTCGCCGTCGCCGGCGACCGGGTGTGGACGGTGCTGCCGATCGTACACCACGGCGTGCGGGTCGATGCCGAGCAGGTGAAACGTCGTGGCGTGGATGTCCTTGGGCGAGATGGGCGTCTCATCCACCAGGCCGCCGATCTTGTCCGAGCGGCCGACCACGGCGCCGCGTTTCGTTCCGCCGCCGGCGAGAACCGCGGAGTACGCTTGCGACCAGTGATGCCGAGCCGCGCCGACCGGCTTCGAATCGATCTGCGGCGTGCGGCCGTGCTCGCCCATGCAGATGACGAGCGTTTCGTCCAAGAGTCCGCGCTGTTCGAGATCGCGGATCAGCGCCGCGAACGCCGGATCGAAACCCGGCAGCAGATATTGTTTCATCCGCGGATAATGATTGTCGTGCGTGTCCCAGCCGCCGCTGAAGTAGGTGCCGAACGCGTCCCAGAAGACGGTGACGAACTTCGTGCCCGATTCGACGAGCCGCCTGGCCGCGAGACACGATTGCCCGAACAGCGTGTAGCCGTATTGTTCCCGCAACGCGGCCGATTCCTGCGAGACGTCGAGCGCCTGCCGGACTTGGGGCGAGGTCAAGAGCGACAAGGCCCGCGATTGTTGCGAGTTGTACGATTGCAGCGCCGTCGATTGTTCCGCGGCTTGCCGGGCCGTGTCGAGCTGTCCCAACAGATGCCGCCGCAGATGGAACCGGTCGAGCGAAACATTCTCAGCGAAACGGCCGGCGCCGTCGAAGATAAATCGGCAATCGGGATCGACGCCAGCGTAGGGATCGACGTATTCCTTGGCCTGGTCGTGCCGGACTTTCGGCGCGAGATGGAGCGGCTTCCCTTCGAACTTCGCCCAGAGCGGATCGTGCTGCTGGCCGAGGAACGCCGCATACGGCCCGGCGAGCAGGCCCAGGTCGTCCACTTGCGAATTGAAGACCCACGGCAGGCCGACGTGCCGGGGCATGCCCCGCGGATCGGCCGGCTGCTGCGACCAGAAGTGATCGGCGATCGAACCGAAGTACGGCCAGTGCACCGGCGCTCGCGGCTGGGTCTCGATATCGGTCGTGTACGTCGGCATCCCACTCAATGCATAAGCCACGCAGTGCAGCGGAAAGGGATGCGTCATCGAACGGATGACCGTCAACCGGTCCGCCACCTGCGACGTCTTCGGCAACCCTTCGCAGAACGGCACGCCGGGCAGCGACGTGGCAATCTCTCGCAACTCGCCCTGAATCTCCGCCGGGGCGTCGGGCTTGGGATCGAACGTTTCGTGCTGCGACGGCGCGCCGAACAGGAACAGCAGGATGCACGCCTTCGCCTTGCCGAATTGCGGCAGATCGCTCGCCTCCACGGCTTGCGACCACGCTGCCGCGCGGTTCAGCGCCAAGCTGGACAACCCGAGTCCGCTAACATGCAGCAGGTCGCGGCGCGTGACGCCGTCGCATAATGGCTTCGATGACCCCGGCAGGCGGAACATGAGTGTGATCCTGATGAGTTACGCCTATTTTGCCAGAAGACGCCGGGAGACGGCAAGACAAAGGCGAGCGTCGAGGCGCGTTTTGAATCCCGGATCGGGCTTTGACTATCCGGGATTCGTCATGGATCCAGTTCGAACGAACTCATCGAAGAATCGGTGAAGTTCCGAACAGACTGGAATTGACCGATTGAGCGAACAGGCTGGATAATTACCGGAGTGTTCTTCCCTATTCAGACATGAGCTAATCGTGGATCGGAACTTACTTCTCTCCCTTCAAGGCCTCGCATTGTTTGTGGCTGCTATCACGGTTTGGTTTTGGCTCATCCGACTCAAGAGGCCAAGTCTCCGCGAATTTTGGAAGCGACGAAGACGGCAATGAAACGATTTCTCCAATCGACATCTGCCATCCTCTGTTACTTATCTGTTTGCATGATCCCTGTAAATTATTGTGGGACGTGCGATGGACAGATAGTGGAGTGCCATCAAGAAGAATTGAAGTGTGTCTCGCGCTGGCCTGGGTGTTCTTCTTGGTCAATTCCGCGTTGTTCCTGAAAACGCGAGAATAAAAATGCCGCGGGGTTCTCTCAGAGTGAAGACGAATCCCGGATAGTCAAAGCCCGATCCGGGATTCTGCCAAGCGAACACACGTCGGGCTTACGCCACGACGCTCGCCTCTGGTATTGTGGTGAGCATGTTCCGATTCCTCGTGATCGCCGCTTGCGGTGCGCTGCTCAGCGGCGGCGCTATCACTTTTGCGGCCGATCAGCCGTCGAAACTGGAATACAACCGCGATATCCGGCCGATCCTGTCGGACAAGTGTTTTCGCTGTCACGGGCCGGATGCAGGGCAGCGGCAGGGGAATCTGCGGTTGGATCAGCGCGACGCCGCCGTCGCGGAACGGAATGGCAGCCACGCCGTTTCGCCGGGCAAACCGGATCAGAGTGAAGTCGTTCGCCGCATCACCGCGAAGAATCCCGATGAAAAGATGCCGCCGGTCGATTCCGGTTCCGAATTATCGGCGAACGAAATCGAACGGCTGCGGCGTTGGATCGCGGAGGGAGCCGAGTATCAGCCGCACTGGGCGTTTCTGCCGCCGCGAAAGTCAGCCCTGCCGGATGTCAAAGACAAAAATTGGCCGCGGAATGCCATCGATCATTTCGTCCTCGCGCGATTGGAACACGAAGGTTTGAAACCGTCCGTCGAGACCGACCGGCCGACGTGGTTGCGGCGGGTGTCGCTCGATTTGATTGGCTTGCCGCCGACGGTCGCGGAGCTCGATGCGTTCCTGGCCGATACTTCGCCGGGGGCTTACGAAACGGTCGTGGACCGGCTGTTGCAATCGCCCCACTTCGGCGAGCGGATGACCCTCGATTGGCTCGACGGAGCCCGCTACGCCGATACGAACGGTTATTTTTCCGACCTGGAGCGCCCGATGTGGCGCTGGCGGGATTGGGTGATCGACGCGTTCAATCGGAACAAACCGTTCGATGTCTTCACCATCGAGCAACTCGCCGGCGACTTGCTGCCGAACGCCACGCTCGATCAAAAGATCGCCACGGGCTTTCATCGCAATCACATGGTGACGAACGAAACGGGCATCATCGACGAGGAATACCGCGTCGAATACGTCGCCGACCGGGTGGAGACGACCGGGGCCGTGTGGCTGGGGCTGACGGTCGGCTGCGCCCGGTGTCACGATCACAAGTACGATCCGATTTCGCAACGCGAGTTTTACCAGTTGTTCGCGTTCTTCAATAACGTGCCGGAGAACGGTTTGGCCCCCGGCAATCCGCCGCCGGTGTTGAATGTGCCGACGCCGGAGTACGAACAGGAATTGTCCGCGCGGAATTCCCGCCGCGAGCAGTGCGAACAGGCGTTTCACCCGTTCGAAGAAAACGTGAAACAAAGCCAGGCGGACTGGGAAGCGAAAGCGATCGCTTCGTTTCGTCCGATTCCTACGAACGATCTCACGGCGGAGTTCCGGTTCGAAAACGATCTGGCGAATGGCATAGCCGCAGGAAGTTCCGCCACGTCCGCTGATCCTCCGAACTATCAACCCGGCATCCGCGGAACGTCGCTCAAATATGAAGGGCCGTTCTTCTCGCAGTTTGATTCCGATCTCAAACTCGACAGCGACCAGCCGTGGACAATTTCCCTGTGGGCCAGCGCGGAAGGAACCTCGCTGGCGTGCCTCCTCTCGAAAATCATTCCGGTGGATGATCTCCGCGGCTTTGAGATGATCTGGGTGAAAGGCCGATTGAAAGTCGGTCTGATTCACCGTCGGGACGAGAATGCCATTCAAGTGGTCACCCGAGATCCGATGTCCGCCGGCCGCTGGCATCACATCGCCGTGGCGTATGACGGCTCGCGGCAAGCCGCCGGCCTGCGAATTTTCGTGGACGGCGTGCTGCAAGAGGTGCGGATCGATCGCGACACGCTGACGGACAGCATCGCCAACGATCAGCCGTGGAAGATTGGCCGCAAGGACGACGGGCTTGGTTTCAGCGGCCGAATCGATCAACTCCGCATCTATCGCCGTAGTTTGGAGGCCGCCGAAATCGCCGAGGGGCTGTATCTCGGCGAGGAACTGTCCGGCATCATTGAAACCGAAGCGGCGAAACGAACGGCGGGGCAGCAGGAGCAGTTGAAGGAACACTTCATCCGCCACCACACGACGCCCGAGATTCAAACGGCGTGGACGAATCTCACGGCGGCTCGCAAAGCGGAAGGGGCGTGGGCCGCGGCGTTGCCGGCGACGCTGGTGATGGCGGAACTGCCGCAGCCGCGCGAAACGTTTCTGTTGAATCGCGGCCAGTATGATCAGCACGGCGACAAAGTCGAGGCGGCCGTGCCGGCCGTCTTTCCGCCGTTGCCGGCCGATGCTCCGCACAATCGGCTCGGTTTGGCGCAGTGGATGATCCAGGCCGATCATCCGCTGACGGCGCGGGTCGCCGTCAATCGGTATTGGACGCTGCTGTTCGGTGAAGGGCTGGTGAAGACGGCGAACGATTTCGGTTTGCAAGGCGAGTTGCCGAGCCATCCCGAATTGCTCGATTGGTTGGCCGTCGATTTCCGCGAGAACGGCTGGGATTTGAAGGCGTTGTTGCGGCAGATCGTGTTGAGCGCCGCGTATCGGCAATCGTCCGTCGTCCGGCCGGAATTGTTGGCCCGCGATCCCGAAAACAGGTTGCTGGCCCGCGGGCCGCGATTCCGGCTGTCCGGTGAACTGCTCCGGGACCAGGCGCTCGCCGTGAGCGGACTGTTATCCCGCAAGATCGGCGGACCGAGCGTGAAGCCGTATCAGCCGCCGGGATTGTGGGAAGCCGTGTCTTACGACGGCGATTTGACGTATGTGGAAGATCAAGGCGACTCGCTCTATCGCCGCAGCGTTTACACGTATTGGAAGCGGCAATCGCCGCCGCCGACGTTGCTCAGCTTCGACAGCCCGACCCGCGAGACGTGCGCAGTGAAACGCCCGCGGACCAACACGCCGTTGCAGGCGCTGGTGCTGCTGAACGATCCGACGTATCTGGAAGCCGCCCGCAAACTGGCGGAGCAGGTTTTGCAAAAGACCGAGTCGCCCCGCGAACGGATGCAGCTCGCCTTCCGCCAAACGACTGGGCGATCTCCGAAATCAGACGAATTGAACAAGCTGCTCGCGTTGTCTGAGCAACAATTGCAGGCGTATCGGCAATCGCCGCAGAAGGCGAAGGAACTGCTGTCGGTCGGGGCGTCCCGATCGGAGGAATCGTTGGAGGCTTCAGAACTCGCCGCCTGGACGACGGTGGTCAGCGTGTTGTTGAACCTGGATGAAGTCGTCACCAAACCGTAATGCTTTGAAAAACCTGAAGAGGATTGCCGCAAAAAGGCGCAAAAAGCGCAAAAGTCTCTCAACGATGCCCTGATATTTTTTGCGTCTTTTGCGCCTTTTTGCGGCAATCCTCTTCTGAATCACATTCATGCGGAGATCGAGCGTGGATCTTTCTAGTCGGCAGAGATTGATTCACACCCGCCGGCAATTTTTCGGGCGTTCCGCCGTCGGCATCGGGGCCGCGGCGTTGTCTTCGCTGTTGACGCCGGAGCTGCGGGCCGAATCCGCCACGCAGTTCGCGCCGCGGGCCAAGCGAGTTATCTATCTCTTCATGCACGGCGGGCCGTCGCAGCTCGATTTGTTCGATCACAAGCCCGAATTAAAAAAACATCACGGCGAAGAGTTGCCGGATTCCGTCCGTCAGGGACAACGCCTCACCGGTATGACGTCTGGGCAGAAATCATTTCCAGTCGTGTCGTCGTTGTTTTCATTCGCGCAGCACGGAAAGTCCGGCGCGTGGGTCACGGAGTTGTTGCCGAAGCTGGCCGCGAGCGTCGATGACCTGTGCATCATCCGGTCGATGCACACCGAAGCCATCAACCACGACCCGGCGGTGACGTTCCTGCAAACCGGGCATCAGCAGCCGGGCCGGCCGAGCCTGGGAAGCTGGCTGAGTTACGGACTCGGCAGCGAGAATGCCGACTTGCCGGCGTTTGTCGTCTTGATTTCCCGCGGCAGCGCGGCCAGGCCCGCCGATCCGCTCTACACGCGGTTGTGGGGTTCGGGGTTCATTCCGTCGAATCATCAAGGGGTCAATTTCCGCTCCAGCGGCGACCCGGTGCTGTATCTGTCGAACCCGCCGGGCATCGACGATGCGGACCGCCGGCGGATGCTCGACACGCTGGCCCAGTTGAATCAGCAGCAATCGCAGGCGGTCCTCGATCCGGAAATCGAGACCCGCATCGCCCAGTATGAAATGGCGTACCGCATGCAGAGTTCGGTGCCGGACTTGCTCGATCTCGCCAAGGAGCCGGCTTCGACGTTCGACTTGTACGGTCCGCAAGCCAAGGTGCCGGGAACGTTCGCCGCGAATTGTTTATTGGCCCGGCGATTGGCCGAGCGAAATGTGCGGTTCATTCAACTCTACCACCGCGGGTGGGACCAGCATTACAACTTGCCGAGCGATTTGCGGCTGCAGTGCCAGGACGTCGATCAACCGTGTGCCGCGCTGCTCGCCGATCTCAAGCAGCGCGGTTTGCTGGAAGACACGCTCGTCGTCTGGGGGGGTGAGTTCGGCCGAACGACGTACAGTCAGGGAAAACTCGAAGCGAAAAATTACGGCCGCGACCATCACGGCCGCTGCTTTTCCATCTGGATGGCCGGCGGCGGCATCAAGCCCGGCATCACGTTCGGCGAAACCGACGACTACTGCTACAGCGTCGTCAAAGACCCGGTCCACGTCCACGATCTCAATGCCACGATTCTGCATTGCCTTGGCATCGATCACACCCGCCTCACCTATCGCTTCCAAGGCCGGTACTACCGGCTGACCGACGTGCATGGCGAAGTGGTGAAGCCGATTCTGGCGTGAGGAGAAAGAGAGGGGTAGAGAGTTAGAGAGGTAGAGGATTAGAAAACCGTGCTGATCTTGTCTAACTCTCTACCACTCTAACTCTCTTGTCCCTCCCCCTGACGTCTCCGTTAGACCGTCTCGGCACGTCCGTTCAGCACTGAAGTTCCGTGCGAAGAAATGACGATGATGCCGAGTGTGACGGTGCGCCGTCGCGCCGGGGGATGTCGTTCGCTCGCGCATCTTGCCCAGACTTACAAACGAACCGGGATGATTCATCGTTAAGGAAGCACGACGCGCCAGCGAGGAGTTTGGAACAATCGCGCCTCGCTCGCGCTTCGGGCTTCCTCGATTCTGAAGGACACAGACGCATGGCGGGCCGCATTCGATTGATTCTTACGCTGCACAATCATCAGCCCATCGGCAATTTTGACGGCGTTTTCGAAGCGGCTTACCGCGACAGCTACGTGCCGTTTCTCGACATGCTCGACGAGTTCCCGGAACTGTCCGTGGTGCTGCACAACTCGGGCAGCCTGTTCGAATGGCTGGTCGAACATCACCCCGAATACGTCGATCGGCTGAAATTGCTGGTTTCCGCCGGGCGAGTCGAAATTCTCGGCGGACCGTTTTACGAACCGATTCTCGCTTGCCTGCCGCGCCGCGACCGCATCGGCCAGATGACGCTTTACAAGCGGTATCTCGAACAGACGCTGGAAACCAAAGTCCGCGGGATGTGGGTCCCGGAGCGGGTGTGGGAGCAGTCGTTCGCGTCGGACATCGCCGAAGCCGGACTCGAATACACGCTGCTCGACGACACGCATTTCCGCAACGCGGGTCTGAGCGGCGACCGGTTGCACGGTTATTATCTGACGGAAGACGGCGGGCGGATGCTGAAGGTCTTCGCCGGCAGCGAGCGGCTGCGGTACCTCATTCCCTATGCCGATCCATATCAGACGATCGACCATTGCCGGCAGATCGCCGATCAGCATCCAAATTCCGTGCTCATCTTCGGCGACGACGGGGAGAAGTTCGGCGTCTGGCCGGGATCGAAAGATCACGTCTACCGCGACGGCTGGCTGCGGCGGTTCTTCCAGGCGCTGCGGGAAAATCAAAGCTGGCTGCAAGTGACCACGATGGCGGAAGCCGTTGATCACGTGTCGCCGCTGGGCCGCATCTATCTGCCAGACGCCAGCTATCGCGAAATGACGGAGTGGGCGCTGCCGGCCGGCGATCAGGTCGGTTATCAGCAGATGCGGCATGGGTTGGAGCATCATTCCGACTGGCCGCGGTTGAAACAGTACGTGCGGGCCGGCTTCTGGCGGAACTTCCTGGTGAAGTATCCGGAAGTCAACGAGATGTACGCCAAGATGCTGGAAATGAGCCGTCGCCTGGCGGCGTGGGAACGCAATTCCGCGCACGCCGATCAAGGGGAAGCCGACGCCGCGCGGCGGGCCTTGTATCGCGGCCAGTGCAATTGCCCGTACTGGCACGGCGCGTTCGGCGGGCTGTATCTGCCGCATCTGCGGAACGCGATCTACAAGCAACTCATCGGCGCGGATTCGCTGCTCGAAGCGGCCGCCGATCGGCCGCGGCAATGGGTCCACATCGAAGCCGACGACTTCAATCTCGACGCCCGCAAGGAAGTGCGGTTGTCGGGGCAGAAGCTCGTGGCGTATCTCTCGCCCGGCAAAGGCGGACATCTGTATGAACTCGATCTTCGCACGATTCAGGTGAACGCGCTCGCCACGCTCAATCGCCGGCCGGAAGCGTATCACGAGAAGATCCGGCAATGCGCCGGCCAGGCGACGCATTCCTCCAATGGCGGCGGTGTCGATCCCAACGGCGGCATCTGCTTCAAGCAGCCCGATCTCGATCAGAAACTTCATTACGACGACTGGCCGCGGAAGAGCCTCGTCGATCATTTCCTACAACCGGGATTGTCGCACGAGGGCTTCTGCCGCGGGCAGGGCCGCATCGCCGATTTCACCGAAGGCGTTTATCACTCGGTGTTGCGGCGATCGGACGATCAGGTCGAAGCGAAACTGTGGCGCGACGGCCGCATGGGTCCGTATGAAATCCGCGTCACCAAGACGGTGTCGCTCTCCGCGGCCGCGGGCAGCACGCTGGCGATCCGCTACGAACTCGAAAACCTCCCTAGCGGTCTGCCGATTCACTTCGGCGTCGAATTCAACTTCGCCGCCATGCCCGCCGGCGCTGAGGACCGGTTCTACTACGATGAACACGGCTCCCGCCTCGGCACCTTGGAAACGCTGCACGACCAGCACGATATCAACCGCATCGGCCTGGTCGACGAATGGCTGGGCCTCGACGTCTCGCTCGATCTTTCACAGCCGGCCAGCTTATGGACGCAGCCGATCCAGACCGTCAGCCAATCGGAAGGGGGCTTCGAACTCGTCCATCAAAGCTCGTCCGTCACTCCCCACTGGGAATTCGCCGCGCCGAAAGACGGCCGTTGGAGCGTGCAGATCACGCTGACGATGGACACCTCCGCCGCCCAAGCGCGGCAACTGGCGGAATCGCCGCCGAAGCGGCAATTGCAAGTGGTTGGGAAATGACGAATGTTCAAATCCAAATGACAAAAAAGAACCGCGTATTAATGATTCTGATTAGTTATTTGGGCTTGGACATTTGACATTCTTCACTTCGCCCCCGTCTCGATCGGCACGCCGCCGTCGATGTAGCGCCAGTTCTTCAGGAACGTGATCAGGTCGGCCATCTGGTCGACGGTGATGTTCTTCTCCAGGCCGACCGGCATCAGGGACAGGCCGCTCCCTTTGAGTTCGTCGATATCGTCGCGGAGGACGACTTCGACTTTCCCTTCGGGCTGCTTGAGGGTGATCGACGACGCCGTCTCGGCGGTGATGATGCCGCTCAGCACGCGGCCATCCTGTGTGATCACGGTGTAGCCGAAGTAGTTGTTATCGACGGCCCGGTTCGGATCGAGAATCGAGAGCAGCAGCGCCTGCGGCGTGCGGGCATAATTATCGCCGACGTCCGGCCCGACGTTGATGCCGACGTTGCTGACGCGGTGGCACGTGGCGCAATTCTTCTCGAACACGGCCCGGCCGTTCTTCGCGTTGGCATCCATCCGAGCCGATGACGCGTATTTCTCCAACAGCGCGGCTCGATCGGCGGCGGCGGCGGCGAACAGTTTGTTCGACCGCTCCTTGATGTCGGCATTGCGATGATTTGTCAAGCGGGCCGAACGCGTCGGATCGACTTCGTTGAGTGACAGCGTTTGATCTTCGAGCGCTTTCACCAGAAGTTGCGTGCGTTGTTCGTTCGCCAGCAGCACGTCGAGCATGGCCCGCCGCACGGCCGGGGTTTCGGCGGGGAATGTTTCCAGCAACCGTGGGCCGATGTCGTCGCCGGCGTAACCGATTAAACAATCGAGCGCGGCGAGGCGCAGCGAGGATTCGGGATCGGCCGTGGCGATTTCCAGCAACGCCCCCGTCACGGCCGGATCGATATGGAACTTAAGCAATCTCAGCGCGGAGAGCCGTTCGGCCGCCGGGGCTTCGCGGTTCGCTGCCAGTTTCGCGGCGTCGAGCGCGATTTGCGATAGTTTCGACTTCACGTTGTCCGGCTGCTGATTGACCAGCGCTTGCCACGATTTTCCGCGCCGCTGCTGGCCGGTCGCCAATCCGCGCACTGCAGCCCAGAGGATCTCTCGCGGCGGAGCCGTCTCAGTCGTTGCATTACCGAAGAGTTGCTGAATCGATTCTGCCAGTTCATTTGCATTATCTCTGGTCGCGATCACGGCCGTAAGTTCTTCCAGGAACTCGATTAACCCAGGGAGTTCAGGTTGCTTCTTCCTGAGTGCCAGCGTTTCATTGATGACAAATGGGCCGCTATGGCGAATGGACAGCAGGATTGCAATTCGCGTCCACGGGTCGCTTGCACCCTTTTCGATCAAGTCCATCAGCAATGGCGGACTTGGGATACTTTGAGCAGCCGCGCTCTCTGCGGCCTGTCTCAGCGCCTGATGAAATCTTGCTTGGCTATCGGGATCAGCCTGGAGTTGTCCTGTGATCAAAAAAAATGGCGGCCGACCTCCGGCTTCGCGGACACGGGGATCAGGATCGATGCCCGTGTTGTTCCACGCCATGTCCCGCTCCGGCGTCCAGCGCTGACAAAGCTTAATCGCCGCGACTTTTCCCTGCGGCGTCGTCGCGTTCCCTTGAATCACATCCGCCATCGACCGAAACGCGAAATCCGACCACCGCTGGGTCAGCAGTCGGAACGCTGTGTCGCGTTGCCAGGCGTTGGGGTGTGACAGGAGTTGCGAGAGTTCGGTGATGGTCGCCTCTTGCAGTCGCGGCTGTGACGCTTGCGGTTTCGCAGCCCGCTCTTTGGAGACGATCCGGTAAATCCGCCCTTTGTCTTCGCCGTAGCGTTCGTCCGGGCGGTTCTTGAGTTCCACCGGCACCCAATCGGGATGTTCAATCACGGCGCGGTACATGTCGCAGACGTAAAGTGCGCCGTCCGGTCCGTGGGCGAGATTTACGGGTCGGCACCATGAATCAGGCGTCGCGAGGAATTCGCGTTCCTTGTACGGCGATGTACCGGAGAAGGTCGCCCCGTTCGGCGTCAACACTTCGCGGTGAACGAGGCTGCCGGTCGGATCGCAGGTGAAGGCGTTGCCGTAGTAGTCCGGCCCGAGAGCGTCGCCGCGGTAGATCATCACGCCGCACGCCGCGGTGAACTGTCCCATGTGCAGTGCCGACGTCGTCCAGAATTTGCTGATGGGATAGATGCGGGACGCTTCGCCGGCGACCGCGACGTCGTGCATCACGGCCTTCACGGCGACGGCGGGGTTGAGCTTCAAATGCCAATTCTCCAGCACGACATGCTGGCACGGATTGCGGTTGCTGCAGACGAAGCGGTTCCCCCAATCGTCGAATGTCAGGCCGAATTGCCCGTTGCCGGCGATCGCTTCGCACGCCCCGGTGTGAGGATCGAACCGGAAATCGAAGCCCAGCAGCTTGATCGGCTCCTGGTTCGCCTTCCATTCCGGCTTCTGCGGGACAACGGTGCCGCCGCGCAGGCCGTTGGCGACGTAGATGTACCCGTCGAGACCCAGCGTCGGATGGTTGTGCCGGAGCTGCGAGTTCTCCTGAGCGAACCCGGTGAACCACGTCTCCTTGAATTCCGCTTTGCCGTCGCCGTCGCGGTCCGCGAAGAACGCGATCTCGCCGGCGAGCGTGACGATCAAACCGTCTTTCCACGGCAACAGTCCGGTCGGAAAGAGCAGGTCCTCCGCGAAGACGCTCGCCGTTTCGAACCGGCCGTCGCCGTCCTTGTCCCATAGCCGCTTGATCTTCGAGTACGGTTTCTCGTCCGGCTTCGGCCCTTTCGGGTAATCCCGCATCTCGACGACCCACAGCGACCCGTCTTCGCCAAACGCCATCGCGATCGGGTCGATCACCTCCGGCTCGCAGGCGACGAGTTCGATTTGCAGCCCGTCATCGAGCCGGAACAGCTTCAACGCCTCTTCCGGCGAGACGGGGCTATTGACTTCGACGGGGGGATCGGCCGCGGTCAGGAGTGCAGAGAAACTCGCGATGATCCAGGCCGATTGAATTGCCGTCCGCATGTTCCGATTCCTCACCGAAATACGATGGATTGTTGTTATCTTAGACTACTCACTCATCCGTTTGGGGGCCAGTCGGGTGGGTCGAGCGCTTCGCGAGGCCCACCATCTTCGGGGATGAAATCGAATCGGTGGGCCTCGTCAAAGCACTCGACCCACCCTACGGGACTCCAGCGAAGGCGTTGCGTCATTGGCCGGCGCGGCATAAACTCGGATCAGTGAAGAAACATTACCACGCGAGGCGGCGAACATGTCCCGGTTGGATCAGTTGCAACAGATGCTCGCTGACGAGCCGAATGATCCGTTTCTGCATTACGCGTTGGGGATGGAGCACGTCAAACTGGGCGACGCCGAGCTGGCGCTCACGCAGTTTGCGTCGATGAATGCTGCCTTTCCGGACCATGTGGCGGCGTGGCATCAGCGCGGGCGATTGCTGGCCGACCGGGGCGAGACAGAATCAGCGAGGGATGTGTTGCAGCAGGGAATCGCCGTGGCGCAGCGCACCGGCGACGATCACGCCGCCGGGGAGATGCAGGGGCTGCTGGAGATGCTGCAGACGGGGTGGTGACCGGAGAAGCCGACGGGTTCCATCCCGTCGGACCGTCGGGGAACCGCGGGGATGGGACCCCGCGGCTTCTGTTAGCCGACGCGCTGCAGCGGGCGACTTGTGGTCGGCGTGGCGACCAACGGGAACTTCAGCGTGAACGTCGTGCCGACGCCGGGCTGGCTTTCCACGCGGATGCGGCCGCCGTGGCATTCCATCACGTCTTTGGCGAGCGAGAGGCCGAGTCCGGTTCCGCCTTGGCCCTGTTCGTCGGGTTTTTTCGTGGTGAAGTAGGGCTCGAAGATCTGACGGAGCTTTTCGGCAGGAATGCCGCAGCCGGTGTCTTGCACGCTGATCTCCGCGAAGCCGGCCTCATGATTGGCGCGGACGGCGACGGTCAGCACGCCGCCAGACGCCATCGCCTGCCGGGCGTTCACCACGAGATTGAGCAGCACCTGCTGCACCTGACCGGAGTTCACGGCGGACCACGGCCGGCCTTGCGTGCTCATCTCAAGCCGCACGCGGTGCCGTTGCAGGTCCTTCTCCACGAGGACCAGCAGGTCTTCGACCAGCACGGTCAAGTCCATCGGCTCGCGGCGGTCGGATTGCTGCCGGGCGTACGACAGCATGCCGGTGGTGATTTTGGAGGCCCGCTGACCGGCGGCGAGAATTTTGTCGAACGCTTTGTCGCGCGTCGCGGCATCCTTGTGACGGACACCCATTTTGGCGTAGTTGATCACCGTCGTCAGGATATTGTTGAATTCATGGGTGATGGACGACGCCAGCGCCCCGACGGTGCTCATCTTCTGGGCCTGCCCCAACTGCTGCTGGAGCGATTCGACCTGAGCCTTCAGGTCGGCGACCTGCCGCTCCAGCGGCGAGATATTCGTCGCGGCGGAGAATGAGTCATTCATTACTCTTTATCTCCCGCGATCAAACGTCTCGGCCGTGCGAAGCCTAAATCCGTCGTATTCATCCAAAAGCCTTCCTGGCAATCGCCTTGTGCGCACACGTTCGTCCAACAGCATATCGGACGGAAATCGAAGAGGACTCGATGTTGGCTGGAACGAGTGGTCCAGCTTCACAAACTGCTGTGTGGATTTGATGAAATTATTGGTTATGGTGTGGCTGCGCAAACTTTGATGGTGAAATCTTGGCGTAGGTAGTCATTAAAGTCGCATCAGATTGTTTGAATTCACGATTATTGAAGGCGGCTCAGCCCCGGTAGGGGCGCGGGACTGTAGCCACGAGTGAAGTGAGTCCGCCGCTTTGGGTGGACGAAACGCAACCCGTGGAACCGGATTCAAAATGGAAATCCTGCCCCGGACGGGGTAGCGGAGTTCTACGGGCGATCAATCGAAGACATACCGCTCATCGAATTCCTCCTCATGCGCGCGGAGCAGTTTCAAAAACTCAGAGCGAAAATCTTCCCGCCGATGATGCACTTGCTGATTCGCGATGTACTTCTTGACCGCTCCCTCTTGCGACTTGCTGACCGAGAAGACGGAATAACCTTCTTGCCAGGTGAATGCGCTGAGATTTGAGAACGTCTCGTGAATCCACTTCGATGATCCTGCTTTGACAGCACGCATCAGATCGGAGATCGATCCGTCCGGTCGCCATCGAAAATAAAGATGCACATGGTCCTCCATGCCGTCAATGTCGTAGAGCGATCCTTTTTCTGAGCGGATGATACCGCCGATGTAGGGATACAATTGCTCCGCGACATCGGCCGTAATCCATCGCTCGCGGTGTTTGGTTGAGAAAACGACGTGGAGCAACAGTTGCGAATAAGTGCCCGGCATGGAACTTCCTTCGCCCCTCACGGGGCTTGTTGCGGAATTGATCACGCATTCCACGGGTTCCGCGTCGGTCGGCTTCGCCGCCACGCCGCTCCACCCGTGGCTACAACCCTGCACCCCTCCGGGGTGGAATCCAGGCCAGGAATAAACGAACGTAACCCATCCTCATGGCGTGCGGGCTTGGAAGAGCCGCGGAGCGCCGCCGGATTGCGGGACGCGGAACTCCGAATGCAGGCCGGAGAGGAGCGTGTAGACTTCGTTCAGGCCTTTCGCGTTGCGGCGGTAGGTGAGCGGATAGGGGATGTCGAACTCGTGCGATTGGCCGGGCTTCAGGGTGTACGGGCCGCCGTAGCTGCTGAACGGGCCGCGGGCTTCGTAGGTAAACGGTTCTTCGGTGAGGTTCGTGATCTTGATGCCCGCCGATTTGAACGCGGCGACCAGCACCGGGGCCGACCAATCCAAGTCGCTCATCCGCAGCTTCACGTCGCCGAATGCCAGGTCCGGCACGTTCGATTCGTTCGTGGCCCCTTGCTGCGTCCACTTCGACCAACTGTCGCGGAAGAGGTCCGCCAGCTTGTCGGCGTGCAGCGTCTTATCCTGCGGCTCGTAGCCCTCGGCGAACTGGCCCGTCCCCGTCACCGTCTCGCCAGGCTTCCAATTGAGTTGGACTTCGCGGACGGCGAACGTCGGCTTGTTCAAACTCGGATGCACGGCCTGCTTCAGGTCGAGATCGAACTCCGCGCAATGCTTCCAGTGGGGGTTTTCGGGAGTCGTGTTGATGACGACCGAAATCCGCATCTTCGGCAAATGAAATTCGAGATCGTCTCCTTGAGCGCCGGTTTCGATCGGCGCGGCCAGACGCAGGACAGCCCGCGTCTGCAAGGCGTCGCCGTGCCGGGCCAGGTCGGGAATGATGGCCTGCAATTCGGTTTTATCGGCGAGCCGGGCGAACGATTTTTCGGGGATGTCGAGCACGTTGATCACGCCGAGATCGTCGTCGATCAGCAGATTGGAAAGCGGATTCAAAATCTGCGGCGACAGTGCGACCTTCAGCGTCTTTTCCTTGCCGACCGTATCCGGCGACACGCCCACGGGAGAGACGCTGCGGAGCGGCTTGGCGGGAGCGAACGGATCGAGTTGGCCGGCCGTCAGACCGGCGACCAGCGTGATGCCGTCTTTGTCGACGAAGACCGATTCCGGCCAGACTTTCATCTGCGGTTCGTAAACGGGAAGCGGCCAGATGCCGGCGAGCAGCGGCGTGGCGTCGAGCGAGAGATTCAGATTGTCTTCGAGTTGCTTCACAATTTGCGGAGCGATGTTACGGACTTCGTTTTCGATTCGTCCGCGACTGCCGTACAGGCCGCTCGTCAAACTGCTGACGACGCGGTCTTCGGTCATGCCGAACCCGCGCGTCGAGACGCCGGCCGGCGCCGAAACGGTGAAGTTGTCGGGCGGAATTTGAAAGTTCGCGCCGTTGAGATGCAATTTGATTCTTCGATTCGCCACCGTCGGGGTGACGTCGAGCATCAACCACACCGGCGCGCGCTGGCCGATGGAAATGGTGATCGGTCCGGTTTGAGCGGAATGCCGCGCTCCGACGATCGACGTGCCGCCGATGGTGAGAAACACATTGCGCAGGCCAAGCTGCACGCTGGCGCGATTCTGCGAGACGGCTTTCACGTAAGCCCGTTCCAGGTGTGCCTGGTAACGGAGTTGCGAGAACGTGACGTTGAATTGCCGGCCGGAGGCGGAGCTGGTGTCGTACATGTCGGCCAACCCGCCGGTCAGCATGTTCGCCGGGACCATGTGCGGCGCGGCATACGACAGGGAATTCAAGGCGTCGTTCCCCAATCGAATGCTGACGGCTTGCGGGACGTCCACCGCGGGAATGAACGGGGCCGGCGGCACCAGCGGTTTGGCGCGCGCCGGCTGTTTCACCAATTCCGCCTTGGCTTTCTGCGGATCGAGCATCCAGCGGATCAGGCCGTCGTTGGCGAACGTTTCTTCAAACGGCACATGGCCGACCTCGGGGAACTCCGTATAAGTCACTTTCCCACCGGCGGCTCTCAATGCTTCTACGGCCTCCCGCGATTCCGTTGCCGGTACGAGTTTGTCTTTGCCGCCCTGAAACGCCCAGACCGGTGTGTCTTTCAATTTGGCGACCGAATCCGCATCGGCTCCGCCCGACAACGGCACCACGGCGGACCAGCGCTGGGGATCGGCCGCGCCGAGACTCCACGCGCCGTAGCCTCCCATCGACCAACCCATCAGCACAGTCCGTTTCGGATCGGTTCCGTACTTCGTTTGGACTTCGTCGAGAATTTTCAAGGCGCGGTGCGCATCGGCGGTGTCGGCCTTCCAACTGGTGAGCAGCCGGCCTTCGAGGTCTTCGCATTGCGGGAAGACGACGACGAACGGAAACGTCGCCGCCTTGGCTTTGACATACGGCGCCAGGCCGACCGTCAGTTGTTTTTTGCCGTCTTTGCCGCGCTCGCCCGCGCCGTGCAGGAACAGGATCGTCGGGTATTTGCGGTCGGCCCGAAAACCAGCGGGAAGAAAGACAACATAGCCGTGATCGCCGTCGTCATCGTGATACGTCAGGTTTTCGAACCGGCCGGTGGCGGGAGCCGGCTGGCCTTTGACCAGGGCCGACGAAATGGCGATGAGCACCATCACGGCCAACCACCGACGGACGACTGCGTTGGACAAGATGTGATGCGGCACGACGAACTCCTTCACGACATCCGGCTCAAGTGGCGATTGCCTGCAAAGTCGTCACAACTTGCGCAATCCGTTGGAGTCGATTATAGGCATCCGCCTTGGAAAAATCCCGGAACACGATCCCCTCCGTGACGAATCGAATGGCTGCCGTCCCTCACAACCTCTTCAATAGATTGCGGTTGCAGAGAGGATGCCATCAAAGCGGAAGACCGCGGTTGCCAACCGCGGCTTTGAATGAACGCCGGAAGACCACAATTGCCAACCGCGGCTTTGGATAAACGGCTACACCGGGAGCGCTTGCTCCCGGTGCGGATGCCATGCGGCCATAGAGATCGGCAGAAAGTGCCGATGGACCTGAATTTAGTCCACCGACTTCTCCGAGTTTGCGTCAGCTTCGATCTGTTCTAACGCATAGGCCACCGCGGACCGGAGTTCCGGATTAGGGTCGCGGTCATGCAGACGGAGTTCGCGGGCGGCGGTCTGGGACAGTCCGCCGATTTCGCCGAGGGCGTAAGCCGCTCCGATTCGGACTTTCATGGTGCGATCCGCAAGCCGGCGAGTGAGAGCTGAGACGGCTTCTTCCGATTGCGGGGCCAATTCCGCCAGCGAGTACGCCGCCAGCCAGCGGATATTCTCATCCCGGTGGCTGAGGCATTCCAACAGCGTCGCCAAGGCGGATTCGGACCAATCGTCGTAGCGGATCAGGACTTCCGCGACGTGCAACCGGACATACGGGTCCCGGTCGTCCAGGGCTTCCACTAATGCTGGAATCGTTTCCCCGCTCTGCGGTCCCAATTCGGCGATGACGGCGGCGGCGAACGAACGGAGGCTGGGATCGTCCGACTTCAGTTCGGTCATCAGAGTGTCCATCGCAGCCGGCGTGATGGCATCGATGCGAGAGATCGCCAGTGCTGCATGGACCCGCACCTGGGAATCGTTGTTGTGCAGCAGTTGTTCGAGCGCCGGCAACGCGGCGGTTGCTTCCGGGCCCATCTTGCCGAGCCGGTGAATGGTGCGTTTCACCTGATCGAGGTTGTCGTCATCCAGCGAACGGACGAGTTGCCGGACATCGCCTTTGGCGTTCGGGCAGAGATGCAGATACGACGCCTGCGACGGCTGCAACTTCGCCAACTTCTTTGAAACGGTTTCTTGCTGAGCCGGAGCGGAGTCTGCGGAAATCGACTTCTTACGCGGGTCGGCGGACTGCTTCTTGGCCGCGGCGACTTGCTCGCGGGCCCACTTTGTCTCCTCGGCGTCGTTCGGCTGCACATGCGAGACTTCCCGCACGCCGGCCGTTTCGTCGGCCGGTTTCCGGGTTTTCTTGGCGACGGCGACGCCCGCCTCGTCCTGGCGAGCAGCCGGAGCCGGCTTCGGCTTTTGTTTTGGCGCGTCTTTCGCAGCGATCTTCTGTTCGGCGTTCGCGCGGGCCTTCCGCTCGGCCGCGGACTTGGCGTCGTTTTTGCCCGCATCCTTCTTTGCCGGCGATTTCTGGGCGATCTTTTCCTCGGCGGGCTGTTTCTCTTCCGGTTTTTTCTTCTTGAAGAGAGACGCGAAGAACCCGTCGCTCTCTTTCGATTCCTTGGATTTCTTCGCTTCCTTCGCCGCCTTCTGCTTGGCATCCTGGTCCGACGCCACCTTCACCTTGTCCTTCGTGTCTTTCTTTTTCACGTCGCGGTCTTTGGACTCGGCGAGTTCCCGGGCCTCTTTGTCGCGCCCCGTCACGTGGCTGACCCATTGCGATGTCTGCGCGCATCCGGCGAGTTGGGCGGAGAGCGCGGCGACCAACAACCAGCGACCCGGTTCATACCATTTCGTCATGGCCAGCACCTTGAGAGGGACGTTGTCCGGCGTATGGAGCCTGCGCCGCATCAGGGGCACAGGAACCTTTGCCCTTTGTGTGACTTCCGCCGACGATAGGACTCGTGCGGAGAATTCCTGATCTTCACTCAGTATCGGTTGTCGCGATTGTCAGGATCGACTCAACAGATTGAGCCAGAATAAGTTGCGCGGCGAGCAAGGTTTTCGGCTTGCGCAGAGTCGCCGCGAATTGCCTAAAGTGACACGGTGACCCAGGGCAGCCGAAGCGGCTGCCCTGGGCTTCAGCATGATTTATGTGCCGTATTTGGACTTGCCGGTCACCGAGGTCTTATTCAGCCGGTTGTGACAGTGCAGGCCTTCCAAAATCAGTTCAGCCACGCTGACCAGGAACCCGGCGGTGGTCGGGCCGTGAGCCAGTTCCGGCTGAAGACGCTGAGCCGTTTGTTCGACCAGTTTACCGAAGCCGCGGATGGCGTCGATTCGTTCCCACGCCTGTGGCGTCGAGAGATGATCGCCCAATTCCAGTGGTTTACCCGCTTCGAAATGTTCCACCACCAGCCGGAACTGCTTGGCGTCGAGATGCTGGTCGAAAATCACCTTCACGGCTTCCTCGAACAGCCGCACGACCAGCTTGTCTTCCTGTCCCGGCTCTTCGGTGAGATTCAATTCCATCTTGCCGCGCGAACTCGCCGTGAGTTGCGACAGATCGGTGACGCGGGCCACGATCGGCGATTCCTCGTGGAGGACGGCCCGTCGTTCGGCGTTGGAAATCAGGTTTTCGTAATTGGCGATCGACATGCGGGTGCTGACGCCGGACGCCTGATTGACGTGCGGGCTGGACCGGGCGAGCCGGGCCATTTCCTCGACGATTTCTTCGAGAAACCGCGGGATGATCACGTTCGGTCCGTCACCGCGATCGGTCCAGGCGTTTTCCGAGGTGATTTTCATCCCCAGATCGCGCGTCGGCGGATAGTGGGTCCGAATCACCGAACCGATGCGGTCTTTCAGCGGCGTCACAATGCGGCCGCGGTTGGTGTAGTCTTCGGGATTGGCGCTGAACACCATGCAGACGTCGAGTTGCAGCCGGATCGGAAAGCCGCGGATCTGGACGTCCCGCTCTTCGAGCACGTTGAACAGGCCGACCTGGATTTTCGGGCTGAGATCGGGGAGTTCGTTCAGGCAGAAGATTCCTCGATGGCTGCGGGGAATCAGGCCGAAATGGAGCACGTCTTCATTGGCCAGCTCGCGTCCCTCGGCGTGCTTGACGAGATCGATTTCCCCGATGAGATCGGCAATGGTGACATCCGGCGTGGCCAGTTTCTCGTGATACCGGTCGTCCCGGCCAATCCAGACGATCGGTGCGTCCTCGCCGAGTTTTGCGACCTGATCGCGGGCGTACTTGCTCAGCGGATGGAAGGGATCGTCGTGGATTTCCGAGCCGGCGATCATCGGCAGGACGTCATCCAGCAGCGTGACCAACATGCGTAACATGCGGGTTTTGGCTTGTCCGCGCAACCCCAAGAATAACAGATCGTGCTGCGAGAGGATGGCGTTGGCCACCTGCGGCAAAACGGTGTCGTCGTACCCGTGGATGCCGGGGAAGAACGGTTCGCGGCGGCGGAGCTTGGTCAGCAAATTGCGGCGGAGTTCCTGCTTGATGCTGACAGAACGATAACCGCTCTCGCGGAGATCGCGGAGCGTTCGGGGCCGGTCGGTCATGGAAACAGCCTGCAGGCTGGAGTTCGGAACGGGAAATTCATCGTTCCAGGATTATAGGTCCGGCCGGTCGCGACATCCAAGCGGCGGGTGGGTTAGCCACGACGCGAAGGCATCCGAGCGGAGCGTTCCGCCGCCGGGTGGCACGTCCCTGAGGCTCTGCGAAGGGCGTGGTCCTTGTTCCATCGCCACGCCCGTCGAAGACTCCGGGACGTGCCACCCAACCGTGATGATGGGAAGACGAATCCCGGAGAGTCAAAGCCCGATCCGGGATTCTGAGTCCGAAACCGTCTGTTCGGCAGGTTGTGCCGGAATAGGGAGTTACGGCGTCGGCCACCCCTCGGAAAAGAGAGGTATTTTCTCGAAAACGGCGGGGGGCTGCCTCCGAGCAGGCGGATTCGCATTGATCACACGTTGACAGAGAACTACAACGAGCCGTCCCTCTCTCCCTGTAGAGTTGAAGTAGAAATATCGTTGGCCTGCGGAGTCTGGCGGAACGGCCCGAGGGCTAGGTCCGTCTGCAGTCGTAAAGGTGCCTCGATGAGTGAGTATTTACAGCGGCGATTCGCCTCAGCCGTGGCCAGGTCTTCCTGGCTGTGGTGGACCGGCCTGTTTTTGCTATTGGCATTGGGGCCGACGTCCGTCTTGCTGAGCCAGGAATTTCCGACTCCCGGTCCCGGTCCATACTTCTCGGAGATGGGCGATAAGATCACCGATGCCGACGAGGCCAATTTCCCGCAGACGATCGGCGATCCGGCGTTCGGCCGCTCCGGACAAGCGTTCGGAGCTTTGGTGCGCGGCGGCTACGTCACCGGTCCGAGAATGGGCGCCGAAAAAGGTTTGGCGCCGCTGGAAATCATGCCGTACACGTTTTACGACACCAACCTGTTCTTTCTCGACATTCGCTGGTTCCGCGGGGACTTGGGCCATTACGGGGCCAACCTGGGCGGCGGTTATCGCAAGTACGTGAACGCCCTGGATCGCATCTTTGGCGCCAACTTCTACTTCGATTACGACAAGACCACCGGCGTCCAGTTCCAGCAATGGGGCTTCGGCATCGAAACCTACGGTGAATTGTGGGATGCACGGGCCAACGCCTATTTCCCCTACGGCCAACGGGCGAAATTCCTGGGGTCGACGGTGGATCAAGGCAGCGAACGGTTTTCCGGATTCAACCTGCTGTACGACATCACCAATAAATTTGCCACCAGTCTGATGGGGGCCGATGCGGAACTCGGCTTGCCGATTCCCGGCGGGTTCGGCCAACGGCACGACGTCCGGGTGTACGCCGGCGGTTACCACTACAACTCCGATGCCACCGGCACGTTCGCCGGCTGGAGCGGACGGCTGCAAGGGAGCCCGATTCCGAGTCTCTTGCTGCAATTGCAGGTCACCAACGATCACGTGTTCGATACGAACGTGGTGTTCGCCGCGCAGTTCAGCTACGGCGGATATCGCCAGCCGGACGGCGAGCGGCCGACGCAGTTCAGCCGCATGACCACGCCGGTCCAGCGTCAGTACAATGTCTCCGTGGCGACGACGGAAGTCGGCGTGAAAGGCCTGGTGGCCATCAACCCGGTCAACAACCAGCCGTACTTTTTCAATCACGTCGCCAGTTACGCGCCGGCGGGCGGCGACGGCACGTTCGAACATCCCTTCCAGACCATCGGACAGACCACGCCGAATAATCCCGGCGACATCGTGTTCGTCCACGGCAACAGCGTGTTCAACGGCACCATCGCCCCCAACGACAACATCGTGCAGTTGGAAGCCGGCCAGCCGAATCTGCCGATCCGTTACCTCGGCGACGGCCAGAACGTCGTCCATCAAATCACCATCGCCGGTATCGGCCTGATTCCGTTGCCGAGCGGCACCACGGGAGCCAACCGGCCGTTGTTCCTCAACGGCAACGGCAACGGCGTCACGCTCGCCAATTACTCCGAATTCAGCGGCTTCCAGGTCGGCGATCAGAACACGCCCGGCTCCGGTCCGACGGGAGACGGCGCCTTCGGCGGCCTGGTCGGCGGCGTCCCGGTCCACGACGTCGTGCTCGCCCAGGACATCTTCGCCTTCGCCGGCGGCAACGGCCTGCACTTCGACAATGCCGGCAACAACATCGTGATCACCGACACCGTCGTCACCAATCCGACCGGCGTCGGCATGCTGGTGGAAAACGGCACGCCGAAAATCACCTTCGGCCACGGCGCGAGCACCCTCTTGACCGGATCGTCGATCGTCAACGACGGCAACATCGCCCTATTGGTTCGAAATACGCTGGCCGGCAGCTCCGTCGACATGACAAACTCCTCCATCACCAACACGAATTCGTCCGCGGAAGGCATCTTGATCGACTCCGTCGCCGGCAACGTCCTGGTCGACCGCGCGTCCATCACCGCCCCGACCACGTTCGGTATCGAAATCCTGAACTTGAGCGGCACGTTCACCGGACGGGGCACGTTCCTCATCGGCAACCCCGGGGATGACGGCATCGACATCCAGGGTCTGCAGTCGTCCGGCTCGGTTCAGTTCTCCCCCACCAATTCCGGCGGCTCGGTCACCATTTCCGGACGCAATCAAACCGGCATCAATATTTTCAACGACGCCGGTCAAATCGCCTTCCGCGGTCCCGTCACCATCAGCGGCGTGAATTCCGGCACGGCTCCGGCCATCGATTGGCAGAACAACATCGGCTCCACGCTCTTCGCCGGCGGCATCACCATCACCGACAGCAACGGCGACGGCATCGACCTCGGCAGCGCGGCAACGATCAATTCCGGCTCGTTCACCACTCGCGGCACCGTTGCCGTCGCAGGCAACATCGGCGGTCAGGGCATTCAAATCACGAACAACACCGGCACGATCGCCTTCCAGAACGACGTGATCATCGGCGGCCGCACCTTCCAGGGCATCAACATCCACGACAACAACGGCCCGGTCTCGTTCAACGGCATCACCGGCGTCCAGAACGGCACGCCCGTCCTCAGCGCCAGTCCCGCCATCGATATCCAACGCAACACCTTCGGCATCACATTCAACACGATCAACATCACCGATGCCTTCGGCAACGAGACGCCGACGCCTTACGGTGCAGGCCTGAATATCCTCAATAATCCGTCTACGGTCACCATCGCCAACGCCCTGATCGACACGACGGTCAACGGCGGCATCGCGTTGTTCGCCAACAACGCGGGCGTGATCGCCGTCGACAACGTCAATAATCTCAACCTCTCCACGGGCGGATTGTTCATCGCCGACGGCCGCATTTCCGCCACGGGCTTCAACGCCGTTGATATCGCGAATTCCGTCATCAACATCAACCTGACATCGGTCGACAGCGACACCTCGGCCCGGCAGGGCATTCGCCTGGAGAACAACATCGGCACCGGCGCCCTGACCGACACCAACTCGTTCGCCTTCGCGGTTACCGGCGACGCGGGCGACACCCCGGGCAGCGGCGGCACCATCACGAATTCCGGCTTTGCGGCCATCCGCGTGGCCAATACTCTGACCACGGCCAACGGCATCACCCTCGTTCTGCCCGGCTTGAACGTGTCGTTCGCCAATATGCTGCTCGACGCCAACGGGTTGTTCGGCGTCCACTCCATCAGCAATACCCGGCTCGATCTCTTCAACGACCAAATCACGAACAACGGCGCCGACGGCGTCCTGGCTACCGACACGCAGATCGTCAACATCACCGGCACAGGATTGCAGGGCATTCTGAACTTCGATTCGAACGGCACTGTTGACGACACAGTGCTGGGTCGGCAGGATCATGAAATCCACCTACAGGCGGTCAATGGCCAGAAGGACAACTTCCAGTGGACGCTCACCAATAACCAGATCGTCCACGCCCTGGGGAACGCCGCCGTTCTAGTCGACAACCGCGGCAATCCGGCAGCCGCCGGGTCGACGGTGACCTTCGTGGAACAGCGCGACGTGACGACGCTGTTGGCCGCGACGCCTCCATCGTCGGCAACGGTCCCCGTGCGGGCGAATTTCGAATCGGCTTCCGGTTCCACGGTGGATTGGAATGGAACCGTCAATGCCACGTATCAGTTGAATCAGTACACGATGACGGCCGGCTCCGCCTACGGGCTGGTCTTCAACGCCTTCTCCAACAACGCCAACGACCTCGCCGTCGCCAACATCCTGTCGAACCGAATCATCGGACTGATCGGGAACAACGTCGGCATCGACGTCGCCTCCCGCGGACAGGCCATCATCAACATCGATCGCGCCACGGGCGTCGGATTCGGCAATATCATCACGCTCAACGACGGCACCAGCGCCCTCGGCGGCGACATCGGCATCTTCGTCCAAGGACTCGGCCCGAATTCCACCATCAACATCAACAACACCAACCTCGGCGCCAATCAGGCCACGGAAGGCTTCATTCTCAGCGATCAAGCGACGGCCATCGCGTTCCAGACCACAACGGCCCCTGCCACCATCAACATCAATAACAACACGTTCAACATGGAAAACGTCAACTTCGCGCAAGGGCTGCGCGGCATCAACCTGGGGACCATCATCGGCGGCCAGGCGGACATCAGCGGTGTGAACAACGTGATCAACACCTCGACCCCGTTCTTCCTCACGCCGTTTATCCCGGTCACCAACCAGGGAACGACCAACGGCACGATCGAAGTCAACAACATCCAGTATCCGCAGTAACGACGGCCTGGTCGTGAAGGTTTGTGGAAGTCTTGGCACACGAGGACGCCTGAAGACGGTACACCAACGATGTGCTGCTCCACGGGTCTGTAGGAAGCCCGAAGCACCAGCGATGATCGATCAGCCATCGATCCTCGCTGGTGCTTCAGGCTTGCTCAATAACGTTTCGCTCGCCGGCAAAAATTGCCGGCCGCACATTCACGGCCGGCATCTTCTCCAAACCGCCCGCATTCCGTTTTCTTCAGCGGAATAATCGCTTTGATCCGCAGAAATTCCCAATTTTGCCCCACTTTCGGCGAAGTTGCATAACCGATAGAACCGATACCGTTGTTACAGGCGTTAGAGTCGATGCGCTCGCGCGGATCGTCTCGTTGGCCTGGAGTTGCGTCTTGAGGTTCCTGTCTGTGTTCCGACGAGGATGGTGAACATGTTCGGGCGGTTTGCTTGGTTAACCACCGTAATTGTCGCCGCGCTGTCCCCGGCCTTTTGCCGGGCGCAGTCCTACGACCCACAGATGCCGGCTCCCTATAGTTTTGCCGGATATCATCAACCAGGTCCGCCGCCCGGAGACGTGTATGCTCCCGAGGGACCGCCCGGTCCCTATTCCTACGGTCGCACCCGCTACACGGAGATGCCCGACGACAAGGGCTGGGCGTTCGGCGATACCAACCTCGAACGCTTTTTGAAGGAATCGTTCCGGCACGGCTACTTCCGCTTGGAATATCTGAACTGGAACGTCAAAGATCCCGGCCAGACCGTGCTGGGAGCTCCGATCCTCGGCCCAATCAACGATCCCAATTTTATCTACCAGAACACCCGCATCCCGTTCGAAATCTTCGATCAGGGCGTCTCGCTGGGCGACGGACCGTACAGCGGCTTCGGCGTCAGCCCGACGATGGATGCGATCAAGGGGGTTCACAACAACGGCATCCGCGGCACGTGGGGCTGGCAATTTGAACCGTTCGCCTTCGAAACCAGCGTGTTCGCCTTGCAGACGGCCAATGCTACGGTCACGCCGTACGGCTTGCCCGTCTTCGAGATCGATTCCACGGACATCCTGGGCAACCCGTTGCCTCCGGTGAACAGCGGGACGTTCACCGTGCAGGGCTTGTTGGTTAACGGCCAACCCACGCGGAACACCTACTGGATTTACGACGAATCGTACAAGGCCTCGGTCCACACCGGCATCTGGGGCGCGGATTCGAAGATCGTCATGGCCCCCGTCAATGCCGGCGGGCCGATGACCATTCAGCCGTTGTTCGGCGTCAAGTTCTTCAATTTTTCGGAACGAGTCGATCAATTCGGACAATATCGCGATCCGCTGGTCACGGGATCGCTGGTCTTGAACCGCCAGATCAATACCGGCGCACAGAACTATCTCTACGGAGCCCTGTTCGGCGGCCGGTTTGAACTCGCCAGCAAGTGGGTCACGCTCGGAGCCGAGCCCAAAGTCATGTTCGGCGCCAACAGCTACCGATCCGCGTTGCACGTCGAGAACAATCGGTTGGTCAACGGCGTACTGACGACCGAAACCCAGGACATCCTGTCTCGCAACACGACCTTCGGTCCGATGGCCGATCTGCAAGTGTATGCCCGCGGCCGGTTGGGCGATCACCTGTCGGTGTTCGTCGCCTACAACCTGATGTGGGCGGGCATGATCACCCGGCCGTCCAACAACATCGTCTACAATGTCGATTCGAACGGCGCTCTTGCATTCCAGCAGGACGTCCACTTCACTGACGTCATGCTGCAAGGCGTCAGCGTCGGCACCGAACTCAGCTGGTAAACGTAGAATCCCGACCATACGAAATCCCGGATCGAGCTTTGGCTATCCGGGATTCGTCATTGTCACACACCATACTTGCGGCACGCTTCAGCGCTTCGCCACTAAGTCGCGCCGCAGATCGGCCACGCTGCCCGCTCCGCACAAGTGCATCGCACGGATGACTTCTTCCCGCAGAATGTGCAGCACATGTGCCGCTCCGGCTTCACCGGCCACGGCCAGGCCCCACAACGGCGGCCGGCCGACGGCGACGGCGCTCGCTCCCAGGGCCAGCGCTTTCACGACGTCCGTCCCGCGGCGGATGCCGCTGTCCAACAGCACCGGCACGCGGCCGGCCACGGCGTCCACAATCTCCGGCAAGACGGAAATCGTCCCCGGCGCGGAATCCAACTGCCGGCCTCCGTGATTCGACACGAAAATGCCGCGAGCGCCGTGATCCAGGCACATCGCCGCGTCATCGCCGCGCAGAATGCCCTTCACCAGCACCGGCAACTTGGTTTGACTGCACAAGAAATCCAAGTCGAGGAACGACAAATCGGGCTTGAACTGCGCCACGATGAGTTCCGTTTCGCTGGCCACCGGCAACTGCCGCTTCTCATGCACGGCTCGCAGGTTCACCAGTTGCAGTTCCGACGGCATCTGAAAGCCGTTGCGAATGTCGATCTCGCGATTGCCGAGGACCGGTAAATCGACCGTCACCACCAACGCCCCGAATCCGCAGGCCTCGGCCTTTTCAACCAGCGCCGTCGTGATGCCGGGGTCTTTATTGGCGTAGAGTTGGAACCACATCGGGCCGGGGCATTGCGCCCGGATGTCCTCCATGGGGTACGTGGACGCCGTGCTGAGAATCATGGTGGCGCCGGCGGCGTGCGCCGCGCGGGCCATGGCGAGTTCGCCGTCCGGATGGGCCAGTTTCTGCATGGCGGTCGGGGAGATGAAGACCGGCCCGGAATAGCGCTGCCCGAACAGCGTCACCGACGGATCGACTTCGCGGACTCCCTGCAGCATCCGCGGCCGGAGTTCGAAGCGGTCGAAATCGGACCGGTTCCGGCGGAGCGTCACTTCGTCGTCGGCTCCGCTGGAATAGTAGCCGAAGATGGAAGCCGGCAGTTTGCCGCGCGCGGCCCGTTCGTAATCGGCCAGATTCAGCAGTTTCGGCGTGAAGGACGCATCGGCAGACATCGCTGAGCCACCATCTTTTGATAGAAGCAGTTGAATTCAGGGTGGCCGTGGACGGTCGCTTTGGGCCGCCCACAGACGCTCGCTGTGGGCAGGCGAAGCGCCTGTCCACAGCCACCCTTCGTCGCAGTTGGGCAAATAAAAAACCCCCGGCAAGGAGACTCGCCGGGGGAATGAGTCGATCGCAAAGAAATGAACTGGGCGCTTACCCCTGTTGCGCCATGCGCAGCAGGCTTTCACCGGGTCCGTGTTCGTAGCAGTCGCTGTCATGCCACAGAGGCACGCCGGCGGCATAGCGCGCGGCGAGAATCAGGACTTTTTCTTCCGAACCGGGTTTGGCGACGGTTGGCTCCTTGGGATCAATTCCCAAGGCCGCGAAATCGATTTCCTCGAACTCCAGCGGCTCGTCATATTCCGACGAACCCTCTTCCAGTTCGAGACCTTCTTCCTCCAGTTCTTCGACATCAAAATCAAAGGACATAGATCATTCCCCTCTACATCAAGGACACACCGACGAAGGCCCTTCGTCGGAACACCAGTTGCCGTTCCCTCAGCACATTGCGACACGTGTCGGACAGGGCTCACCAGGCACTCAAAGCTTCAGTGCGACGCTTTGACAACGACGTCACACAAGTGACGACGGCATCACAGCACAGGGAGCATCCTGCTCGGGCGAGAAACCGGGCGGGCAGTCATTCGAGGCAGCAGCATTGTTCAATCAATGCTTCGAATTGTCAACAAAAAAGTTGCGAAAACGCAACACCCCCCGATTTTTCTCACACATCGGAACCTTGTATCAACGGACCGATACATCTTCGCGCCGAAAGGTCAGTGAAATCCCTCCACTTTGGCAATGCCGTCCTGCGATAATGAACAAATACTTATATGTTCCGCATGTCGGCGACACCCGTCACAGCCGAAGTCGCCAGACTTCGGCGATCCGTGATTAGACCTGAATTCTTACGAATTCGGCAACAACAGCGTTGGACGCTTCTCACCGCTCAGGCCGACCCACATCGTACCGTTTCAGCTTACGATCCAATGTGGACCGCTCGATTCCCAAAAGTTGTGCCGCCTGGGACTTATTCCAATTCGTTGCATCCAGCGTCGCCAGAATGTGCTGCTGCTCCAGCACTTCCAACGCGATCGGCCGGAAGGAGTCCGAGACCGACGCGATCTCCCCCGAATCGGCCAATCCCAACGCCGAGAGCTGGATGTCCCGCGCTTCGAGCACTTCCGAAACCGACAAGATGAAGGCCCGCTCCATGGTGTTTTGCAATTCGCGCACGTTGCCGGGCCACTCGTATTCCGTCAGCGCCGCGACCGCGCCCGGCGACAACTCCGGCGCCTGCCGGCCGATGCGCCGGGCAAACCGGGCGAGAAAGTGATTCGCGAGAATCGGGATGTCCGACTTCCGTTCGCGAAGCGGCTCGACATCGATTTCCACGACCTGCAACCGGAAGTAGAGGTCCTTGCGGAACGTGCCGGCTTTCACCGAATGTTCCAGATCGCGATTCGTTGCCGCCACGACGCGGACATCGACCTGAATCTGAGTGCCGCCGCCGACGCGCTCGAATGGGTGCCCTTCCAGCACGCGGAGAAACTTGGCTTGAATCGACGGACTCATCTCGCCGACTTCGTCGAGGAAGAGCGTGCCGCCATCCGCCTGTTCGAACTTGCCGATCTTCCGCGTCGCCGCACCGGTGAACGCCCCTTTTTCGTGGCCGAACAATTCGCTTTCGAGCAGGCTTTCACTGAGGGCGGCGCAGTTCATGGTGACAAACGGGCCGGCATGCCGGGCGCTGTTGCTGTGAATGGCCCGGGCGACCAACTCTTTGCCGACGCCGCTTTCGCCGCGGATCAGCGCCGTGGCGCCGGTCGGCGCGATGAGTTCGATCCGCTCCTGAAGTTTCCGAATCGACGGGCTTTCGCCGACCAGTTCGACGTCCTGCCGCAACTGTTCCCGGAGCGATTGGTTTTCGTATTTCGCCCGTTCCAGTCCCGCCGACAATTGTTCCCGCTGGCGGATTTGCTCCAACGCGAGCGCCATCTGGTCGGCGACGGCGAGCGTGAATTCCAGATCCTCGGGATCGAGCCGGTTGTCGGGATTCGTGGAATAGAGATGGATCACGCCGTACACGGCGTCTTCAATGCAGATCGGCGCGCAGATCACGCTGCGGGCGCTGAGTTCTCCCAGGCTGTCGCGGTTCGCCAGATGCTTGTCCGCGGCGACGTCTTTGGCCAACACCGCCTCCCGGTCGCGCAGCACCGACTGGGAGAGATAATCGGAGACCCGCTGATAGGCGGCTTCTTCGGACGCCTTGAACGCTGCGATGGCCAACAGATCGGCGTCGGGCTGGTTGGATTCCGGCCGCGGCAACAGCAGAATCGCGCCGATGTTCGCCGACGTCACCGAGAACAACGTATTCAGCACGCGCTCGGCGAGGGACGTGGCGGTGTCCGCCGTCCCCATGTCGAGCGCCAGCCGATACAGCTTCGACAACTCGCGGCTGGTTCGCTCGCGGTCGGCGACGAGAACTTCCTCGGCCCGAAATTTCGAATGGCGAGTCCGGGCCAGAATCTCCGGGTTCACCGGCAGCACGGGAATATCGGTTACCGTGTCGGCGTCGCCGGCGGGCGACCCCTGCCCAGTCCGCGCCTCGGGGTCGAGCGTGAACAACAAGAACGTCGAGCCGATCTGAATTGTCTGGCCGGGCAGCAGTTCGCAATCGTGGGTGATGTAATCGCCGTCCACACGGGTGCCGTTGCGGCTTTCCAGATCGCGAAGAATCCAGCGGTCGCCGACGCGGTAGATTTCGCAATGGTTGCGGCTGGAGATTTCGTCGAGCAGCACGATGCGATTCGTCGGCGACCGGCCGATGGTCGCGACCTGGCCCGCAGGCATCCGGAATTTTTCACCGGTGCCCGGGCCCGATTGAACCACGAGATACGCCACTTCGGGCGTGTCCCGGGGAATGTGATGCATTTGCGAAAGCGACATACCGCGCAGCCCGATCCCAAAACACTAAAATAAGACGCAAGGAATGCATTGGGAATTCGCCCCTGTAGCATACGGCATGACCGATTCCCCTGACAAGAACGGTTGTCGGCGGCCCCACCGGCGCGAACTGGAAACGCATCAACTTTTTGGCGAGTGTCTTGCGTTCAGCGAAGTCAAGTTGGATGATGAATCGTAGCGGTCGTTTGGATTCCGATGCTGCGCAAACAAGGGGCCGGCGCCTGACAGACCCGAACACCCTGGTGCTGGAAAAACGAGGAGTACGCGGCAATGCCTGCTTGGCCGGGAGGTCCCTGTCCCACGTGCGGCGAAGACATGCCCGAGGCCATGGTTCGCTGCCGCGAGTGCCGCACGCTGTTGAACACCGACTTGGAGGTCAACAGCGTGGAAGTCCCCGCCTTTGTTCCGTTGCCGGAGTTGGAAGCCATGAACGACATTGAACCGTTGGGACTCTTCGCGGCCTGCCCGAAGTGCGGCAAAGAATTGAAGATTGCCCGGAAGTATCTGGGAGAGCGCGTGGCCTGCAAGTTCTGCGAAGCCGATTTCCGGCTCGATCCCGCGTTGCCGGCCATCAAGCAGGCCGACGTCTATTCGAAGTGCCCGCTCTGCCAGAAGGACTTGCGGTTCGATCCGAAGTACATCGGCCAGAAAGTCGCCTGCCGGTTCTGCAGCGGCAAACTGCACGTCCTACCGGTCGGATGACATGGATTTCGTGAATCCGCGCGCTACTGCACGAACGTCGTTCGCGCCGCTGGCTGTCTGCCTCGCCGGATTGCTGGCCGCTTGGAGTGTGCTCGCGTCCGTCAGTAACCGCAAAGAAACGGGAGCACCGACCGCCTCCGTTACGATGCCGGAAAAGTTGTCGGCGGACGGCCTGGAGAACCTCTGGGCCTTGCCGCTCGGCGACGGACGCGTGCTGTACAGCGGCGGCCAACCCGACGGCGAAACGGGATTTCAATCGCTGCAATCCCTCGGCATCCGCACCGTGATCTCCGTGGATGGAGCGCGGCCCGAAGTCGAAACGGCGAAAAGATTCGGACTGCGCTACGTCCATCTGCCCATCGGTTACGACCGTGTGCCGGCCGAACGATTGCAAGACATGGTTCGAGCGGTGCGAGCGCTGCCTCAGCCGATTTATCTACATTGCCACCACGGCAAGCATCGCGGTCCGGCGTCGGCGGTTTGCATTCTGCGCTCGCTCAACGCCGCAATCACGCCGGAGCGGGGGGTTGAACTGCTGCGCGAAATGGGAACCCATCCCAAGTACGCCGGGCTTTACCGCTCGGTGGAAGAGGAGCTACTTGTGACGAACAGTCGGCGCGCGGAATTCGCGGAGGTATCCGCCGTCTCGCCATTGGCTGATCAAATGGTGGCTATCGATCGCGTCTGGGAGCAACTGCAAGCCGCGGCCATGACGTCCGGCAACGCTAATGACTCAGAAGTTTCATTGAAAGAACTCTGGACCGATCTCGCGGAACGATTTCGGGAATCGGCCCGTTTGTATGAACAGGCTGGTTCGAAATCGACCAACGAGTTGCGTGACGCGCTGTCGGAAACCGCTCGCTTCATGGACGATGCCGACGAAGTCCGCTCGAACCTCCGTTTGCTGGAATCCCGTTGTGCGGTTTGCCACGCAAAATTTCGAGATTGATTTTTGGCAAGACAACAGGTGTTATTCCTGCGAAGACAGGAATTTGTCCGACGGTTGGCTGTGATGTCACCGGAAGACACTGCCAGGAACTCGTTTGACTTCACGGTTTTGCGGCGTAGGTTTCAGCGTGTTGCCAAATGGCGACGGGGTCGGCCAGGTCGTCTTGATCGTTACGATCATCATTACCAGCCCGATTCGCGGCCTTGCGTGCGTCACGAGCCTGATAATCGTCACAACCATGACTCCACAAACGCTTCCCATCGACTCCGCGCCGTTGCCGGTGAACCGGCTGACGGACGTGGCCGAAACAGAAGATAACGAAAGCGTTATCTTCGGGGTCGGTGACGAGAATAGGGCTGCGAAATCTGGAAACCAAGGATTGGTGATGTCCGATCGGAATTGGAAACGGCGTTGGGCGGCTCGCGCACTGGATTGGAGTGGCGGAAACTGGATGCTGCGCCGCTGCCCGGTTTGGCACGGCCTGATCATTCTGAATTACCACCGCATCGGTTTTCAGGCGACTTCCGACTTGGATCGCAATTTGTGGAGCGCCACGCCGGACGATTTCCAACAACAACTGGCCTTCTTGAAGCGGAATTTCGACGTCATCAGCCTCGCGGATCTCGACGATGTCTTGCACCGCCCGCGCAGCCGCACTGTCATGATCACGTTCGATGACGGCTACCGCGATAACTACACCTACGCTTATGACTCGTTGAAACAGGTCGGCTTGCCGGCTACCTTTTTCGTGACGACAGGCTTTCTGGATCGGCCGCAAGTTCCCTGGTGGGACGACATTGCCTGGATGGTGCGCAATTCGACGATTGCGGAACTTCCTCAGAACCAATGGTTTCAGACCCCGGTTCCGTTGCATGTGGCACAGAAAACCCTGGCCATCAATCGGCTCCTGAAAATCTATAAAAGTTTGGATGGCCGGCAGACGTCGCAGTTTATCTCCTATCTGGCCGAGGCGCTCCAGACCGGTCGTTGCCCGGCGGAGTTGGGCCAGGACTTGTGGATGACCTGGGACATGGTCCGCGAGATGCGAGCGAACGGCATGACGATCGGCGGGCATTCCGTCACGCATCCGGTCCTCGCGTGTGTGTCGCCGGAACAGCAGGACTACGAAATTTCGGAATGCCGGCGACGATTGGTGGAAGAACTCGGCGAACCGATCGATGGCTTCAGTTATCCCGTCGGCGGCTGGAGCAGCTTCAACGAGATCACGTCCAACGCCCTGCAGCGACACGGCTACCGCTGGGGGTTCACGTATCTCGGCAGCTATTTGAAGCCCGGTGAATTCGATCGCTACGCTCTGCGCCGCACGGCGATTGAGACGGACATCGACATGCCGCTCTTCCATACGATCCTCTCGCTGCCGCAAGTTTTCGCGTGACAATCCGCGTCGAAGCATGCCATCCTGGCAGCGATCGCCGCGCTGACTTGTTGAAACAAAAAAAGCCCGGCTTTCAAGCAAGCCGGGCTTTGATATTGAAAAGCGTCTCGCCTTACCCCTTTTTCGGCGGGCGGCGTTGTTCGCGGAATCGGTCTTCCTGCGGCGTTTCAACCTGGAAGATCGGCGTGATCACGATTTGCACGGCACTCCCGTCGTTTGGCAAATCTTTGGGCATCGCCGCTTGTTCGGCCTCCACCGCCAGTTGCTCCTGGCCCGAAGCCCGGTAGCAGCGGCTCAGCCCCAAGAGCGCCCGTTGGTTGTACGGCGCCGGCACCAGCTCCGCGGCCCGATTCAGAGCCGGGATCGCTTCACTGAACCGCTCCGAGGCTTGCAGTGCCTCGCCGCGCAGCAATTGCGAGATCGCTTCGAACGGTCCCGCTTCTTTCACGGAGTCGAGCTCGGACAACGCGTACACCGGCAATCCGAGTTCGAGGTATCCCTCCGCGGCGGCCAATCGCTTCACAACCTTTTGCGAATCAATGTGGGTAGTCATGGCTTGTTCCTCTCAGATCACCACATCCTCAATGACAATCAAAAGGACACGTGAGTTCATGTGCATTTTATGCGCCATTGCCAAGAGAGTGATGGATTTTTTCAAAACTTGCGCCACTTTAAGCAGTTACAACTGTTGGAACTCAAGAGCGTCTTGTCTGTGCGAGAAAGTATTTGTTATTTTGACATCATTGAGCCTCTGCAAGTTCCTTCGATTCGCTTAAATGACGTCCTGAAAGCACGTTACATTCTTTGACGAATTCAATGCCTGCCAAATTTGCGGGGAAATACCTCCTGTCGCAACTCTTTGAAGTTTAATAGTTTGTGGTTTGTTGCCATTTTGGCGGCCCGAAAATCTCGATCCCAATCAGCGGGTGCAAACCTTGGCCACTCGGTGATTGTTCGTTCTACTTGTAGAAACGACAACTTCTTGGATTGGTTCATTCTTTTTGAGTAACCCATCCCCGGCAAAACGATTTGCATTTCCGCACGCCTTCCAGTTTGATGACAGCCGAATCCAATGGGGCGCCGGCCTGAGCCGATGCAAACTGTGAACTGTTCAATGTTGCATTTCCGTCCACCGCCGAGCGGGAAATCGGCGTAACACTTTTTTTCCGCATCGATTCCGAAGGCCGCATTTCATGGGAGCGTTGGTTTTTGCCTGTCTGGTGCCGGCGTTCTGGGTCTCGTTCCTGGCGACCGGGGCCATGCGGCTCATCTCCCCCCGGCTTGGTTTGATGGACCGGCCCGCGGCTCGAAAAGTTCACGTCATTCCCACTCCGCTCGGCGGAGGCGTCGGCATCTGGGCCGGCGTGGTGATTCCGATCGGCATCGCTCAGATTTTGATCCTAGCGATGCGGCCTCAAATCGAAGCCTGGCTGCCATCCTCCCTGGAGGAATACGTCGCCGGCGCCGCGTGGCGGTCTCGCGAGTTATGGATCATCCTCGGCGGCGCGTCGATCCTGGCGTTTGCAGGCCTGATGGACGACTTCCGACCTCTGCCGTGGTTGCCGCGGCTCTTATTGCAGGTCGGTGTCTCGGCGGCCGTGGTCTGGTCCGGCGTGCGGGCCAGCCTGTTCGTCGCCGACCCGTGGATCGGCGGCCTGCTCACCGTGGCGTGGTGCGTCGTGCTGGTCAACTCGTTCAATTTTCTGGACAACATGGACGGCCTGTCGTCCGGCATCGGTCTCATCACCAGCCTGATGTTCGCGGTGATGATGCTTTCCCGGCCCGATGAGCCGCGCTGGCTGATCGCCGGCTTTTTCCTGATTCTTGCCGGCTCGCTGATCGGCTTCCTCTGCCACAACTGGTCGCCGGCCCGCATCTTTATGGGCGACGCCGGGGCCTATTTTCTCGGCTTCACCACAGCGTGCATGTCGGTGTTGGGAACGTATTACACCGAAGCCGACGGCAAGCGGCACGCCATTCTCGCCCCGTTCTGCGTCCTCGCCGTGCCGCTGTACGACATCTGTTCCGTCATCTTTATCCGCCTGAAAGAAGGCCGCAGCCCCTTTCAGGCAGACAAGCGGCACTTCTCGCACCGGTTGGTGGCGATGGGCCTCACGAAAGTCCAAGCCGTCCTCACCGTCCATCTCGCCACGCTGACGACGGGCCTCGGTGGCCTCTTGTTGCAGCAGGTGGCCACGTGGCGGGCGGCGTTGTTGATCGTCGCGATGGTGGGCTGCGTGATTCTGATCATCGCCGTGCTGGAAGCCGCGCCGCGGCCGGGGGAGAAAACGTAGCGGCGACTTTCCAGCCCCAGCGGGCGAAGAGAGGCGGCTCAACAAATGTTGTCCGCCAACTTGATGGCGGGAACCGGAGTTCAGACTGTCCGCCGTGATGTGTTACACTGCGACCATGTCCAATGACCCGCCCACACCGAATGTCCGACGTTCTGTGTTTGCGGTGTGGCATTGGCCGTTCTCGACTCAAGGCCGTCGGCGCATCGCGCTTGTCGTTGGCATTCTGCTGGTGCTCTGCATGCCACCCTATTGGATGATTTACCAGAGAACCGTCAAGCGGTGGCGGGGCGTAGGAATGGTGTCCGTGTCACGCGCAAATCCGGATGGCATTGCGTTCCTTTCATACCCGACCTACGCCGGTCCGAAATTCCTATCCGAGCAACATTGGAACACATTCGCCGTTCCGCTGTTTTGGCCAGCGAATTGGTTGGAAAGAAGGCTGCGCCCAGAGTTATGGGATCTGACAAAGACACGCGAACAATACTACGAAATGGATAGAAAACGAAGAACGGGCCAATGAATATGTCTTCCATAACGATGCTTTGATCGACGTAACGCTTCATCTTGCAAATCCTCCGGGACCCCACAATAATCAACAATTATTGATCCGTTGTGATTTGAGTTCGCTCTCGCCCCACTTTCCCGCCCGGTTTGCTTGCCTCGGATTCGAGATGCTGATGAGTTTGCGTGCTACATCGCGATGGTCGTGCGCCGTCCTCATGGCGGGGCTGATCGGCCCTTCGGCTGCGGCGGAGGATCCGTTTCGCGAACGGATTGTGCCGTTCGTGAAGACGTTTTGCTCGGAGTGCCACAATGCCGAGCGGACTGAGGCGGAACTCAACCTGCTGAAGTATGAATCCGCCGAAACGATGGCGGGCGATTTCCGGCAGTGGGAGCATGTCGTCACGTTCCTCGAGCGCGAAGAGATGCCGCCGCAGGCTGCGAAACAGCAGCCGACGGCAGAGCAGCGGGCTGAGATGCTGAAAACCATTCGGAGCGTGCTGGCCGCCGAAGCGCGCAAGGTGGCGGGCGATCCGGGGGTGGTGTTGCCGCGGCGGTTGAACAACGCGGAATACGATCACACGATCCGCGACCTGACTGGCGTCGACATCCGGCCGACGCAATCGTTCCCGGTCGATCCGGCTGCGGGTGAAGGCTTCGACAACACGGGCGAAGCGTTGACGATGTCCCCCGCCCTATTCGCCAAACTCTACGCGGCGGCGGAACACGTCGCCGACCACGCGCTCTTGACGACGACGGGCCTCGAATTCGCGCCGTACCCTGTCGCCACGTTTGCGGACCGGAACAAGTTCTACGAACAGGCGATCCTGAAATTCTACGAGCAACATCAGGTCAATTATGAAACCTATCTGACCGCGTGCTGGGAGTACCGATACCGAGCAGCAGACCGGCAAGCCGCGATGATTGAAGATTGGGCGCGCCAGCGTGGTCTCAGCAGCAAATACCTGTCGGCGTTGTACGGCCTGTTGCAGAACGAATCGACGGCGGACAACTTCTACGTCGGCTGGCTGCGACGGCAATGGAAGGAATTGCCGGCGACTGCGGACGCGAAGCCTGCGATTCAGCAGTTGGCGCAGGAGATCAAAACGCTGAGCCAGAGCGTGTGCTCCAAAGAAGGGGAGGCGATCGTCGCCAACGCCGGTAACGGGCCGATCGATCACCTGGCCCGCCGCCGCAAAACGACCGCCGAGCGGGACACGTTCAATCCGAACGCGATTGCGCCGACGCGACGATTGCAACGAGAGTTCAAGGACCTTGGTCCTGATCGAATTGTGCGGGTGGCGTTGACCGCAAATCCGTTCGGACCGGAAGCTCAACCCGGCGAGGGTTACGTAATTCTCAAATCACTGAACTTCACGACGGCACCGGCGGACCAGTATCAGCCGAACGATCAAAAGCGTAATCTCCCGCTGAAAAAACTGCTGGCCGAGCATGCCCCCGAACAATTGGACCGGTTGAAGTTCGGCACGCATCCCGCCGGCGATGCGATCGATGAAAATGCCTGCATCCTCGCCGCGCCGGGAACTTGGGAGATCGAACTCCCGGCCAAAGCTTTCGGCGAAGTGAAAGAAATCCGCTTCTTCGTGGACGTCGAATTGGACCGTCCACGCACCAAGTCCGGGTTGCTGGCTGTCGCGATTCACGGCGGCAAGGTCGCAGAGAATCCGGCAGCGTTTCCGCCGGTGTTGCTGGTCGATTCCGCACATCCCGTGACCCGCGAGATCGCCGCGTCCGGAACGGAATTCTGCCGGCTGTTCCCGAATCGGTTTTACTTCGTCGACGACACCCGTGGCCTGTCGGCCGGCTTTCATCTCATCGAAGGGGTCTTCCGGGACGATCAGCCCTTGTGCAAAAGCGTGCTGAGCGAGGACGAGAACCGCGAGTTGAATCGCTTGTGGACGGAACTCGAATTCGTCACCGGCATCACAGAGAAGTTGCTCCGCGGGTTTGTCTTCTTCGAACGCTCCGAACGAAATTTCCTCAAGGATTCGGCTTTCGATTCGTTCAAAGAGGAAGACCCGAAACTCGTCGAGACTGAGATGCTGAACCGTTTCGAGCAGGTCTATCTCAAACGCTCGAACGTCAAAGCGCCGATTGAAGAGTTGGCAGACCACCCGATTCACATCTTCTTCGAACAAGTGCGGAATGGGTTGGCGCTCAGCCGACGGCAATTACAGCAGGCCAAGCCGACGTATCTCCGCAATCTGGAACAGTTCGCCAAATCGGCGTATCGCCGGCCGTTGTCGGCGGCGGAACTCGACGATCTGCGGACGTTCTTCCACGACGTCGCCGGCAGCGAGGAACACGGCGTCGAACAGGCGGTGCGGGCGTCGCTTATCCGGATTCTGGTGTCGCCGTACTTCGGTTGCCACCTGCATCCCGCGCCGGACGGCGACACGGTGCAGCCGCTGAGCGATCTGGCGTTGGCGTCTCGGTTGAGCTATTTCCTCTGGTCGTCGATGCCGGATGCGGAGTTGCTGGCTGTCGCGGAAGTGGGTCAACTCCACAACCCAGATGTGTTGCTGGCACAAACCCGCCGGATGCTTAAGGATGAAAAGGTCAGTGATTTCGCTCGCGAGTTCTTCGGGCAATGGCTCGGTTATCGCGATTTCCCGCAGCAGGAATCGGTCGATCGTGCCGTCTTCCCCGACTTTGACGAGCCGCTCAAGCAGGCGATGTTCGAGGAGCCGACGCGGCTCGCCGCCCATCTCATCCGCAACGACGCGGCGATCACGGCTCTCATTCATTCCGACACGACGTTCCTCAATCAGCGGCTTGCGAAGCATTACGGCTTGCCGTTCGCCGGCGACAAAGACGAATGGCAGGCGGCGAACGGTTTGAACGCTCAAGGCCGGGGCGGCATTCTCGGCATGGCAGTGTTTCTCACAAAGAATTCGCAGCCGCAGCGGACCAGTCCGGTGAAGCGCGGGTTCTGGGTCGTCCATAAGCTGCTCGGTGAACACATTCCCGCCCCGCCGGCCGACGTCGTTGCACTCCCAGCAAAGGAAACCGACACCAACGGCAAGACGATCCGCGAGCTGTTGGCCCTGCACGTGGAGGACGTGAAGTGCGCCCGCTGCCATCAGCGGTTCGACGCCGTCGGCCTGTCGATGGAAGGATTCGATCCGATCGGCCGCCGTCGTTCGAAAGACCTCGCCGGCCGGCCGGTGGATGACGTCGTTCGTTTGCCGGACGGAACCGCGGCCCGCGGCGTCCCCGAATTCGCCCGGCATCTCGTAACGGAACGCCGCGACGAGTTCGTCCACACGCTGTGCCGCAAGCTGTTGGGATACGCATTAGGACGGTCGCTGCAATTATCGGATGATGTCCTGCTGGAAGAAATGCAGGTCGCTCTCGACAAGCACGGCGACCGGGTTGTACCCTTATTCGAAACCATCGTGCTGAGTCCGCAGTTCCGCCATCAGCGTTGCCGCGATTTCTCGCCGGCCCGCTTCCGAAGCCAGAATCAGGGAGACGGTCGATGATGAACCACACTATTTCGCGCCGGGCGGTCCTCAAAGGGCTTGGCGTTTCCGTGGCGCTCCCCTGGCTGGAGTCGGTCCGCGTCTGGGGGAACGAGCCGGTGAACGCCGCGGCTCCCAAGCGATTCGCCTGCCTGTTCCAAGGGGATGGCATCTCCCCGCCCGATTGGTGGGCGAAAGGGGAAGGGGCGGCGATGGAACTCGGCCCCAGCCTGGAAGCGCTGGCTCCGTTCAAGACTAAGCTCAATGTTCTCAACGGCCTGTTCAACCGCAACGCCGGCGGCGGGCATGCGCGCTGCACGGGGAACATTTTGTCGGGCGTGGCCTTGCAGCGCGGCCGCATCATCCGCGGCGCCGCGAGCATGGATCAATTGCTCGCCAAGCGTTACGAGCAGGAATCGGCCGTGCCGAGCCTCGTGCTGGGCTGCGAGCATCCGGTCAGCGGCTACCACGAGAGCCAGTATTCGATGGTTTACGCCTCCCACATCTCGTGGCGGAACTCCGAATCACCCGTGCCGATCGAGCTGTATCCATCACTTGCTTTCGACACACTCTTCGGCAACAAGGCCGGCAAGCTGCAAGGAAGCATCCTGGATCATGTGCTGGAACAGGCGAAAGACCTGCGGCGCTCGGTGAGCGGCTCCGATCAGGTAAAGCTCGACGAATATCTCGCCTCGGTTCGTGAAACCGAGCAGCGCGTGCGGAAGCTGCAGGCGCAATCCAAGTCCGACGGCCAATCATCGAAACTCGCCGGGCAGCGGCCGGCCGACGGTTTGCCGGGCGATCTCCGCGCGTATGCCCGCTCCATGTGCGACGTGATCGCGCTGGCCTTCCAGACCGACCGGACGCGGCTCGCCACGCTGCTGTTGTCTCGCGACCTCTCGGGGCAGGTCTATCCGTTCCTCGACATCCGCGACGATCATCACAGCTACTCGCACGCCAACACGGGTCCGGAGTACAAGAAGATCGTCAAGTTCCATGTGGAGCAATACGCGTATCTCGTCGAACGATTAGAGTCGATGCAGGAAGGAGACGGCACCGTCCTCGACAATTCGTGCCTTTTGTTCATCTCGGAACACTGGGACGCGCACAACTCGAACCAGGTGCCGGTCGTGCTGGCCGGCGGCCTCGGTGGCACGCTGAAAACGGGCCGCACGTTCGATTATCTCAACGCCGGCAACGACCGCCGCAAGCTGTGCAGCCTCTATCTGTCGCTGCTGGACCGGATGGGCCTCGAACTCACCGAATTCGGCGACGCCTCCGAACGACTGACGGGCGTCTGAAAGAAATCGAAGAGGTTTGGCCGCGAAAAGGCGTAAAAAGCGCAAAAGGGAAGAAGACCGGTTTTCTTTTGCGCTTTTTACGCCTCTTTGCGGCCATTCTTTCTGAGATTCTACCGGCGAATCTCCAACTGCGACATCTTTTGTTGTAAGCTTTGGCGGTGCATGCCGAGTTGGCGGGCTGCTTCGGTGACGTTCCCTGACGTGCGCTCCAGTGCGGCGGCGATTAGCGTTCGTTCGAGAGCTTCGACGAGTTGTGATTTCGCTTCACTCAGCGGCAGTCCGAGGTAGGGTGCGAATGAATTCTCTCTCGTCGGGACAGCCGTGGATGCCAAACCGAGATCGGCCGGGCCGATTCGCGAGCCTTCGGCCATTGTCGCAGCGCCGGCGATGGCGTGTTCCAACTCCCGCACGTTGCCCGGCCAGCGATGGGACAGCAGCACGTCCACGGCGGCCGGCGCGAACTCGGGCCGGGGTCGGTTCGACGTCGCGGCCCAACGGTCGAGAAACTCGTTCGCCAGGATCAAAATGTCCTCGCGCCGCGAACGCAATGCGGGGACGTGCAGCTCCACGCCTTTCAAGCGATAGAACAAATCCTGCCGGAAACCGCCATCGGCCATCGACTCTTCCAGGTTCTGATGCGTGGCGCTAATGACACGAACGTCGACGGCAACGGTCTCTTGAGAACCGACTGGTTGAATCACTCGTTCCTGCAGGCTGCGGAGCATCTTGGTCTGCGCCGCCAGCGGCATGTCGCCGATTTCATCCAGGAATAACGTGCCGCCATGGGCCTGCTGAAAGACGCCGACGCGTTGCGACTCGGCCCCGGTGAAGGCGCCGCGGACGTGGCCGAACAATTCGCTTTCGGTCAGCGATTCCGGGATGGCGGCGGTGTTGACGGCGACGAACGGCCCCGCTGCCCGGTCGCTGAGTCGATGAATTTCGCGGGCGACGAGTTCCTTCCCGGTTCCCGTTTCGCCGCGGATCAGAATATCGGCGGCGGAGCCTGCAGCCTTGGCCATCTGCTGAAAGAGTTGCCGCATCGCGCGGCTCACGCCGACCACTGCGCCGCAGCCCTGCAAGCTATCCACCCGGCTTTGCAGATCACAGACGCGCCGCTGCAAGTCGAGCCGTTGGGTCACGCGGCGGACGATGGCCCGAACCTGCTCGACTTCATACGGCTTGGTGATGAAATCGGCCGCGCCGAGCCGCACGCAGTCCACTGCCGCCGCCACGCTGTCATTCGCGGTGAGGACGATGACTTCCGTCTGTTTCGCCAGCGGCCCGAGTTCGCGCAGCACGTCCAGCCCGCCGCGTTTGGGCATCGTCAGATCGAGAAAGGCGAGATCGGGCGATTCGTCGCGTAACGACTGGAGCGCCGCGTCGCCGTCCCCGGCTTCCAATAGTTCGCAATCGAGTTGTGCCAGCGCCCGCCGCAGGGCGAACCGCGCCGGCTCTTCGTCATCGGCGATCAGGACACGTAAGGTACTCATGTGTTGTTCTTAGGAAGGTTAATCCGGTTAGAACGCGGTGCCTTCTCCCCCGCCTCGGGGGAGAAGGTGCCGAAGGCGGATGAGGGGGTTGTCTTGCGGCGTCGCAAGTTCATTGACGTTCTTCCAGGGATTTCGTCGTGTGACCGATCGCCCCCTCACCCTAGCCCTCTCCCCCGAAGCGGGGGCGAGGGGACCGTCGAAACTGTCAACCGCGCGGCAAGCGGACGGCGAACATTGTTCCTTCGTGTGGCCGGCTGCGGCATTCAAGCTGCCCGCCGATGTCCCGCACGCGCCGCGCCACAATATACAATCCCAAGCCGGTTCCCGTCGGCTTGGTGGTGAAAAACGGCTGCGAGAGCGTCGCCAGTTGTTCCGGCGGAAACCCCGGACCGTTGTCGTGCACTTCCAGGATCAAAGCCTCCGGATCACAGCGGCAAATCAAACGGACTTGTCCTCCGGAACCGGCGGCTTCCAGCGCATTCGACGTGAGATTGAACACGATCTCGCGCAGACTGACGTGGTCCAACGACAGCGTCACTGTTTTTTCCGGCATCATCACCGCCAACTCCGCCTGCCGCTCCCGGGCCAAGTGTTGCAAGAGGCGAATCGTCGGCGAGAGATGGTCCTCCAGCGGACCCGGCGGCCGATCGGTCCGGAACGGCCGGGCGACATCGAGCAATTCCGACGTCGAGGCCGTCAACCGCTCGATTTCCTGGCGGATCATGTTCAAATCCTCCGCGTAGGGACTCTCCGGCCCGAGTTCCTCGGCGAGAACGCGGGCGATGGTCTTGATCGACGACAGCGGATTCTTGATCTCGTGAGCCAGCGATCCGGCGATGAGTCCCAATGTCGAGAGTTTCTCCTGTTGCAAGACGCGGTGTTCGGCGGCGACCTGCAGCGCCAACAGCTTCGAGTTGTGGACCGTGACGCCGAATTGTTCGACGAGCAGCGATAACGCGTGCAGGTCTTCATCGGTCGGCGGCTGTCCCCAACGCCGGCAGCCGACCAGAAACAGGCCGGACAATTCGGGATGCTCGAACTTCAACAGCGCCCCGGCACGGACGCGGTCGAGAAACTCGATCAGTGCCGAATCCCGGGCCGTGAATCGCGTGGCATACAGCTCGTGGCCGATGGCACGGATCAGCGCAGGAACTTCGGCATCGTCCAGCACATCAGCCGCGCCGGCCCGTTCGATGATGGCGCCGTCCGGCTGGCAGAGCCACGCGGCCCCCAACTGGCCGCCGAACGATTGCCGCATCACCGTCGTGAACCACGCCAGGAGTTCGGACGGCGAATCCCCGGCGTGCGACGCCAGTTCCACGGCGAGCCGTTGCCGTTCGCTCCGGCGGGCCAACGGCGAATCGACCAGCGATTGCAATGCCTCGGCGACGCGCAGCCGCAGCGGTTGATAGAGGAGCACGATCGCTAGCGCCGCGACCCCTTCGATCACGCCGAAGTTCAACCGGTATCGGCCTTCCATGTGCGACAGCACGTCGCGCAGCACAAGCTGATGGAATAACAGCGTCCCCATCAGGATCGCGCCGTAGACCAGCGTCCGTTCGAGCACCAACGGCAGCAATTGGAACCGCATAATGAAATAGGCGAACAGCAGCGCCGGCACGAGCGGCGACAGCGCCGTGATTGTCGCCAGGCCCGCGACCGGCGGCAGATAACCGGAAAGGGTGGCATTGAACGTCGTCACTAACACGGCGATGGCCAGCATGCACGCCCCCTGCCACCAATAAAATCGCCGCGCCGGTGGATCGGAAACTTTCCGGGCCGATCGGAACAACGCATACGTCGCCAATCCGCTGACGGCACAGAGCCAGGCCACATAGGGCATACGATACGCGGCCAGCAAATCGAGAAACGATTGCGCCGGGGCGGCCGCCAGCGAACGGCTCATCGGAATCAGCAGGATCAGCGGCGCGTAACATCCCATCAATCGCGGATCCAGGCGTGCACCTTGGCGAAACTCATCATGCTCCAGCAGCCTGCAGGTTCCGTGCAGCGCCGCGCTGGGCATCAAGAGGAGTCCGAGCGCCATCGCGACCATCGACAGCCACCGTACCGGATCGGCGAGCGGTCCGACCGACTCGTTGACCAACAGCCGCAGAAAACTCCCGGCATGCCAACACCAGACTCCGAACGCCAACAGCAGCATCCACACCGTCACCGCCCGGCGATTGGGCCGCTCGATGAAGGCGAACAACAACACCGTATCGATCAACGCCGCGACGCCGAACATCCAGAGTTGCAATTGATCGAGCATACAATGGGAGCGGGCCGAGGTGAGGGGGCGGTTGTTCTCACGAGAGATTGGTTGTTCTCACGAGAGATTTGTTGTTCGATTGCGATCATACCATGCGGCGCCGCATCCAGACGTCCAAGTCGCAGGGCGTGATGATCCGGCCAGTCTTGAGGTCGTCACAGTGGATGGACTCGACGGTTCCGTCCAACGTCAGCTGAATCTGCAGCGTCGCGATCCGCGAACCCTCCCGGCACTGTAACTGCAAGTCGAATCCCAACGGTCCCTCATGAACCGTGCGCGACACAACCTCGATCGGCATCCCGGCCACAACTAAAAAATCTCCCGGTTGCGTCCGCAGCAGCTTTCCTTCCTCTGGCGAGACGCGGATGCGGTCGTGGTTCCACCACGCCCGAATCATCCGAATCGCTCCGCGATACAATTCGGCGACCATGACGAGACCCTAGATGTCTGCGACGGCGTCTTTCAGCTTGGACCACCATCCGCTGCTGTTGGCGTTCTGACGCAGTTGTTCCAGCTCCTCGCGCACCTGATCGGCCCGCTTCTGTTCTTCGAATTTGCGTTCCAGTTCCTCGACCGCCGGGTCGCGGCCGTCCAACCGGTCATACGCCTCGGCGAGCGCTTCGGCCCGATCGACCCGGTTCTCCAGCCGTTGGAACTCCTCCACCGCCGAGATGCCGTCGGCCCGGCCGAGCACCGCGTTGACCCGCCGGCTCGATTCGGCCCGCGCCATTCGGGCCAACAGCAACGTCTGCCGTTGCCGCGCCTGACGGATTTTGTCTTCCAGGTTCCGCACGGCGTCGCGCAGCTTGCGGGTTTGCTGCTGCTGGCGTTCGTATTCCTGCGTCAACGCATCGGCCCGCTCCGCCGCCAATAGCTTCTGCTCCAACGCCGCTTCCGCCGCCGCATCGTCCTTGCGCTCCAGGGCCGATTTCGTCCGTTCCAGCCAAACGTCCGCTTCCTGACGGGCGGCATCGACTTTGTTCTTCAGTTGAATCTCGTCCGCCATCGCCTCCGCGACATTCCGCCGGACGCACTCCAGCTCTTCATCCATATCGACCAGCAATTGATGCAGCATCCGCTCAGGATTCTCGAACCGTTCGCAAATGACGGAGATGTTCGATCGCATCACCAGGGAAAATCGTTCCATCCAACTCATGATTCACGGGCCTTTCGATTTTGCCGCGCCCTGCCAGTGCGCGGCGAGTGTCAGGAATCGGCCCGCTGGCAGCGAGCGGAAACAACTCTTGAGGAAGCCCGAAGCGCTAGCGAGGACCAGCGATTCATCGTGCCTCGCTAGCGCTTCGGGCTTCCTAATCATCCGAACTAACGCCACGTCTCCAGTGTCGCCGCGAGGCCGCGGATGCGGGCCAGCACGGTTTCGCGGTGGTTCTCGCAGACCGCTCCCAGGCCGATGACCAGCGTCCCCATCACGATGCCGACGATCCACAACAGATTCGGCTGGTTGATGGAGCCGCGGGCGATCATGGCGACGAGGTCGGCAAGCAGGAACGCCGTGCTGGTGTAGAGCAGAATCCGAATTCGGAGGCCGATGGCCACGAGGCAAATCGCCACGGCGGCGATCATCAGCGTCAGAATGTGGGACCAACTGCCGGTGACGATGTGAAACGTGGGCGACACGAGAATCGTGAGCGCGCCGATGAAGCGGAGCTCGGTGTGAAAGTTTTCGGGGATTTCCCGCTGCATCAATTCCGTGATCGCCAAGATCGAGATGCCGACCGGGACAAGGAACAATTGCGGATCGGTCCACCGCAATTCGTGCCAGACCAGCATCAGGGTCAGATTGAGAATGGCCGCCGACAAGATCGTCGTGCCGACGTTCCGATCGGAGAGACCTCGCCAGAAATAGAAGCCGGCGGCGCACAACATCGGCAGGCTATTGGCGCCGGCCCACACGACGTCGTATCCGCTGAGTTGCCGGCCGATCGCGAACGGCACGACCATCACCGGCAGCCAGAATCCCGTCAGTTGGAACGGCAACGAGAAAATACCGAACCGTGTCGTGGTCGCGGCAGTCCGGCCGATACTCCAGCACGTCAGTCCCAATACGAACGCCGCATACGGCAAGGCGGGATCGGCTAGCGTGCAGACGCCGGTGAGCAGGAAATAAATCCACGCCGCCAGCACGGCCCACAGTCCAAGCCAGACCAAATCCTGGTGCTGGTGGTCCACGGCCCGTGTCCAGAGGGTGGCCGTCAGCGAAATCCAGACGGCGAGGACGCAACCGAGCTCGAAGCCGGTCCACGGCCGGGACGCATGCCACGACAACGCTCCTGCGAGCAGCAGGCCGGCGGCCAGAAACAGCAGTGATTGGTGAATGAGTGTCGTTTCGACATCGCGGATGCGATGCCACAGGAATTTCGCTTCGAACAGCCAGGCGCTCGCCGCGGCGAGAGCCGCCAACGGCAAACCGAATTCCGCGAGTTCGGACACGGTGATTTGATGAAGCAATTTTGGCGCAGCGACCCCCCACGTCACAAATCCCGCCAGCAGATGCCAATTCACGAGCGGCCACAACCAGGGGAAATCATGCTCGTGTCGCCGATGGTCCCGCTGCGCGAGCCCGATTCCGGCCAGTGACAACAACCCGGCATATTGCTGCGGCCAATCGAGAAACGGCAGGCTGACGACCGTGATCACGAACCAGACGATCGGAATCATCACCGGCAGCGGCGACAACCAGAGTTCCAACTTGCGACGGACCGACGGCTGCTCGTGCATGATCACTTCGAACGAGAATTCTTCGTTCAACCGCAATGCTGCGATTAAGGCTCGCCGGAAGTAGAACAAGCCCAATCCGATGACGGTCCAGATCATCAGCCACCACGACTGAGCCGTCGTCAGCGGCAGGCTGACCGACGCGACCGCGCTGGCGAACAAGAAGAGTGCACTCCAGGCGATGGCTGCGAGGATCGAATTGCCGATCCGCCGCGAGGCATCCAGTCCCCATGCGAGGAGCAAGACGCTGATGAGCCAATCACCATGTCCGAAACCAAGATGTAATCCGAGCCACGTCCAAACATACCAACCGAACAGCAAGCTCAAACCAGCGACGCTGACATGCAACGACGGACTACCGAAGGCTTGAGCGATGTGGCGACGCGGGAAGCGTGCCAAGGCGTAACTCAGCAGCCAGCCGCCGAGCAACAGAAAACTCAGCACATGGAATTGCGTCTCCAACGATGCGTCGACCGGCACAAGGAATCGCTGTAGCGCGTAGACGCCGAAGATCAGCGTCGCTTCCCCGAGCAATGGTTTCAGCCATCGCAAGGCATGGACCAAGCACAAACCTCCGATGGCGATTGCGAGGAACTCAGTTACTCCGAGTTCGAAGGGGACCACTGCTCCGCCGAGGCAGACGACCCACGCCATCGCCGCAGCAAACACCGCGATCAGACTAAAGATCTGACAGATCACCCACGTCGGCTGATCAAATGCTGCTTCTGCGGTCCCCTCGCCCCCGCTGCGGGGGAGAGGGTTAGGGTGAGGGGCCCGATTGGTCTCGCGGATGAAGTGAAGATTAACCGTCATCACTTCATTGGCGTCAATGACAACCCCCTCATCCGCCTTCGGCACCTTCTCCCCCCAGGCGGTGGAGAAGGGACCGTGTGAGAACGGTTTCTTGGCAGCGATGGAAAGCGTTCGGCTCCAGCGGTCGATCCAATATCCCGGAAACAGCAACAGACCGGCTGCCACGGTCCAGAGCAGCAACGCCGCTTCGAAGGAGATTTCGTGCAGCAACACGCGCTGGCAGAACGCCGGAGCGCCGAGCGGCAGCGCCAGGAATGCCATCGCCGCGGGGACCAGCGACAGCGGTTGCCGGAACAGATACGCCTGCAACGCGAACAATGGACACAGCACCAGCGAGACCGGCAACACCGCCGAGGGATGCGTGAACGAAACCGCGAACAATACCCACGGCAACACGTTCGCCACAATCCGCAACGGCTGGGCGAAGAGTTCGACCTGCCGTTGTTTCAACCGGATGGCGGCTAGCGAGAATCCCAAAATCAGCGGAGCATACGTCAGCCCGTAAAAGGCATACGGCAATTTCGATTCATGCACGGCGGCCGCGGCCTGATCCCGGATTCGCAACGCTAATTCCTTGAAGAACGCCGGCGAAGTTTGGTACGTCACGAACAGGCAGAACACCATCCCCCACACAAATGCCGATTGCCGCGTTCGATGGGCGACAACCCCCATCGCGACGGCGGCCAGAGCGGCGGTCGGAACGACAATCGGATTGGCCGGCCAACCGGTGAGAGCCAGCGCCATGCCCGCGGCGCACAGCACAGTTCCCAGCACGATCGGGCCGCTGATGCTCCACGGAAGGGGCCGCACGATACCGCCGGTCCGCTGTTCAAACACGCGAGCTACGGCATCCGCCGTCAGCAGAATTGGCAACGCGATCAACGTGCAAAGCAACCCCAGCCACGGCAGCGTCAGGTGTTGAGCCAAACCCAAACTGAAGACCGCGGCGAATTGAGCGCCCAGCAACGCGATCGGAAAGAAGCCGAAAATCCGCGGTAGCCGATGTTCTTCAGCCAGCCAGAAGACATGCCGATTGACTTTCACCGTTCCCGCCGCGAACACGGCCCACAAGGCGAGCGCCAGGATCGGCGCCCACGCGACTGGCAATCCGGGAACCACGGCCCCCGCCACGCACAGCAGCAGATAACTGATCAAAAACGTCGGCTCGTTCTGCCGCAGGAAATGCCGGAAAATCTGCCGTGACGCATAGACGCTGAAGACGAGATTGACGCCGAGCAGCGCGGTCAATCCAGTGTTGCGCCACAAATCAATCCCCGTGGTCTCTCCCGCCGGACGGACCCAATGCAGCGCCAGAAAGCTGAGCGGGATGAGCAGCACCGTGAGCGCCATCAGCACGGTTCCCGTCTTCCGCAATCCCACGCGGTGATAACTGAACCGCCCCAACACAAACACGCAACCGGTATAGCTGAGCAGAATCAAATACTTCCAGACCGGCGTGCATTCGTTCCAATGCATCGTGACGAGCCGGAGCGACGACCCCAACAGAATGCAGACCCCCAGGCCCAGCACCCACTTGATGTTCTCCTCCTGCAAAAACGCATCCAGAATGCGGAAGAAATACGATCGCGGCTCGGTCTGACTGCTCATGGCAACGGCTCCAAAACAGGGATCGGCTGGCTCTCGACCAACCCCTATTACAAAGCCCGTGCCATGACTTCACTGCGGCTCGAAGGCTTGTCATAACTCTTGTCAGCCAAGAACAATGCGTCAGAAGATGTCATCATGACTGGCTTGCTGCCGCAGTCCGGTCGCTGCACCGGATCGCAGTGATTTCACTGCGATTGTGTTGTTCATCCCTGCTAAAATTCTCGCTGAGAGGAAACGCGAATGTTGCACCGCCGCACGCTGGGACGAACCGGACTCGAAGTCACGCAACTCGGTTACGGCAGCATGGGACTGCGCGGGCCGAAAACCTGGGGCATGCGAGTGGTCGGCGATGAGGAGGCCGACCGCTTTCTGAACGCCGTGCTCGATGCCGGGATCAATTTCATCGACACTTCGCCCGATTACGGTGTCAGCGAAGAACGAATCGGCCGATTCATCGGCTTGCGCCGCCGGGAATTTTTTCTCGCCACGAAATGCGGCTGCGTCTACACCCAGCACGCGGACCATCTCGAAATCGATCACATCTGGCAGAAAGACGTCATTCAACGAAATCTGGAGACCAGCCTCCAGCGTCTCCGCACGGATCACATCGACATTCTGCAATTCCACGGCGGCGACGCCGAGACGCTGCAACGCACCGGATTGATCGACTTGCTGTGCCAATTCCGCGATCAGGGGTTGATTCGATTTCTCGGCAGCTCCAGTTCGCTGCCGAATTTGCCGGCGCTCATCGACCTCGGCGTCTTCGATACGTTTCAAATTCCCTATTCGTGCCTGGCGCCGCAGCATCATGATTTGATCTCTCGCGCCGCGGCGACGGGGGCCGGCATTATTCTTCGCGGCGGGATCGCCCAAGGGGGACCCGACGCGAAAATCCAACGGCCGGCATTGAACGACGTCTGGAACAAGGCGCGCCTGGATGACATGTTACCGGCCGGCATGAGCCGCGCGGAATTGATTCTCCGTTACACTCTGTCGCATCCCGCTTGCCACACGACCATCGTCGGCACGTGCAACGCCGAGCATTTTCAGGAAAATCTCGCGGCAGTGGCTCGCGGTTCGTTGCCGGCGGAACTCCATCAGGAAATCAGCCGCCGCGTTGCCAAGGCATTGTCGTAATGGTTCGCGATATCGATCCGAGTGTCACGGTGAACAACTCTTGCCGGCAACGCTGGGAATTGGCCGACGGCGGACTGTTGCTCTACGACAACGATTTTCTGCCTGCCGATCTCGCATGGACCTACTTCGAAGAACTGCGGCAAACCGCTGCTTGGCAGCAACAGCGCGGCGCGTTCGGATATCCTCAACCCCGGTTGACGGCGGCGTATGGCGATGAGGGAATCACGTATCGTTATTCCGGCACGGTGAATCCCGCGTTGCCGTGGGCGAAAACTTTATTGGAAATCAAAGACCGAATCGAAGCCATCGACGGGCGATACAACTTCTGCCTCTTGAATCGCTACCGATCCGGAGCCGACAGCGTCGGTTGGCACGCCGATGACGAACCGGGACACGGAACCATCATCGGCTCACTCTCCTTGGGGGCGACGCGAACGTTTCGCATCCGGCACAACCTCACTCGGGAAACGAGATCGCTGGCCGTGCATCACGGAACGTTGATCATCATGGCCGGAACCATGCAGCAATTCTGGAAACATGAAGTGCCGAAAACACAGGACGACGTCGGCGAACGGATCAACCTCACGTTCCGGTGGATTGATCCGGGAAGTTCGTGAGGATTGCCTCACGCAGCGGACAGAATGCCGGCGCGGAACTCCTGGAAATAGACAGCCGGCGTCGCGAAATACGCGGCAGGCAATACCTGGTATCGCTGCAAGGCGGCGTCCACCTGCGGCCAACCGGCGCGCGAGCCGATTTCAAACGCCGTCAGTCCCTTTTCGATCCGTTCCTCCTGAGACGTGAAATTGCGGAACCAGAGCCGCGTTCCGCCGGGGAAATACGAGAATTTCACCACAGGCCTCAACGCGATCGCTTTCACCACCGGCCAGTCGAATTGTGCGGCGGCCTCCGTCAGCGTCGGATCGACGACATGCCGTTGCTCGTGTCGAAAATGGGTCTCGAACACGTACGATTTTTCCGATTCCATCAGCGTGCGGCCGGCCTTCGCCGCGGCGTACAGCCGATTCAACGCCTCCAACAATTCCGCGGGAACGAATTGATCGGCTTCGGAATGCCGGCCGAATTGCCGCGTGAAATGAAAGTTGACGTAAGTATCGACGCAGACGCGGCGGTTGATGTCGCGAAAGACGTCAGCGAATGCGGCGAGCTTCTGCAATTGCTGCTGCCGCAAATCCGGCTTCGCGAAATACTGCCAGGACAACGCTGCTCCGAGCCGCATGCCGAAGCGAAAAAATCCGCCGGCCCACAACGCCCCGTGGGCGGCGATCAGCGGGAACGTATGATTGCCGCCGGACGCCAGAAAGATGTGCCGGTAAACGGTCGCCCGGCGGGAAAGATCGGTCAGATTTCCGGCCAGTGTCTCGGCTTCGGACCGCAAGGCGTGATAGGCGAGTGGGAGATCAGCGGCCATGAACGCGGCTCCTCAAGAGGAAAGGGGATCATCTCCCGCCCTTGACCGCAGCCGCCGCGGGAAATTAACCCGTCTTTTTCAAAATGTCCGAACTCAGGACGTGGCGGATGTGTCTCTGGCGAATATATGCACAGCCCCGAGTCCACACGCCGGGAGAGCCAAAACTTGGGATCCTGCACGCCGCGGGACTGGTCGAAAGTTTTCTCATGCACCGCCGCACCGCCACCAAAGTCCGCAACGGCCGGGTCCAGCGAAAAAACCGATGGACCCGGCCTGTGAATGCTGCTGGTCCGAAGGGCGTGGCGATCGAACGGGCGCGGCCCGGTACGGGTTACGTTCACGCCGTCACGCAGGACGAAGTTTATTCGTTTGTGCAAAACCTGACCGACTGGCCGCGGCTGTCGGTCGGTCTCAACAAGATCATCTTGGAGGGAGGATGCTCCGGTTGGTACGGTTACTATCATGTCGGCGCCATCGGCCTGCTAGCTTTTTATGACGATTTGACGATCGCTTACGCCCCGGACAAGAAATCCCGCGACCGCGATTTTTTTGATATGGTCGCCGTGGATGTGGAATACGAACTTGATCCCTTGGCGGATGAACCCAAAGTGGACCGCGTCGTTTATCATCTCACGCGCCCCATGGCCCGGGCCTTCATGCTGGTTCACGTGTTGTCGCACGAGTTGGGACATCACCTCGATCGGATGACGAGCCAGCTTCGCGATTGCCCGCACGGAGAACCGTTCGCCTACCGTTACGAATGTGCCCAGGCCCCGCACTTCTGGCGGACATATCTGCGAGTCTTCGGCGATCCGCGAAAGGAACGGCGCTGATTGCGCTGACTCGTCAACGTTCCTGCGATACAACGGATGGCGCCGGCGCGCCCGGCGGGCGATTCCTCATGCAGGTGGCGACGATGCGGATCGCATCGTAGGAGATACTGCCGCCTAATGCCTCGAACACCGGCTTGAAGCGAGGTTCCGGCTGCGACCGCAGGACTTCTTCGATCCGCCCGGCGGTCTCCGCGTCGACCCAAGGTTGCGGTTCGATGCGGCCGGAATGATCGATGTACTCGACCAGATATTGCATGGTAGTGGAGACGGCCCGGTCGATGAGGCCCGCCACCTCTTCCACCGGACGATCCTGGGCGAACAACTCGAAACTCCGGCGGCGAGCGAGCGACGTGTTCTCGGCCAAGGCTGGCACAGGCGCTGTCGATCGCGGCTGTCCGGTGAGATTTGTCGAAAGAGAGTTCGCCTGGCTGTAATCGCGAATGGCGGCGAGAAATCGTTCGCCATAATCATTGGCTTTGCGATCGCCGACGCCGTAGATTTCGCGGAACGTTTCCATATTCGTCGGCCGCCGCCGGGCCATGTCGCGGAGCGATTCATCGCCGAAGACGATATAGGCCGACACATTTCGTGCGACGGCCAGCTCACGGCGCAGTTGCCGCAGAGCTTCGAACAAGCCGGAATCGACCCCTTCCCAAGAGACCTCGCCGGAACGGGATGTTTTCGCCGGTTTCGATTTCTTCGCTGGCGGCTGCAACAGCTTCGGGACCGTGTCCCCTTTCAAAATCGTCCAGCCAGACTGCGTAACGCGGATCTGCTGATACTCGCCGTAGCGTTCCAGATAGCCTTGTCCGACGAGTTGTTCGATCCACGAACGCACGGCGCTGGTCCCGTGGTCCGCGAGCAATCGGTACGTGCTGAGCTGATCGTGCCGATTGTCGAGAATGCGTTGCTCTTTCGATCCGCACAGCACCTGGGCGACGTACTGCCCGCCGAACGATTCGTTGACCCGGACCACGCACGACAGAATTTTCTGAGCGACGATCTTCGCGTCCGGCGTCAAATCAAGATCGGACAGGCAGACGTCGCAGGCCCCGCAATCTTCAGATTCAAGCGTCTGCCCAAAATACTCGACCAGCGCCCGATGCCGGCAGACCGTTCCTTGGCAATAATTTTCGATTCCCTGCAGCGTCCGCCGCGCCGGACCGCGCGCTTCCTCCGGCAATTCTTCCTGCGTCTTGCGCCAGAAGACGAAGTCTTTGGTTCCGTAAAACAGACAGCACTCGGCATCCAATCCGTCGCGGCCGGCTCGGCCGCTTTCCTGTTGATAATGCTCCAGCGATTTCGGCGCACCGGCGTGAATCACGAAGCGGACGTTCGATTTGTCGATCCCCATGCCGAACGCCACGGTGGCGACGACGATGTCGACCTCCTCGCTTTGAAACTGATCCTGGGCTTTGGATCGGATCGCTTCCGACAATCCCGCGTGATAGCACACGGCGCGATGCCCCTGCTGGCACAGCATCGCGGCGAGTTCTTCCGTTTCTTTGCGGGAGATGCAGTAAATGATGCCCGATTGCTTGGAATGCCGTTGCAGCACGTCATTCACCTGAGCCAGCACGTCTTCCCGGCGTTGCACACGGTACAACAGGTTCGGACGGTCGAACGAGCCGACATGAAACAACGGATTCGTCAGTTCCAACTGAGCCGCGATGTCCCGCCGGACGTCTTCTGTCGCCGTGGCCGTGTAAGCATGAATGGCTGCCTGCGGAAATCGCTGCTTGAGCAGCGACAGCATGCGGTATTCGGGCCGGAAATCGTGCCCCCACTGGCTGATGCAATGAGCCTCGTCGATCGCGAAAAACGAAACCTGGCAATCCTCCAGGAACGACAGCGTCCGTTCCGCGCAGAGCCGCTCTGGGGAGAGATACAGCAATTTCAACCGGCCGGACCGCATGCCGTCGGCGACTTCCAACCGTGCAGCGGCCGAATGCGTGCTGTTCGCCGCTGCGGCGGCAATGCCATTGGCCAGCAGCGCATCGACCTGATCTTTCATGAGCGAGATCAACGGCGACAGGATGATCGCCGTCCCCGGCATCGCCAATGCCGGCGCTTGATAGCAGAGCGACTTCCCGCCGCCGGTCGGCAACACGACGACCGAATCCCGTCCGTCGAGCACCGCCTGCATCGCTTCCGCCTGCAACGGCCGGAAGGACTCATAGCCCCAGTGATGCTGCAATAACGGCAATATATCCGCCGTAGTCGGCATGATGAGGTATTCCGCGAATTGGCTGTTGGCCGGTGTTATAGTAACATATGTTCAATATCAGAACTATTGGGCGATTTCGCAAGTCATCAAAGAGGAAAAGGCGCCCTTATTTCACAGCGGGTGGACGTACCGGCGCCGGACAGCAATCCTCCGGGCAGAAGTCGTGGCTCGGACTAAATTGTCCAACACAGCGGCGTTCGGTTCCGTTGAGCCGTTCCTCGATCAATTCGCGAATCATGAGGATGAAGCGGGGGTGCGTTCCCACGGTGACCGCGCGAATCATGTTCAGGCCGATTTCCCGGGCGATTCGTCGAGCTTCGTCATCGAGATCGTACAAGACCTCGATGTGATCTGACAGAAAACCGACTGGGGCAACGACGACGTCGTTCACGCCGGCTGAACGTAAGTGTCGCAGATGATCGCCGACGTCAGGTTCCAACCACGGATCCTGTGGCCGGCCGCTGCGGCTTTGGTAGACGAGTTGCCAACGCTCCGGCGGCACTTTCATGCGCTCGGCAATCAACCGGCACGTTTCCGTCAGTTGTTCCACGTAGCGAGACGTGTTGGCCATCGACATGGGAATGCTGTGGGCCGTGAAGGTGATTCGCGCCGCCGCTTGCCGTTCCACTGGCAATTCGGCCCACGCGGTTTGCATCCTGTCCACGCTCGCCGCGATAAACTCCGGATGGTTATAAAACGCCCGGATCTTATCGACCTGCGGAACCGATTCACCGACGATTTGTTGAGCCTGTTGGATGTTCTCCCGATACTGCCGGCAGCCGGAGTACGAACTGTACGCCGAGGTGAAAAACGCCAACGCTCGTTTCAGGCCGGCTTGGGCCATTTCTCGCAGCGTATCGGGAAGCAGCGGATGCCAGTTGCGGTTCCCCCAATAGATGGGCAGCGAAATCCCGGCGTTGTCGAGTTCCGTTCGCAACGCCGCGATCAGTTCCCGCGTCTGCCGATTGATCGGACTAACGCCGTCGAAGTGGTAGTAATGCTCGGCGACCTCCAGCAATCGTTCCCGCGGCACCGGCTTCCCGCGCAGCACATTCTCCAGAAACGGGATCACATCGTCCCGTTTCTCCGGTCCACCAAACGAAACCACCAGAATGGCATCGTAGTCATCAACCACGTTTTGCGTTTCCCATCAAACTTTGAATATGGCCGTCATTGAGTATGGTTGATGACAGAACGAAATCCAACCGGCCAATTGAAAAGACGTTTCTCGCAAAGGCGCGAAGTCGCCAAGGAACGCAATGAAAAGCAGGTCTCGCACAAAGACACAGAGGACACGGAGAAAAGGACTGCGATAAGCAGCGTTAAGTGAGGTTGGATTGTTTTCCCTCAATTTCTCCGTGCTCTCTGTGCCTCTGTGCGAAAAAATCTTCTTTGCGAACTTTGCGTTTTCGCGTCTTGGCGAGAGACGCTTTCCCCTTACCGGCAGAACTTGCCGAAGTCCTCTTGACGGTTTACCGGAAATCCGCAGAATTCCACAATTCCGCAAATCTCGAAATCGGGATGATGTCGAGTTTTGCGAGTTCCAACGTGGGTTGACAGTCACCAAGGATGGGGACGATGACGACCGCTCCGCAGATTGCCGCGCGACTGGCGCCGGTCCGGTTGCGGATTTTATTTCCCACCGCACAGTTCATCCATTGCGAGGACATTGCGGCGGCGGAACCGACGGAACGGAGCCAGGATTGCCGGCCGGGTTCGTTGTTCGCCGCCATCCCCGGCACGAAATCCGACGGCACGGAATACATTCCGGACGCGCTGCAACGCGGCGCGGCCGCGCTGCTGGTGAATCGAAGAATCGCCGATCTCGCGATACCCCAATGCGTGGTGCCGGATGTCCGCAGTGCGTATGCCCGGCTGTGCAGCGCGGATTTCGGAACGCCGTCGCAACGCGTCAACGTCGCCGGCGTGACCGGAACGAACGGCAAAACAACCGTCACCTGGATGATTCGCGCCATCCTGCGCCAGGCCGACCGCAATTGCGGCTTGCTGGGGACCGTGGAATACGACGACGGTTTCCAGACGGAACCCTCTTCGCTGACGACGCCCGATTCGAAGACGTTTTCCAATTGGCTGGCCCGCATGGCGGAGCGAGGAAGCACCCACGCCGCCGTGGAATTGTCGAGCCATGCGCTGCATCAGGGCCGGGTCGCGGGGACGGAACTCGCCGCGGCGGTCGTCACGAACATCACACAGGATCATTTCGATTACCATCGAAACTTCGAGAATTATCAGGTCAGCAAAGCTCGCATCGTCGAGTTGCTGCGTCCCAACGCCGCTGTGGCGTTGAATCACGACGATCCCGGCAGTTGGGGTCTGCGCGATCGTTTACCGGGCAATGTTCGCGTTACGTCATTCAGCTTGCGCGAAACGGCGGACATCTCGGGCCGCATCATTTCGGAATCGCTGGACCGTTCGCGCTTCCGCCTGTCGGTCGGCACGGAATCCGTGATTTGCGATTCGCCGCTGATTGGTCGGCACAACATCGAGAATTGTCTCGCTGCCGCCGCGGTTTGCTCGTCGCTGGGCGTGTCACTGACGGACATCGCCGAAGCGCTGCGAAGTTTTCGTGGCGCTCCGGGCCGGCTGGAACGGGTTTCCTGCGGCCAACGTTTCGAAGTGTTTGTCGATTACGCCCACACCGACGACGCATTGCGGCGTTGCCTGCAAACCTTGCGGAGCGTGACGCCGGGCCGAATTCTGTGCGTCTTCGGGGCCGGCGGAGACCGCGATCGGGCGAAGCGGCCGCTCTTGGGCCGGGCTTCGCAACTGGCCGATGTGCCGATCGTCACCAGCGACAATCCGCGCAGCGAGAATCCGTCGCAAATCGCCGCTGACATTCTCGCCGGGTTTTCCGCCGACGATCCCCGGCCGATTGTCGAACTGGATCGCGTGCGGGCCATTCGCCGCGCGATCCGCTCGGCACAACCGGGCGACAGCGTGTTGATCGCCGGCAAAGGCCACGAGAACGAACAAATTTTCCGCGATTATCGGATCGCGTTCGATGACCGTCGCGAAGCGCGGCAAGCGTTAATCGAACTCCTCGCCCAGCCGTCAGTCAACCAACGGAGGGGAGCATGAGCAGCATCGTGGCGTTGCCGAAGCCCGGCTTTAGCTCTGGAAAGCCGGGCTTCATTCCGAATCGAAGAGAAAGCCCGGCTAATCAAAGCCTAAGCCGGGCTTTGTCAAACCAATCATCCGCCCGTCAGAACAATCAGCCCCCTCACCCTAACCCTCTCCCCCGCGGCGGGGGCGAGGGGACCGGAATTGTGCCGGGTCAAATGTCCGCCGCCTTCTTCAGCGAGACAGGACATGTTGCCCGGCTCGCTTGAGGACATTGCCGCGGCGGTTCACGGCCGGCTTCTGGACGTTGAAGGCCGGCGTGCCTGGACCGGTCGCTTGCGAATTGACTCCCGCGAAGTCGGAGCGGGCGACGTCTTTCTCGCCTTGCCGGGAACGAAACACGATGGCCACGATTTCGCCTCTGAAGCACTGGCCAATGGAGCCGCGCTGGCTATCATTCGCCGAGATTGTCACTTGCCGATTTCTGGACCGAAACTTCTCGTCGCCGACACCAACCAGGCGCTGAGTGACCTGGCCGATTGGCATCGGCAACGAACGGATGCCTTAATCATCGGCGTGACGGGGAGCGTCGGCAAAACAACGACGCGCGAAATGATTCACGCGGCCCTCAGCGGACAGCATCAAGGCGTTCGCAGCCGGAAGAACTTCAACAACGAAATCGGCCTGCCGCTCAGCTTGCTCGACATCCAGGCCGATCACGAGTTTGCCGTGCTGGAATTGGGGGCGTCCCGCATCGGCGACATCGCGCAGCTCACGGAATTAGCCCGGCCCGAAGTCGGCGTCATCACGGCCATCGGCTCGGCTCACCTGGCGACGTTCGGCAGCGAGGCCGGCATCATGCAGGGCAAAGGGGAATTGCTGGAAGCGCTGCCGTCCGGCGGCTTTGCCGTCTTGCCCGGAGATTGCGTGAAGCTGCGATCAATGGCCGGCCGCGCGAAGTGCCGCGTGGTGTTCGTCGGCGAAGAAGTGAAGAACTCGCTGCGAGTTTCCGGTATCGAACGAACCGATTTCGGCCTGAAGTTCCGGCTCGATGGGCAGATTTATCAGATACCGGTGGCCGGGCGGCACAATATTTCGAATGCACTGTGCGCCCTTGGCATCGGCCGCGAAATCGGCATTTCTGGTTCGATTCTGTCTGACAGTTTGGCCGAGTTTTCGCCAGTCGCCGGACGAACGCATGTGCGACAAATCGGACCGTGGTCGGTCATCGACGACACCTACAATGCCAGCCCGCAGGCCTTCGCCGCCGCGCTGCAAACGTTGAGCGAACTGCCGAGTTCCACTGCGGCACGAAGAATCGTCGTCGCGGGGGACATGCTGGAACTCGGAGCCGCGGCCCGGCACGAACATCGGCGACTCGGCGAACAAATCGGCCGTCTCGGTATCGGGCGGCTCCTCGTCACCGGTGATCATGCCGACGACGTGGCTCACGGCGCGATCTCCGCGGGCCTGTCGTCGCATCACATCGCCGCCGCCAAAGATTGGGACACGTTGCTGTTTCTGCTCGAATGCTGGCTGGAACCCGGTGACGCGATACTGGTGAAAGGCTCCCGCGGCATGCGGATGGAACGTGTGATCGACTGGATGATGAACGCGGCGCTGAATTCAGGCGCCGCGCTGCGATTGAAATGTGCGTAAAAAGTGATTTTGAAGATTCCGCGCCGGTGAACCGGCTAAACGCAAGCGGATGTTTTGACCCTCAACTCTCAACCATCGACCCTCAACCCTTATGCTCGTCTGGCTCTTGCAACATTTCGGCCCCGCCCTGGAACAGATGCAACTGGCGTCCGGCGATTCTCGCGTGTTCCTCACGGCCCGCGCGGCGCTCGCTGCCGTCACGTCATTCCTGGTGGCGATGCTGTTCGGACCGGTCGCGATTCGCTGGCTGAACGGCCGATTTCGCGAGCGTGTTGACAGCGCCTCCTCACGATTGAACGAACTGCACGCCTCGAAAAACTCAACACCCACGATGGGCGGCGTCTTCATTGTCGCGGCGATCGTGACGGCGGCACTCATTTGTGCGGATTTGTCGAATCGCTACGTTCAACTTGCTCTCCTGGTCGCTTGCGGTTTCGCCGTCATCGGCATTTTCGACGATTGGATCAAAATCTCCACGGCGAAACGGGGCCTGACCGTCCGGCAGAAGTTCCTGGCGCAACTTTTCATCGCCGCCATTGTCGTCCATCTGCTGGCCATCGAGCAGCGCGACAAGCCGCACGGCCTCGATCTCATCTGGCCGATCGGCATGCACGGACTGTTCCTGGGCGGAGCGTTCGCCATCTGGGGGACGCTGGTGATCGTCGGCAGCTCCAACGGCGTGAACCTGACGGACGGCCTGGACGGCCTCGCCGGCGGTTGTCTCGTCTTCGCCGGGGTGGCGTTCGTGGCGCTGACGTATCTCTCCGGCCACCGCGTAATGGCCGAATATCTCAGCATCCCCCATTTCGTCGGCGCGGGGGAATTGAGCGTCCTGTTCGCGGCGATGGTCGGCTCGATGCTTGGCTTCCTATGGTACAACTGCTACCCCGCCCAGGTCTTTATGGGCGATTCCGGCGCGCTGCCGACCGGCGCGCTGCTCGGCTTCGGGGCGCTCGTCACCCGCCAGGAAGTGCTGCTGCTGATCGTCGGCGGCGTGTTTGTCGTCGAAACCGTCAGCGTGATCCTGCAAGTGGCCTGGTTCAAACTCACCGGCAAACGCCTCATCGCCTGCAGCCCGCTGCACAACCATTTCCTGTTCCGCGGCGATCACGAAATCAAGATCGTGGTGCGGTTCTGGATCACCTCGGCGCTGTTGGCGCTGCTCGCGGTGGCGAGTTTGAAGATTCAGTAAGGCGAGCGGCGCGCGTTATAGAGGATGGGCATGTTGAAGCCAAAGTGCGCACGTTGTGCCAGCGCCATGCCGATCCGTCCCATCC
>JADMIO011638333.1_pt1 | contig 74099 bp, 75 predicted proteins | sample 8958161 | NCBI WGS metagenome assembly JADMIO01 (sample SAMN16585339, study PRJNA669376) | soil metagenome | isolation source: Crop rotation soil | place: USA: Cullars Rotation, Alabama | collected 2011
ACAACTTGTCCACGTGGAATTCTAAGCTTAGGATCCCAATGTGCTGGAAAGGACATGCACGCGCGAACACCGGAGCAGACGGTGACGCTCACGTTCGACGCGGACGCGCTCCGGATCGCGGATGGCGTCGGCGGTCCGGCGCGGCGTCTCGAGTACAGCGGACTCACGGCAACGCACACGTTCGCCAGCGCGCCGCCCGCATCGGCGGGCGATCCCGATGCCGTGGCGACGCAGCCTGCTGCCTTTCCGATGTACATGGGCAAGCCGCAGCGCAACTGGCTCACCTTCAACAGCGGCGGCACTCACACGACGCTGCGCGTCAGCTCGAAGGTGTACGACGAACTCAAGGCGTCGCTGGCCGAGCACAACATCCCTCTCGACGAAGGACGCTGAGTCGAGCCCCGCGCGCCGGGTCACCCTGCCTGCCCGGCGCTACGCTCCGAGACGCGCGAGATACTCGCGCACTCTGGCCGCGGGATCGCCTCCGGCAAGGAGATCCGAAATCACGGCCACACTCGCGGCGCCTGCCGCGATCACCCCTGCGGCTCGATCGAGCGTGATGCCCCCAATTGCCACGACCGGAAGCGGATCGCTGCCGGCGGAACCGGGGCGGGAGCTCATTCGTACCGCGTCGGCGACGAGTGCGACGCCAACGGCCTCGTAGCCGGTCTGCTTGGACCTTGTGGAGAACACCGGGCCGACTGCCAGGTACGAAATCGGCTGCTGTCGAGCGCTCTCGATCTGCGCGACCGTGTGCGTCGACAGTCCCACGATCGCGGAGGCTCCCACGACGCGCCGTACCGCGGACGGCTCGAGGTCGTCCTGCCCGACGTGCACACCGGCCGCATCGGCCATGCGTGACAGGTCGGCCCGATCGTTCACGATCACCGACGTGCCGTAGGGCTGTGCGATCCGGACGATCGCATCGACCATGGTGAGGAACGTGCCGCTCGCAAGCGTTTTTGCCCGCACCTGCAGCAGACGCGCACCGCCGTCGCAGCACGCGCGCGCCAGATCCGGCACGGTCCAGCCGTGTGCCGCGGCCACGTCCGTGTCGAGAATGGCGTACAGGGGCGACAGGGTCACACAGCGGCTTTGAGTCGTCCGTCAGCGGAAGGCGCGGGCGCCAGGTAGCGATCCATGAACGAGGTGCTGAGGCGTCCGGCGAGGAAATCGGGATCCGACAGGATCTTCAGGTGGAGCGGAATCGATGTGCGGATGCCCTCGATGACCGTCATCTCGAGCGCCCGGCGCATCCGCGCGATGGCCTCCTGCCGATCGCGCCCGTAGGTGATCACCTTTGCCACGAGTGAATCGTAGTACGGCGGAATCGTGCACTCCGTATGCGCGCACGTGTCGACGCGCACGCCGGGTCCGCCTGGCGCACTGAACGCGTGAATGACGCCAGGCGACGGCACGAACGTCTCTGGATCCTCGGCGTTGACCCGGCATTCGAGCGCGTGCCCGCTGAACGTCACCTCGCTCTGCTTGAACGACAGGCGTTCGCCGGCCGCGATCCGGATCTGCTCCTTGACAATGTCGACGCCGGTGACGAGCTCGGTGACCGGATGTTCCACCTGGAGGCGGGTGTTGACCTCCATGAAGTAGAACTTTCCGTCCGAGTCCATCAGGAACTCGAACGTGCCCGCGTTGGAATACTGCACGGCCTTCGCGGCATCGACAACGGTCGCGCCCATGCGACGGCGGATCTTGTCGGTCAGCGCCACCGATGGCGACTCTTCGATCAGCTTCTGGTGGCGGCGCTGGATCGAACACTCGCGTTCGCCCAGATGAACCACGGCTCCATGGTGATCGCCGAGCACCTGGAATTCGATGTGCCGCGGCGAAATCACGTACTTCTCGATGTAGACGTCGCCGACGCCGAATGCCGCTTCGGCCTCGCGCTGAGCGGTCTTGAGCGCGTGCCCGAGCTCGCCTGGATTCTGCACGACGCGCATGCCGCGGCCGCCGCCGCCGGCCGTGGCCTTGATGATGACGGGATAGCCGATGTCCTTCGCTACCTTGAGCGCGCGTTCCTCGCCGTCCACCGGACCGTCGCTGCCGGGAAGAATCGGGACGCCCGCCTTCTTCATCGCCCGGCGCGCCCGTGCTTTGTCGCCCAGCAGGCGGATGACGTGAGGATCGGGACCGATGAAGCGGATGTGGCAGGCTTCGCAGACTTCGGCGAGATAGGCGCTCTCGGAGAGGAAGCCGTAGCCCGGATGAATCGCGTCGGCGCCGGTGATCTCGGCGGCGCTGATGATCGCGGGAACGTTCAGATAGCTGTCGGCGCTTCGCGGAGGTCCGATGCAGACGTCCTCATCGGCAAAGCGCACGTGAAGCGAGTGCTCGTCGGCTTCCGAGTACACGGCGACCGTCTTGATCCCGAGTTCGCGGCACGCCACGATGACCCGCAGCGCAATCTCTCCGCGATTCGCGATCAGCACCTTCTTGAACATGGTTACTTCGCCTTGATCGCGAACAGCCGCTCGCCGTACTGCACGGCCTGGCCGTTCTCGACGTACACCTTCACGAGCTCACCTTCGTACTCGGAGGTGATCTCGTTCATCAGCTTCATGGCTTCGATGATGCACAGCACCTGATTCTTCCGCACGGGCTGTCCGACGTCGACGAACAGTGGTGCGCCAGGCTCTGGCGAGCGATAGAACGTGCCGACGATCGGCGATTTCACGACGGCCAGCTCGACCGACCCTTCGTCGTCTGCCTCGGCGGATCCCGCCGGCGTCGCGGCTGGCGCGCCGCCGGGCAGGGCGACGGCCGCTGGCGGCTGGATCGTGACTGGCGCCGCGAGCGCCACGGCGGGCGGCCCGGCCGGCTGCTTGCGCACGCGGATCTTGAAGCCCTCGCGTTCGAGCTCGAATTCCGTGAGCTCGTGTTCGCGAACGACTTCGAGTAGTTGCTTGATCTCGTCGAAAGTCATCGGTTCGGGTACGCCGGTTCGTCTGTCTGCCACACGCCAGTCAACACACGCGCAAGCTGCGATCGACCGTCGTCAATACCTCATGCCCCTCGTCGGTCACCAGCACGTCGTCTTCGATGCGCACACCGCCGAAGGCCGGGATGTAGGCACCTGGCTCGATGGTCACGACCATGCCCGGCTCGAGACTGACGGCGTCGGTCGGCGCCACGATGCCGGGTATGGGTTCGGCCGGACGCGCCGGACCGATCCGCGGGGCTTCGTGAACTTCGAGGCCCAGCCCGTGTCCCGTGCCGTGCACAAAGTAGTCGCCGTAGCCTGCGGCCGCAAGAGCCCCGCGAGCAGCGGCGTCCACATCCGAGAACCGGACGCCGGGAACGACCGCCGCAATCGCCGCGGCCTGCGCCGCCTCGACCGCGCTGTACAGCCGGCGGACCTCGTCCGATGGCGCACCAAGGACGACGGTCCGGGTCATATCGACGGCATACCCGTGGAAGAGGCCGCCAAAGTCGAGCACGACGAGGTCTCCGCTGGCCAGCACCGCCTCCCCGGCCCGCGCATGGGGTAAGGCAGAGTCTCGCCCGGAGGCGACAATGGTATCAAAAGCGGGCTTCGCGAAACCGATCCGTCCCATACCTGCCTCGAGTGCCCTGGCGACGTCGCGCTGGCGAACACCCGCACTGAGATCGGCCAGCACACCTTCCGCCACTGACGACAGGCGCAGCGCCGCTTCCCGAAGGACGCCGATTTCCGCAGAATCTTTCGTGATTCTGAGGGATTCCACGATGCCGGCCGTGGGCTGGAGTACCGACCTCGAAGCGGACAGGCCAAGCCAGCTCGTCAGCGTCAGATGCGCCGCTTCTACACCAAGGGCACCCTGTACTGACGAGGCAAGCTCTGCAGTTGCGCGCTCGTAGCCGCCTTCTGCAAGGGCCAGCGTCAGACCAGGACAGGGGCTCTGTCCCTGCTGCCGAGCCTCCACGACGGTTCGATACCGGCCGTCCGTGAGCAACACCAGACGGTCCGGTGTCAGAAGCAGCCGTCCTGCTGTTCCGGTGAAACCGGTCAGGTAACGGACGTTCGGCAGGTGGCAGATGAGAAGTCCATCGAGCCCCAGGGATCGACACGTGTCGCGGGCGCGGGCGATCCGCGCCTCCAGCAGCGATGGACTGTCGGGGTTCATTTGGCCGGATTGTGATCCTGCGCCCTGGCGGCCTTGATCGACTCCAGCCAGCGCTCGAGCAGTGCGACCTGCGCGGCTTCGATCGGATTCAGCTCCGGTTCGAGCGTCGCCGCTGTGGTCAGGCTCCGCGATGGGAACGGAAGCACGCCTTCGGGCGATGCCGACGGCTCCATCGTGTCTGGAGTCTCTGCGATCGAGTCCACTTCCTTCGACGCGGCGAACGGCTCCGGCGGCGTCAGTATCAGTTCGGAGGTCAGTTCGGACGTCCAGTCCGGCGTGAGTGCGTGGGTCGGTTCGGACGTCATCGCGACTGCCGGCTCCGATGGCTCCGCCACGTCGACGACCGGTCCGGGCACGACGTCGAGGATCATCGGACGCGCGGGAGGTGTCACTGGAGGCGGCGGATCGACCGGAGCCGGGGGTTCCGCTGGCGCCGGGAGTGTCTCGACGGGTTCGACGGACCATGACGCCAGCATCTCACGAGCGTCGGGCGTGATCTGGTCGTCTGCCATCGGCAGCGAGGCGAGCAGTTCGTGGAGATCGCGCTCCTGCTGGAGCGTGGAACCGGGTGTGTTTACGGCGTGCAGCTCACTCGACGCGTGCGGCGTCTCGCTGTCGAGGCCCGCGTGTTCCCGTTCGGCATCGGACGGGGGCGCGCCGAGCAGGTCGAGCGCTGCCGTGCGTGTGTCGCCGCTGCCTTCGATTTCGTTGACGGGTAGACCGATCGGCCCCGGTTTCACGACGGGGTGCCGGCCGGTGGGCGGCGTCATTCTGACGACCTGGTGCGGCCCTGTTTTCTGCTGCTGCGATGGCTTTGCGATTGGATGCGATCCGGACGGCGGCGGCCACTTGCGGCTGTCGCCATTGCCACCCGGGACGGACGGTTGGATCGCGGTCACGAGCGCCGCCAGTTCGGCGTCGTGCGGCGCCAGCGCCAGCGCCCGCCGGAACACGCCGAGTGCGGCCGGCAGATCACCCCGGCGCTGATGGGTCTCACCCAGGCCCCGCAGCGCAGCCAGGTTCTCGGGCGCGGTCTGAAGCACGCCCGATAGTTCGTTGAATGCATCGTCGAGCGCGTTGGATGCGAGGAGCGCGCGGCCGAGTGTCACGCGCGCGGAGACGTACTCGGGATGGTATTCGAGGCCCGCGCGGCACACGCGTATGGCCTCCTCGAGCTCACCCGCTCGGCGCAGTTCTTCACCGAGCTGGGCAAACGCGAGCGACGCCGAGTCTTTTTGGACTCGGCGTCGTAGGTCGTCGATGCGAAGAAGGGCGTCAGCCACGGTGATATGGCAGGCGGCTGTTCGCCGCCTGCCTCGTCATCAGCCGACCAAGATCGTCTGCGTTGTCTTCTGCGTACGGCCCTTGCTGTCGGTCACAGTCAACGTAACCACGTACGAGCCGGGCGCGTAGTAGTTCACCGGAAGGTTGTAGATCGCGTTGGTCGTGTTCACCGTCACCTTGCCAGCTCCGAAGTCCCAGGTGTAACGCACGATGGGATCCGACGAGCTGCTCGACGTCGATGCATTAAAGCTAATCACCTGATCGTGGAGCGGGTCGCTCGGCGAGACGGTGAAGGCAGCGTTAAGACCGCCCTCGCTGTCACCACCCACGGTCACGGTATTGCTCGTGGCGCCCTTCTGGCCGGAGTCGTCGGTAACCGTGAGCGTGACGTTGAAATCGCCGCTCTTCGCGTACTTGTGCGAGGTGACACTGCCGCCGCCACCCTTGCCGTCGCCGAAGTCCCACTGATAGCTCGTGATCGTTCGCGGAGGCGTCGCCGTAGACGCCGCGCCGTTGAAGAACACCGTTTCGGCAACGCCCGGCGAGGACGGCGAGAAGACGAACGACGCTGCCGGTGCATCGCCCGCGCCCACCTCGATCGACTTCGAGCGCGTGCCGACGACGCCATCGTTCCGCGTCGCGCTGAGCGTCACCGGGAAGGAGCCGGCCTTGCCGTACTGGTGGCTCACGATGCGGCCGGTCGCGCTGCCGCCGTCACCGAAGCTCCACGAGTACTTCGTGATGTCGGTATCGTTCTCCGCCTCGAAGCTGACGGTCTGCAGCACGAGCGGGCTGTCTGGCGAGATGGTGAAATCCGGCGCCGTGCCGCCCGGAGGCGTGATCACGCCAGGGGGCACCAGGCGAATATCGACCCACCGCGAGGTCTGTGCCGCTGCATCCGACCCTACGGGGGTCACGCGAACCGAGACGACTGTCGAGTGGTCGACCGTGTCAGCCGCTTTCGGCGCCGTGTAGATCACGCTCGTACGGCCGTCGGAGCCCGTGGCGACGTTGCGCGACGACAACTGACCGAAGTCTTGGACGACGCCGTTCACCGTGATGTCGATCCGCACGGAGAGCGACCGGATTGGCGAGTTGTTCGCGTCGCGGGCCTGGACGACGATCTGCGACTGCGAGGCGCCGTCTTGCGGCAGTGTGTCGGGAAGCGCCTGGAGCGTCAGCGCCGTTCCGAGCTCGGAAGGTCCGCTGACCGGAGGCGCTTCGGTCTTCTTGACCGTGCAGGCCGAAGCGGCCAAGAGGAACGCCGCGGCGACGGCCGTCCGTGAGAAACGTGACGTCATGATGATTTCACCCTGCTCATCTACTGGAGGCTGCGACGCCGTTATTGGTCGGGATCGGCCCAATCAGCGAAGTTCACACTGATCGTTCCCGCCGCCTGAATGTCGTTACCGGCCACGTCCTTGCCGTAGAACGTGACGTGAGCGATGGTGTCGATGGCGATCGCCCCGCCGGCGCCGGCCAACTGCTTGAGCGGCGCTTCCTTTTTCGCCTGGATCCGAACCATCTCGAACGAGCCGGTGGCGGCGTCATTCCCCGAGACGGTGAGCGTCATGCCGCCGTCGAACGGATACGGCACGTCCACGCCCGGCGCGTTCCGTCCATCGGCGCGTTCGTACTCGACGTGGTAGCGGGTGATGGTGACCGCGTTGTTCGGCTCGGGCGCGGTCGGATTGCCTTGCTGGCCGACGTCTTTCATCGAGATCTTGAACGTGGCTTGTCCGGCATCGGTGAAGATGGTCGGAATCTTCGTCTGGGTGCCGGCTCCGCTCGCCTTCACCAGCGTGAGAACGTCGGAGTACAGCGGCGACCCGAACTTCGTGGGGTCGGCGCCCGATGACCCTTGAATGTCTTGGATCACCAGATAGACTGGCGACCGGCCGGTACGGGATGCCTCGCCGCACCCGCTGACACCCACTGCAAGCGCCAGAGCCGCGAGCCCGACGCCAACCCGTTTGCACATAGCAACACTCATGGCTTTGCCCTACTCCGCTACGAGCGAACGATGCGCGGCGTGAGAAAGATCAACAGCTCGCGCTTGGAATCCGTGATGCCGTCGCGTTTGAACAGCCAGCCAAGTATGGGCAGACGGTAGAGCCCCGGCGTCCGGTCGTTGGTCGTCTGTTCCTGGCTGACGTAGATGCCGCCGATGACCGTCGTCGCGCCGTCGTTCACGAGCACTTGCGTCAGCGCGCGCTGCGTGTCGATCGGCGGGATGCCGTTCACCGACCGGCTGTAGTCGGGAGACGCATTCTCGAGCGAGATCTTCATGATGACCGTGTTCGCGCTCGTGATCTGCGGTGTGACTTTGAGGGTCAGGGCCGCGTCCTTGAACGTGACGGTCACGGTGTTGTTGGCGACCGTCTGAATCGGAATCTGCACGCCCTGCGTGATCTCGGCTTCCACGTTGTTCTGCGTGGAGACGCGCGGCGACGAGAGCAGCTTGCCCTTGCCGGCCTTCTCGAGCGCCGACAGGGCCACGTCGATCCCGAACGATCCGTTGACCGAGCCGAGCGCGAGACCGAGTGCGGACGTCGCAGCGGTCGTGCCCAGGTTGACGGCGGTCGGCACCGTGGCACCGAGGGGGCCCTGCTCCGGGCCGACACGGCCCGCGAGCGAGCCGTTGTTCGGGAACGCGAGCGGCGTGGTGTTGCCGAGCAGCGCGTTCGCGCGGCCGTTGATGCCCCACTGGACGCCGATGGTGCGCGCGAAATCGCTCGTCGTCTGGATGATGCGCGCTTCGATCTCGACCTGCGGCTGCGGCGTATCGAGCTCTTTGATCAGATTGGCTGCCGTCGTCAGCGACGCCGACAAGTCGGAGATGATCAGCGTGTTCGTGCGCGGATCGAACTGCACGGTGCCGCGCTGTGACAGCGCGCTCTTTTCGAGCAGCGGCTTGATTTCTTCGGCCTTGGCGTAGCTGAGCGTATGCGTCAGCACCTTGATCTCGCCTGACAGCGCCTGTTCCTCACCGAGCTTGCGGCGCTGCTTCTCTTCTTCGGCGAGGACGGTCAGCGGAGCCACGCGAACGATGGTGCCGTCCACGAAGTAGCCCAGCTTGTTCGCGCGCAGGATGATGTCGAGCGCCTGATCCCAGGGCACGTCCCGCAACGCCACGTCTACCGAACCCTGCACGCTCGGGTCGATGACGATGTTGAGGCCGCTGATCTCGGCGAACGTCCGCAGGACGGCGCGCAGATCGGCGCCCTGAAAGTCGAGGCTGACCGGATGCCCGCTGAACGCTTTGTTGCCGCCGCTGCGCGTCATCGACTGCGACGTGTCAACGGAGGGGGCTGCCGGCTGGCCGGTCTGCGCCTGCGCGCGGGCACCGGCGCCCACCACGACCGGCGGATCCTGCGACACCGTTGCCTGAGGCGCTTCGGCATTGAGCGTGAGCGCTGACATAGGATCCGGCGTCGCCCCAGACGTCGGGCGGACGCGGACGATCGCGGACGGACGCGTGTCGCGCGTCGGCGGCGTGACGACTTCAACGGCGGCGGACGCGGCGGCAGGTGCTGCAATGGCGTTCGCCGTCGAGGCCGGCTGACCGTCGACTTCGACGAAGATCAGATTCCGCTGACTGCGGACGCGCGGCTGCGCACTGCCGGTGAGGGCCACGCGCACGCGAGCGACCTGCTCGCCGGCGGCGCTATTGCCATGCTCGACCGCAACGGCGCGGATCGGGCTGCCCGGCGCAGCGGTGAAGCCGTTGGCGTAATCGCCGGCGACCACGTTCCGGAGCTCGACGACCAGCGTCGACGGATCCGGCTGCGAGGTCTGATACGCGACCGGCTCGGAGGACTCGATGAGCAGTGAGGACCTGGAGCCGTCGGCGGTGGACGAAATAGCCGTCAGCCGCGCGGCCGGTACGGTCGACGCAGCGGAGAGGCCCCGGTCACGCGCCAGCACGAGAGCGGCCAGCGCGAACGCGATCATGGGAATGGCGGAACGGCGGCGCATGAGTGGCTACTTCCCTTCCTCAGATGCACGCAGTCCCTTGCGCACTTCTTTCTGCTTCGTCGGGGACAGCGGGTCGGTGACTTCTTGCAGGATGACCAGCCCCTGCGCATTGATCGTGCGAATGGTGCCGTCTTGCAGGTGGTCACTCGGGCGCGCGAGATAGGTCTTGTTGTCGGTGCCCTGAACGATGGCGACGTAGCCACCGCGGCTCTGCATCACGCCTCGCACTGACACCTCGTCTACGCTGATGCCCGCGAGACCATCCCTTTTGGCACCCTTCTGGGTCTTATCGCCGGTCCCGCCGCGGCTCACAAGATTGAGGAACGGATCGCGTCGGTTGTCGGCGCTGTAGGTGAAGTTGTCGACCGGCTTCAGTCCTGCCGGTCCCGGCTTCGCGGGATCCGCCGGCGGCGCAGGAGCTGCTGCTACCGGCGCTGCCGACGCGGGCGCCGACGGCTTCACGGCCGTGGCCGCTGCGGCAGCCGCACTGGCTGTTCCCGGCGTGGCCAGCGCGAGCATCAGAATCGCGAGCGCGTATCGGGCCATCATCGTCAGTCCGCCTTGTTGTTCTTGGGAGCCTGGCGCACCACCCGCGGCCGTGCCGACGGCTTGGTGGGCGTTTCCATCAACACGAACGTCGTCGCTACGCAGTCGGCGGCGATCGTCGAGCCATCGCCGGGCTTGTCCTTCCCCTTGATGTGCATCGCACTGATGTTGATGATGCGGGGAAACTTCGCCACCTGATCGAAGAAGCGACCCAGGTTGTGATACGTCCCGTCGAGCTCGAGATTGATCGGCCACTCCGCGTGCATCTGCTTGGTCACGATCGCCGCGGGCTTGAAGCCCTTGATCTGCAGGTTCGACTGCGTGGCGAGCGTCTGAAGGCGACGGAGCAGATCGCCCACGTCTTTTTCCTCGGGGAGGACCGTGCGCAGGCTGTCGAGACGCGCCTGCAGATCGGCCACCTCCGCGCGGAACTCGGGCAGGCGGCGCGCGGTCGCCGCGCCCTTGTCGATGTCGGCCTGCAGCGCGGCGAGCTTCTTCTCACGCACCGCCATCTCCTCTTGGAGCGGCATCACGTAGAAGTAGACGAACGCGCCGACAGCGGCCAGCGAGATCGCGAGGAAGACACTGACCTGCGCCTTCCACGACATCTTGCTGAGAGTTATCTGCATAGACCTAAGCTCCCTATCGGGGCCATTCCACCTCGGCTTTACGCGTGCGCACTATCGCGCGCGTGGCGGTGGTGGGCCTTTCTGCGCAGACGGCGTCTTCGACGTCGGCAACGCGTACGTGGCTTTCACGGAGAACTTGATCAAGTCGGCAACGTTCGGTGCCGTCACGACCTGGCTGTCGATGATTTCGACCGGCTTCACGAAGTACCCGGAGCGTTCGAGATTGCCGATCAAGTCGGAGAGCGACGTGAGGTTCGCGCAGCGGCCTTCGATCGTCAGCGCGCCGCTGTCGTCCTGCTTCAACTCGGTGAGCCACAGCATGTCGGGCAGCGCGCGGCTCAGTTCGTCGAGAATGTGCACCGGAGCGCTCTGTCCCAGGCGCAGCTCCTCGATGAGCGCGACGCGCTGCTGCAGCTGCTGCTTCTGTTTGTCGAAGGTGTCGACCTGCGTGAGGATCGTGCGCAGGCGCGTCACTTCGCGCTGCTTGGCGAGCACCTCACCGCTCAGACGCGCCGACGCGGTATCGAGCGTGTACCATCCCCAGCCCAGTCCGAGGGCGGTCACGACGAGAATGAGACTGCACGCCAGCGTGACCTTCTGTTCCGGCTGAAGGCCAGTGGGCTTCCGCGACTCGCGCGGCTTCTCGGTCGGAAGGAGGTTGATGCGAATCATCGGTCGCCTACCCGTCGTAACGCGAGTCCTACTGCCACGGCTGCCGTCGGCGCGATGTCCTCGGGCGCATCCACGCCGAGGCGCTTGCTATCGAAGGCAATGGAACGGAAAGGGTCCAACTGTTCAATCGGCGCGCCGAAGCGTTCGTGCAGTGCCTCGGCGAAGCCATCGACTCGCGACGCGCCGCCGCACAGCATCACGCGGTCGATGCGGTCGAGGCCCGTCGTGTTCTTGAAGAAATCGAAGGTTTTCTGGATTTCGAGCAGCGCGTTCTCGGTCGTCGCGCGCAGCACCGGACGCACGTCTTCGTAGCTGACGGAGTCGACCGGAATGCCCTTCTTCGCCTGCTCCGCCGCCTCGAACGGCAGATTGAGCTCGCGCTGCACGGCCTCCGTGTAGGCATTGCCGCCGAGCGAGATGTCGCGCGTGAAGACGGATTGATCGCCCGCGACGATGTTCACGTTGATCGCGCTCGCGCCGGCGTTCAGCAGCACGTTGACCGCGCCGGTCTCGGCGCCATAGTTGGCCTCGAAGGCGTTCTGCAGCGCGAACGCATCGACGTCCACCAGCACGGCGTTCTTGCCCGCCTGCGCGATGACGCTGGTGTAGTCAGCAATCTTTTCTTTCTTCGCCGCGACGAGCAGGACGTCCATGCTGCCCTTGCCGTCTGTACCGGCATCGAGCACCTGGTAGTCGAGATTGACGTCCTGGATGTCGAACGGGATGTACTGCTCGGCTTCCCAGTGGATCGACTCGTCGAGCTCCTGGCCGGTCATCACCGGAAGCGAAATCTTCTTGACGATGACGGCATTGCCCGAGAGCGACGCCGCAACATCTCTGGCTTTGAAGCCGTGATCGTCGAAAAGGCGCTTGATGGCTTCGGCGACGGCGGTGCCATCGATGATGGCGCCGTCGACGATCGCATCGGGTGGCACGGCCGCACTGGCGAACGCCGCGACCTTGTAGCCACGGCCGGCGGGTCGGAGTTCAACGGCCTTGACGGCACTCGATCCGATGTCGAGGCCAACGAGCGGCCGCTGCTTGCGGAAGAGGTTTGTGAATGGCAGACCCATCGGTGCCTGTTGGACCGCCTGCGCCCCGTGGCGCGCACGGCCGTGAAAGACTGCGCCTAGAGTCAGGGTTCATTCCCTGCTCCGGTTGTCTTATCGGTCGCGTCTAGGCGCGGATTAACGTAAGTGCTAGTAAACGAAGGGCTGTGCAGGCGCTTGCAGCGCGTCGCAAATGCTGCATCACGCGGCCATGTGCGACGATGCGAAAACTGCGAAGTGGTGTGTCACACGTACTGAGAGTGCGGCAAGAGGGTGCGCGAGAAAGGTGCGGCAAGAGGGTGCGGGAGAAGGGTGCGGCCAGGAGGTGCGATCAGATCAACTCCCAACTCCCAACTCCCAACTTCCAACTTCCAACGCCCAACGTCCAACGCCGAGAGACCAACCCCTGGCGCCCAACTCCGAACGCTCAAAGCCCAACGTCGAAGCCGCATGGCCCAACTGTCCACTGCCTGCGGCTCGCCGTGCTGCGCCGTGAGCCGTGTGCCGTGCCCGCAACTCCTGTGCACTGCGCCTCGAGCAGTGAGCCGTGTGCCCCGCGCCATGTGCCCTGGACCGTGCGCCTAAAGCCTAGAGCCGAAAGCCCAAAGCCGGCGGCGCGCGTCTTGACACTCTCCGGAAGAGGCCGTATCATTTGGGTTTGCCGTTGTCCGGATCATCCCCGAAGGAAGTACTCCGTATGCGCACGTTCATCGCCACCGCGGGTAAGACCAATACCCGGTGGCATGTGATTGACGCCAACGCCCAGGTGCTCGGGCGCGTGGCCAGCACGGCCGCCAAGCTGCTCCAGGGCAAGCACAAGCCCACCTATACCCCGTTCATCGATACCGGCGATCATGTCGTGGTCGTGAACGCCGCCAAGGTGCGGCTCACAGGTCGCAAGGACGAACAGAAGATTTATCGCGCCCACAGCGGCTACGAAGGTGGCCTGCGTGAAGAGCGCGCGGCTATCGTCCGCGGGAAGCGTCCCGCTCGCCTCGTCGAGGAAGCCGTCCGCGGGATGCTGCCCAAGACGACGATGGGCGACGCGATGTACCGCAAGTTGAAGGTGTACGCCGGGGCGGATCATCCGCATGCGGCGCAGAAGCCCTCCAAGATCGAGGTAGCGTAAGTGGCAGCCACCGAGTATTACGGCACTGGTCGTCGCAAGTCATCCACCGCCCGCGTGTTCCTCCGGCCTGGCGCCGGGGCCATCAGCGTCAATCACCGCACCTTCGAGGCAGCGTTTCCGACCCAAGTGCTCCGGACGGCCGTCCGCCTGCCACTCGTGGTGACCGAAACCGCTGACAAGTTCGACGTGCTGGTGACGGTGGCCGGTGGCGGAGTGGCCGGGCAAGCTGGCGCCGTGCGACTGGGCATTGCGCGCGCGCTCGTTGCGTTCAACGCCGAGCTGCGCAAGGCGCTGAAGAAAGACGGGCTCCTCACGCGCGATGCACGCGCCAAGGAGCGGAAGAAGTACGGGCTGGCCGGAGCGCGCAAGCGGTTCCAGTTCAGCAAGCGCTAAACCACGAGAACGAGGAGCACTGCTTGACCGCAATTGCCATGAAAGATCTGCTGGAGGCCGGCGTCCATTTCGGCCACCAGACGAAGCGCTGGAATCCGAAGATGAAGGAGTTCATCTTTGGCGAGCGCAACGGCATCTACATCATCGACCTCGGCAAGACCGTAAAGCTGTTCCGGCAGGCCGAGGAGTTCGTCGCGTCGCTGGCCAGCGAAGGCAAGACCGTGCTCTTCGTCGGCACCAAGCGGCAGGCGCAGGATGTGATTGCGGAAGAAGCCGTGCGCTGCGGCATGTTCTACGTGAACCAGCGCTGGCTCGGCGGGCTCCTCACCAACTTCTCGACGATTCAACGCAGTCTGGGCCGCCTGCGCGACCTCGAGGCGATGGTCACCGACGGCCGCTACGACACGCTGTCGAAGAAAGAGATCGCGCGCAACGAGAAAGAGAAGCGCAAGCTGCAGAAGAATCTCGAAGGCATCCGCCAGATGGGCCGGCTGCCCGACGCGGTCTTCATCGTCGACACCAAGAAAGAGAAGATTGCGGTCGACGAGGCGCGCAAGCTCAAGATTCCGGTCATCGGCATCGTCGACACCAACTGCGACCCCGACGAAGTGGACTTCGTGATTCCCGGCAACGACGACGCGCTGCGTTCCATCCGGCTCTTTGCCGCGCACGTCGCCGACACGATTCTGTCCGGGCGCGCCATCCGCGAATCGGCGCAGGCCGAGGCGTCAGAAGGCGCAGACGGTGATGACGATCGGCGAGGACGTGCCCCGCGTCGGCCGCGTACCGAGACGCCCGTGGCGTCACCGGCGTCGGCTTAACGGCGTCCAGCACGCCCCGCTCCCGCGCCGGCCAGGAGTTCATCGGGCCGGCGCTTCTTCTGTACACCTGTAACACCAGGAACGGCTGCCCTCCGGCAAGTGTTCCGCATGCGGACGCGGCGTCCGCAGCGTTTTCGATGTGAAGGATCGACGATGGAGATCACAGCTGCGCAAGTGAAGTCCCTCCGCGACAAGACCGGCGCGGGCATGATGGAGTGCAAGGCCGCACTGCAGGAGGCCGGAGGCAACGAGGAAAAGGCGATCGAGCTGCTCCGCAAGAAGGGGCTCGCGTCGGCTGCCAAGCGCGCCGGCCGCACCACGAGCAATGGCGTCGTCGGCAGCTACATCCACATGGGCGGCAAGGTCGGCGTCCTCGTGGAAGTGAATTGCGAGACGGACTTCGTGGCGCGGACCGAGGACTTCCAGGTGCTCGTCAAGGAGCTGGCGCTCCACATCGCCGCCGCAGACCCGCGCTGGGTGCGGCGCGAGGACGTGCCTGGCGACGTGCTCGACAAAGAGCGCGAGATCTATCGCGCGCAGTTCGAGGGATCCGGTAAGCCTGCGCCCGTCGTCGAGAAGATCGTCGAAGGCAAGCTCGGCGCCTTCTACTCGCAGGTGGTGCTGCTGGATCAGCCCAGCGTGCGCGATCCTGCGGTCACGGTGTCTCAGCTGGTCGCGCAGGCCTCGGCGAAGACCGGCGAGAACATCACGGTCGGCCGGTTCGCGCGCTTCAAGGTCGGCGAGCTGTCGGCTGACTGAGCTTCGATCGAACGTGTCAACTCCCCCGCCTGCGCGCGCTCATCTTCGAGCGCGCTTCGGCGCGGCCTCGCCGTAGCTTGTCGTGGTCCCTTCGGCAACAAACGTGGGCGGGCAACTCCCAATTTCCAACTCCCAAAGTGCACGGGCCAGCAGCGGGTCATCTTGGGGGTTGGGGGTTGGGCGTTGGTCGTTGGGAGTTGATCCCGAAGGACCCAAGTGAGTTAAGGTCCTGAGCCCCCTGATATAATCCGCTACCGATGTCCGCTGCCTCGCAAGAGCCCACGCCCGTCCCCACCTATCGACGCGTTCTATTGAAGCTGTCCGGCGAGGCCCTCATGGGCGAGAAGTCGTATGGCATCGATCCAGCCATCACGACGCAGATCGCGCACGATGTGAAGGGGATTCAGGCGCTGGGCGTCGAAACCGCGCTCGTCATCGGCGGAGGCAACATCTTCCGCGGACTCGCGGCCAGCGCACGGGGCATGGATCGGGCCACGGGCGACTACATGGGAATGCTGGCGACGGTCATCAACGCGCTCGCGATGCAGGACGCGCTCGAGCAGCAGAACGTGAACACCCGCGTGCTGTCGGCCATCGAGATGCGGGCGGTCGCCGAACCGTTCATCCGGCGACGCGCGATCCGCCATCTCGAAAAGGGCCGCGCGGTGATCTTCGGTGCGGGCACGGGCAATCCGTATTTCACGACCGATACGGCCGCAGCCTTGCGCGCGCTCGAGATCAAGGCCGACGTGATCATGAAAGCCACCAAAGTCGACGGCATCTATACGGCCGACCCCATGAAAGACACGTCGGCGGTCCGCTACGACCGCATCTCGTATCTCGAGGTCCTCGAGCGCCGCCTGCAGGTCATGGATGCCACGGCGATCTCGTTGTGCATGGACAACCGGCTGCCAATCCTCGTCTTCAACCTCCGCACACCGGGCAACCTGCGCCGCGCCGTCCTCGGCGAAGCGGTGGGCTCGGTCGTCACCGCGTAAGCCGCCATCGACGCGGTACCCAGGAGTTGCACTATGGATGTGAACGATCTGAAGGGCCTGTACGGCGAAGCGAAAAAGCGGATGGACAGCGCGCTCGAGCGCGTGCGCCACGACCTGGCGAATGTACGCACGGGACGCGCCTCGGTCGGCATCCTCGAAAGCGTGCACGTCGAGGCCTACGGCGCGAAGGTCCCGCTCAATCAGGTGGCCGGGCTCTCCATCCCCGAGCCCAGCCTCATCGTCGCGCAGCCGTTCGACCCGTCGTTGATGGGAGCGATCGAGAAGGCGATCCGCGCGTCGGATCTCGGGTTGAATCCGGCGAATGACGGCAAGGTCGTGCGGATCCCGATTCCTCCCCTCACCGAAGAGCGGCGGAAAGAGCTGTCACGCCACGTCCACAAGCTCGCCGAAGAAGGCCGGAACTCGATGCGCATGGTCCGTCGCGATGCCAACGAGCGCCTCAAGAAGCTGCTCAAGGACCATCAGGTGTCGGAAGACGACGAGCGCCGGGGCCTCGAGGAGATCCAGAAGATCACCGACGGCCACATCAAGCTGGTGGATGAGCAGCAGAAGAAGAAGGACCAGGAACTGCTCGGACACTAGGAACTGACGGTGCAGTTCGTAGTTCGTAGTTCGTTGTTCGTAGTTCGCAGTTAATCGCCGAAAGAGATGCCCATCGCTCGCGCAGTGCGCACGATGTCCATGTCTGGTGGAATCAGGCGGGTCTTGCCGACGATGTCGGTGATGGGCACCGCGCCGATGTTGGGCGGCTGAAACGCGACCATCTTGTCGGAGTCGCCGGCCAGGAGCAGTTCGACGGCCTTGCCGCCGAACCTGGTGGCGAGCACGCGATCGAAGCTCGTGGGCGATCCGCCGCGCTGCAGGTGCCCCAGCACCACGGTTCGCGTCTCCTTCCCTGTGAGCAGCTCGAGGGCCTGCGCGACGCGATGGCCGGCGCCGCCGAGACGTTCCGCACGGCCGACGCCTTTTTCCTGAATCAGCGAAATGTCGCCATCCTTCGGCTTGGCGCCTTCCGCCACGACGATGATGCTGAAGTGGGCCCCGAACTCGTCACGCGAAGTGATCGACTTCGCGACGATGTTGATATCGTACGGAATCTCGGGAATCAGAATGGCATCCGCGCCGCCGCCAAGACCCGCGTACAAGGCGATCCATCCGGCGTAGCGGCCCATCACTTCGACCACCATCACGCGCCGGTGCGCCTCCGCCGTCGTGTGGAGACGATCGATCGCGTCGGTCGCAAACGCGACGGCGGTATCGAATCCGAAGCAGTTCGTGGTGCCAACAATGTCGTTGTCGATGGTCTTGGGGACGCCGATGATCGGGATGCCCAGCTCGATGAAGCGGTGCGCCAGGCCGAGGGTGCCATCGCCGCCAATGACGACGAGGCCGCCAAGTCCCATCTTGTGGAACATCTCGACGACGCGGTCGGCGTAGCGCTGCTGGGTGCCGTCAGACCCGATCACCTGCTTGACGAAAGGGTCGCCCGTGTTGACGGTGCCGAGGATGGTACCGCCCCGCCGGAGGATGCCGGTGACATCCCGCGGGGTCATGACGCGCATTCGGTTGAATTCGAGCAGGCCGTCGAAGCTGTCTTCGATGCCGATCACTTCGAGGCCGGCGTTGCAGCCCGCCTTGACGACGGCGCGGATGACCGCGTTCAGGCCAGGGGCATCGCCCCCGCCGGTGAGGACGCCGATTTTCTTGATGGCTGTGGGCATGGACGACGAACAGACCGCACGAGTCGCGGACGTGAGCACGTGACCGCTCACGCGGCATCGGGTGCCGGGCGGCGGCGTGTGAGCCAAGCTGTACGAGAAAAAACGGCGTCAGTATAACATCCGGCCCGCAGCGGTCCGGGGACGTCGGACCACTTCCGCGTGCGCGTGGCGTTGTCCGAAAGCTGTAGCGCGTGTTACACTTGCAGGTCTGTCGCACGTCGAACGTGACGTGCTGACGACGACCATTCGGCCAACAATGTGGGCGGCTAGCTCAGCTGGGAGAGCGCTGCGTTCGCAATGCAGAGGCCGGGGGTTCGATCCCCCCGCCGTCCACCAACTCTCAACCCCTTTCATCCTTTTCTTTCCGCAGGTTCGTACCCTGTAATTACGACGTCGAGACCCACTCGCCGTCGCGCGTGAATGGCACGTCATCGCCGGCATCTCCAGGTCTTGACGACGGCCGATGACGTTCGCTATTTTCGAGATCCAGATCTTTGAGGTGCCACCTTGGAACACTCCGAGCTGCCTCCTCCTGCCCCGGCCTTCCGCGCATCTGGACTCTGCCCGAAATGCTTTCGTGCACCGCTGGTGCGCCTGCAGACCGAGTGGATGAATTACCTGTACTGCCCTGACTGCGAGTACGAGTGGACGGCGGAGAATCCCGATCCATTCCGTCGCCCACCACCGAAACTCGACGAATAGCGGATGGTCCCGATCGTCTGGGGACCAGCACCGGTCAGTGTGAGGTGCCACGCATCCGCGCGATATGCGCGTGCAGCCGGGCGATGTGCGCACGCAACTTCACCCGGTGCTCACGATGCCGGGGAGATCGTCTGGGTGATCCTGCAGGTGCGCGTGCTCGCGCTCGAGCTGTGCCTGCTCGGCTTCGAGCGCACGATGTTCGGCCTCGATCGCATCGTCCCACTGTCGCTGTGTCATCGCCGTCCCCCGCTTCACTGAACGCCACCCTGACGACGTGCAGGCCGTGCCGGTCGCCTCATGCACGAGCCATGCGCTCTGCGTCGGTATCGTAACAACGGTGCCCGAAGTCGGATGACCGAAATTACGGTTCTGTGAGTGCGCGACGATTTTTCGACGCGCGCGGCTGCTCTGCGATCCCCACTTTCCCGCGAAGCGACGTTTTGTGACGCGCGCGTGCGCGGCATCGCACGTGTTCGCACATCCTCCCGGCGTGGTACGCGCCTTGCGGTAGGCGCGAACGCGCGCACATCTTGGCGCGTGGCCCGACGCCACGCCTCCCAACCGCGCAGGATGGCAGCGGCCATGCTCAAAGCGCTCTATTGTTTTCTGACCGGACAACACGAATACGCCGTGACGTGCGATTCGTCGGCGATCTTCCTCCAGTGCCGTACGTGCGGCCAGCGTTCGAAGGGCTGGGCCGTGCGGCAGCCGCCGGCGCTCGCGCCGACGCGCGTGGAAGTCACCGCGCGTCTGGATCGTCCGGTGCACGTCGCGCAACGTCGCGCGGCCTGATTCTCGATTCATGTGCGGCGGCATCGGGCCGCCGCGGATGCGGAGCCCTGTACGTAGGAGATGAGCCCCGGCCCGGTCTTCGACCTCGACGCATATCCTCCATTCGCACCCCGCCCCTGCTCGCCTTGACACCCGCGCCGCCGGCTACGGACAATTGAGTGCTCGAGAGCTGATCGAATCCGGACCTCCCGCTACCGCGCTGGTCCGCCTGCACTGATGCCGCGGTCCGACGCCACCCTCAACCTCCTCGCCGACGTCGCCACGATCCGCGGCCGGCGCTCCGATGCTGCGCACCTGCGCGACAGCGCGGGCGCCGGGGGCACGAGCGGTCCCGAGACACCGGCCGTCGTGCGCGAGGCGCTTGCCGACATCCGCGACGTGGGTGCCAAACGCGCCGTGACGAACGCACTGCGCGATGTGCCCGGTGACATCCGTCTGCTCATCAAAGAGCACGTGGTGGATGTGCCAACGGCCGCACGGCTGGCGTCAACCGGCATCGTGACGCTTGCGGATCTCGAGACCGCCATCGAGCACCATCCGGAACTGGTGCCTGAGTCGGTCCTCGCGTCACGGCACGCCCTGCCCGGATTGCGCCAGTCGCGAACACCGTTCCCGCTCGGTCGCGCCTGGGACACGCTCGAGGAGGTGGTGGCGGCTGTCCGCGAAGCAGATCCAGATGTCACTCGCGCGGACATCGTCGGCAGCACGCGCCGCTTCGCCACGTTCTCGGCCGACCTCGAGATCCTTGTCTCGTCCACGGATCCCGAACGTACCGTCGGCCGCCTGTCGGCCGGAATCACGCCGCAGCAGATCCGGCACGCCACACCCGGACGGCTGGTCCTCTCACTCGATCGGTCGGAGATCGGCGTCCACATCGTCACTCCCGACGTATTCGCGGTGGCGCTGTTCCACCTCACCGGATCGCGGAAGCACGTTGACGCGGTCCGCGGACGTGCCGCGCAACGCGGCATCAGCCTGGATTGGTGGTCGACGAACGGACCCAGGACCTATCAGGACGAGGCGGATGTGTACGCCGCGGTCGACCTGCCATTCATCGCGCCGGAGCTGCGGGAAGGCGACGGTGAGATCGAGGCCGCGGTTGCTGGCACACTGCCGACCGTTTTGACGGTGGCCGATATGCGCGGCGATCTGCACATGCACACCGACTGGAGTGACGGGCGTCATTCGATCGATGTGATGGTCGACGCTGCAGAGGCCCTCGGGTACGAGTACGTCGCGGTGACCGACCACTCCAAGACCTCCGCCATCGCCCGCGGGCTGGACGAGGATCGTCTCTCGGAGCAGCGCGACGCGATTCGGGCCGCACGCGAACGGCACCCGCGCATCACGATCCTGCATGGTGCGGAAGTCGACATCCTGCGCGACGGATCGCTCGACTTTCCCGACGCCGTGCTCGAGAGTCTCGATGTCGTGCTGGCATCGCTGCACGACCCCGGCTCGGACTCCGGATCGCGACTGACCGATCGCTACATCGCCGCGATGCGGAATCCGCTGGTGCAGATCGTCACGCATCCGACCAACCGCATGGTGCCTGGACGGGCCGGCTATGTGCTCGACGAGCAACGATTCTTCGACGCGGCCGTCGAGACGGGTACCATCGTCGAGATCGACGGCGCGCCCGGGCATCTCGACATGGACGGGGCCATGGCGCGGCGCGCGATTGCCGCCGGTGTCGACGTCAGCGTCGACGGCGACTGCCACCGTGCGGAACGGCTCGGCCATCAGATGATGTTCGGCGTGGGTGTGGCACGGCGCGGGTGGGTGACGGCGCCGCACGTGGTGAACACACGGCCGCTCGCGGCGTTGAGAGCCAGACTCGCACGAAAGCGAACGCGTTCGTGACGCCGGCCTCACGACCACATCCCGCCGCCTCCGGCGCATCGTCGCCCCGAACTGATGCACTCCTGTCGCTCGCCGTCGCGCTGGTCGCGTTCGGTCTGTACTATTCGACGTTGCTGCCCGGTCTCGATTTTGGCGACACAGCCGCGTTCCAGGACGCCGGCGGCGCGGTCGACGTCACGCCGCGCCAGGGCTATCCGCTCTATTTCGCGCTCGGGAATGTAGTGGTGTGGGCAATCGGGCGCGAACCCGCCTATGGAATGAACCTGGCCTCAGCGATTGCTGCCGCGATGGCGTGTGGCGTGTTGACGCGGCTCGCAATACGGATGATGCGCTCGACACTGGCCGGCGTGTTCACGGGGCTGTTGTTCGCGGGCTCCTACACGTTCTGGTCCCAAGCGATCATCGCCGAGGTCTACGCACTGCATCTGCTGATGCTGGCGCTTTCGCTGCTGGCGCTGCTCTGGTGGAGCGAGCGTCCCTCATCGCTCACACGCCTGACAGCCTTCTTCGCGGTGTACGCGCTGGGATACGGCAACCATCTGATGATGGTGCTGCTGCTCGCGCCGGCGACGTTGTTTCTCGCCGTGTCAATGCCTCGCGGCCTGAAGGATCTCGTCTCGCCACGAGTCATCGGCCTCGCGGTCGCGATTGCAGCGTTGGGATCGCTGCAGTACTTGTGGAATCTTCGCTTCCTGTACTCGCTGCCCTACCCTCCAGCGAGCGTCAGCGACGCGCTGCAGACGTTCTGGTTCGACGTGACGAAGAGCGACTGGCGCGCGACGATGATCGCGGGAATCGACAAATCCGCATACCCGCGCCGCGTCGGAATGTACCGGTTCGACCTCCTGCAGCAATTCGGATGGCCGGGAGCCGTACTCGCAGCCGTCGGTCTTCTGTGGTTCTGGGTGCGCAGCTGGCGGACCTGGCTGCTGCTGGTCTCGGGATGGCTCGTTGCGGTGGCGTTTGCGTACACCTACAACGTCGGCGACGCGCACGTCTTCTTCCTGCCGTCGCACCTGTTCGTCGCGTTGTTCGCAGGCGCCGGTATGTCAGCGGTTCTGGCTCTGTTCGATCGACGGATCGCACGGTGGCCGCGCGGGCTGCAGCTGGCGATGGCCCTCGTCGTGCTCGCGTATCCCGCGTGGCGGATGTGGGATACCTGGCCCGCCGTCGACCGAAGCGAGGATCGTCGTCCGGAGGAGTTGGCAGCGCAGTTCACCGCCGGTCTCCAAAATGGGTCGTCCATCTACGTCGCAGACCTGAACTGGCAGCTGCAGAACGGGCTCGACTACTACACCCACCACGTGCGGCCGGACGTCCTCGAAATGAGCGCATCGCCCCGCATGTTGACGCTGCCATGGCTGTTCGCGAGCAATCTGTCGCGCGGGCGCGACATGGTGCTGTCGCCCGAGAGCCGCCGGCTGGTCGAGACCGCGTACGGATCCCACTACAGCATCGAGCCGGACGCTGACGCCTCACCCGCGCCGCTCGCTGGCCGGTTGGCGAGCCTGCCGCGCGGCACGGTGTACGTCTTGGCCCTGCTGAGGGCGTACAACGATATTCCGCTGGATACGGCGGAGCTTGCCGACGCGGTGTCCGGCCTCACGGCAGGCACGGCCGCTCTCCCGACCGACGGGCTTTATACGATCATGGTGGGACGGACCGGCGAGGCGCCTGCGCTCGTCAAGCGCGCGTTCGAGCCGTTTCGACTCCGGCTGGCGGTCGGCACGGTGCCGCTCGAGATCCGCATGGAATCGTGGCTGCCGGTTGATACGATGCGTCGAGCGGGGTTCGGCCACGTCATCGTGAACCACCGCCATGTCTTCACGCTGGAGCGCGGCGTGAGCGTCGTCGCGCTGGGATCCGACCGGCGGCCGCTGGTCGCGACCTACGCATCGGGCCTGTTCGAGCCGCCGACGCGGTTCCGCATCCGGGCCCGGCCTTCGGCTTAGAACAGGGTCACCGTGCTATCGTATCGAGACATCACGCGCGCCGTCCGTCAGGTACTGCCGATCGTCCTGTGCGCCGCTTGCGCGGCGCCGGTCCTGGGCCAATCCGCGGCGCCGCCTGCGCCCGAAGCCCTTGCGCGCGCCCTGCAGCGCCGGTATGAAACCGTGCGCGACTTCAAGGCCGAGTTCGTGCACACCTATCAGGGTGGCGTCCTGTCGAAGACGATCACGGAGCGCGGCACGGTGCTCGTCAAGAAGCCGGGGATGATGCGCTGGACCTACGAGGGCCCGGACGCCAAAGTGTTCGTGTCGGACGGGCACAAGCTCTATTCGTATCTCCCGGCCGACAAACAGGTCTACGTCGGGACGGTCCCGGAGGATCAGGCATCGACGCCCGCCCTGTTTCTGACCGGCAAGGGCAACCTGCTGCGTGACTACACGGTGACAGCGGCGCCCGTGCCGCCAGGCGCCCCGGCGGGGAGCGTGGCGCTGCGGCTGGTACCGACGCACGGGGACCGCGACTACGATTGGCTGGTGCTGGTCGTGGATCGTGAGGCGCTCACCTGGCGGATGCTGCTGGCCGGCGATCGGCAGGGTGGCCAGTCGACGTTCACGTTCTCGCACGTCCAGGAGAACGTGGGCTTGATGGATCGCGATTTCACGTTCAAGATTCCTCGTGGCGCTGATGTCATCACCGACACACCCCCACGGCAGTAGCGGAGGGCCCCGCCCCAGCGCGCGCATGTTCACGCGCGCCTCAGCGCGCCACGGGCTCCTGCTGGCCCTCGTGACCGCGAGCCTTGTTGTCGGCTGCGCCACCAACAAGCTGCTCGATCAGGCCAGGCTCGCGGAACAGCAGCAGGACTACGATCGCGCGGTGCTCGAATACGGCAAGCTGGTCAAGCTGCACCCCGACGATCGCAACATCCGCGACGCGCTCGACCGTTCCAAGCTGCGTGCGGCGGGGGACCACTACAATCGCGGACGTCGGCTCGCCGCGGCGGGGAAGTACGAACCGGCGCTCATCGAACTCCAGTTGGCCTCGGAGCTCTCGCCGACCAACGGCGATATCGATACGGCGCTCCGCCAGACGCGTGCGGCCTTCAAGAATCGGATTGCCGTGTCGCGCGAGGGGAAGACGCAGCTCGAAACCCTCATCGAGCACGCGCGAGAGATGCCGTCTCCGGGCTTCGACCTTCCGCGCGACCTCAAGCTGCCCGCTTCGGTGGTGTTCAGCGAAGCCAGCTCGAAGAAGGTCTTCACGGCGCTCGGCCGCCTCGCCAACATCAACGTCGTCTTCGATCCGGCATTCCGCGACCAGCCCGTCACGATCGACCTGCACAACGCGACGTTCGAGGATGCACTGTCGTCGGTCACGACGAGCACGCACAATTTCTACCGCGTGACCGCAGCGCGAACGGTCACGATTGCGCCGGATACGGCGGCCAAACGACGCGAATACGAGGAAGAGATCGTCCGGACCTTCTACTTGAGCAACGCGGATCTCAAGGAGACGATCGATCTCCTCCGCATCGTGATCGACGCGCGGCGCATCGCCGGGGTGCCGGCCACCAATGCCATCACGATCAAGGACTCGCCCGATCGCATCGCGGCCGCGTCGCGCGTGATCACCGCGATCGACAAGGCGAGGCCCGAGGTCGTCATCGATGTCGAGCTGCTCGAGGTGGATCGGACGCGCCTTCAGGAATACGGGCTGCAGATTGCCACGCCGGTAGCCAGCGGCGACCCGACCGGCATCAACGGCGCCATCGCGGTCAACAAGGATCCGTTCACGCTTCGGGATCTACGCAGCCTGACGTCGGCGGACGTTATTCTGACCGGCTTCCCCACGCTCTTCTATCGCCTGCTCAAGAGCGACACCAATACGCGCATACTCGCCAACCCGCAGCTGCGCACCAGCGAAGGCATGCCCGCGCAGGCCCGGTTCGGCGAGCGGGTGCCGGTTCCGGTAACGACCTTTGCCCCGATCGCCAGTGGCGGCGTCCCACAGCAGCCCATCACGTCGTTCAACTACGAGAACATCGGTGTGAACATCGACATCACGCCGCGCACGCACCACAACGACGACGTGTCGCTCGTGTTGAAGGTCGAAGTGAGCAGCATCTCGGGCACCGGATACGGCGGGCTGCCGACGTTCGGGAATCGTTCGATCAATACCGTCATCAGATTGAAGGACGGCGAGACGAACATCATGGCGGGTCTCATCCGGGACGATGAGCGGAAGGTCCTGAACGGCATTCCCGGTCTGAGCGATCTGCCGCTGGTCGGTCATCTCTTCGCGCAGAACCGCAAAGAGACGCAAACGACCGACATCATCCTCACGCTGACGCCGCATATCGTGCGCGTGCTCGATTTGAACGAATCGGATTTGCGTCCCTTCCAGATCGGCCGCGACACGGTGACGCCGGCAATTGAGCTGCCGACCGAACCCGTGCGCGATGAGCCGCCACAGGCGCCGCCGGTCGATCAACCGAGCGTGACGCCGAAACGGCCGGAGCCGCAGCCTGTGGGCCCCGTCTTGCCGCCGCCTCCGGCGCCCGCGCCAGGACAGCAGCCCCCGCCGCCGTCGAACACCGACCGTCCGCCTCAATAACCGCAGTCGCCTGTTCAGACCCGCCGTTCGCGCTACGTCAGTCTGGTCACACGCGCACCGAGACGATCCAGCCGCTCCACCACACGGCTGTAGCCCCGCTCGACCGTCTCGAGCGGGGCGACGCGGCTCTCGCCATCCGCAGCCAGTGCGGCCGCAATCAGCGACATGCCCGATCGCAAATCGCGGGTGTCGAGCACGCGGCCTCGCAGCTTGCGAGGGCCGGTGACGATCATGCGATGCGAGTCGCACAGGAAGAGATCTGCGCTCATGCCACTCAACTGTTCGAGCGCAAAAAGCCGGAGCTCGTACATCCAGTCATGTACAAGCGTGCGGCCGTCCGCCTGCGTAGCGAGCACGGTGACGAGACTGACCAGGTCGCTCGGAAAACCAGGCCACAGACCAGTCGTGATGCGTCCGGCAGCCCGGAGCTTCGAGGGCTCGACCCTCAACAGGCCATCCTCGAACGTGCACTGCACTCCCAGGCGACGCAACACCGCCACGCAGACCTCCACATCGTCAGCCTTCGCGCCGATGACGTCGATGGATCCGCCGGTGATGGCCGCGACGACTGCCCAGCTGCCGGCTTCGATGTAGTCGCCCCGCAGCGTGTGCGTCGCGCCGCCGGGCTTTGCAAGGCCTTCGACGCGGATTCTGGACGAGCCTTCGCCGGTGATGCCGACGCCCATCGATCGCAGGAACTGACAGACCTCGACGACGTGCGGCTCGGTCGCAGCGTGGCGAATCTCGGTGAGACCTGGGGTGCCGGCTGCGGCGAGCAAGGCCGTCTCGGTCCCCGTTACCGACGCCTCGTCGAGATAGATCGATACGGGATGAAGGCCGTCCGGGGCATCGAGGGCGTGCCCGCTCCCACCCACTTCGCGCGCGCCCATGGCCCGCAGCGCCGACAGATGCGTCGAGATCGTGCGCCGGGCCGGAAAATCGCCGCCCGGCTGTGCGATGTGCGCCCGCCCGATGCGCGCGAGGAGCGGACCGAGCAGGAGCACCGATCCGCGGAGCCGACCGACAAGGCTCGCATCCGGTTCGTGCGTCCGGATCGCCGGACAGCGGACGCGCAGCGTGGTCGTGCCGATGCCGTCGACCTCGGCGCCGAGGTCCAGCAGCAGGCGCGCCATCACTTCGACGTCGGCAATCCGTGGCACGTTGTGCAGGACGCATTCCTGATCGGTCAGAAGACACGCCGCGAGCAGCGGCAGCGCGGCGTTCTTGTTTCCCTCGACGTCAACGCGGCCCGAGAGCTTCTGGCCGCCTTCAATCAGCAGTGTGGACATGTGGTCGGATTCGTATCGTGTTCGTGTTCGAAGTCGTGTTCGTATTCGGGGTCGGAGTCGTATTCAACACTCGCCAACCGCTACCCGTAATTTTCGATCGCAGTCCGGTCGTGGTCTCCGAGCAGGACGATCTCGTCGAGCAGCTCGACGCCGAACTGTGCGCGCACGGCGGCCCGGCAGCGGCTGACGAGCGCCAGGATGTCGGACGCGGTCGCACCCCCGGTATTCACGATGAAGTTGCCGTGTGTCGGCGACACGACGGCGCCTCCGATTCGCGCACCCTTCAGCCCTGCCCGGTCGACCAGCGCGCCGGCCGATCGCGGGATCCCCTGCGGCATCGCCACCTCCGGCAACGGATTCTGAAAAATGCAGCCGGCGCTCGGCGTATCCAACGGTTGCGTCCGCTTTCGATAGGCGAGTGAGGCACGCGCCGTTGCACGAAGGGTCTCGGGATCACCGCCCGTATCGAGCACGAATCGCGCGGCGATGAGCACCTCGCCGGACGTCTGCAGCCGGCTCGCATCGTATCCGAACGCCATGTCGGACGCGGGGATTTCAACGACGGACGCCGCAGCGGACCACAGCCACACGCTGTGGATGCGCTCGCTGATCAGATGACCGCCCCAGTGCGCGTTGCCATACACGCCGCCACCCACAGTGCCTGGCGTACCCGCCCACGCTTCCAGTCCGGCGAGCCCGTGTCCGATGGTCCATCGCACCAGGCCGTTGATGGTGAGCGCCGCGTCGGCGCGCACCTGGCCGGGAGCCATTTCGACCGCGCGCCCGCCGCGCGGGCGTACGACGAGTCCCCGGACACCGCCGTCGGCGACGAGCACGTTCGAACCGCCACCAAGCATGGTGACGGGGACGCCCAACGCACCCGCGCGTTCGAGGATGACCGTCAGCTCGTCGCCTGACGTCGGCTCGACGAGCAGGTCTGCCGGACCGCCCACGCGGAATGTGGTGAGAGGCGCCAGCGGCGCGTCGACCTGAAGCCGCTGCTCACCGAGCCGCGACGCGAGATCGCGCTGGAGCGCCTGGATCACTGCACGGCCGGCATTCCGGCTACTCACCTGCGCCTCCGAGCCAAGGGGCACTCCCGCGCGCCTGCCGCGCTCCATCGAGCGAGCATGGCACGAACCGAAGGGCACATCCTGGCGTGAGCTGGCCCGCCAGGGACAGGTCTGCGCTGATCACTACGGCCACCTGCGCGTACCCTCCGGTGGGCTGTCGATCGGCCATCAACAGGATGACGTCGCCCGATGGCGTCACCTGCACGGACCCCATTGTCGTGGGCATCGACAGCAAGTCGCCGGCTGCCGTGACCGGCTGTCCGGCACTCTCCAATCGATAGCCCACACGATCGGATCGCGACCCCACGGCGAACAAGGCACCGCACAGCGCATCGAACGCGCCCACCGCGTGCGGGCCGGCGACCACCCTGAGCTTCACGAGATCGCCTCGCCGCGGAAGCTCGCCGGCCAGACGAGGAGCCGCGTCGCTGAGTGGATCACCAGTCGACGGCCCGAGTGGGAGCGTATCGCCAGCCGCCAGGGCGCGACCCGCGATCCCCCCGAGTCCGCTGCGAACGTCGGTCGCGCGGCTGCCCAGCGCGGGATTGGTTGCGATCCCTCCGCGAAACGCGAGGTAGAGACGTCCGCCGCGCTGGAACGGCGACACCTCGAGCCTCGCGGCCGAGGCCGTCTGCACGAGAGCCGGGGTCTGGTGCGCACGGTCGTCGACGAGCAGCGTGCACGCGGCGCCTGCCGCCGCCACGACGCACCCTGCCGGTAGATTGAGCACGGGTCCGACGAGGGTCGCTTCGAGGAGTGCCGCGTCTGGCCGATTCCCCACCATGGCGTTGGCCTGACGATGAGAACGTTCGTCCATGGGTCCGGAAACCGGCACGCCGATCGACTGATATCCCCAGCGTCCCAGATCCTGCACGGTTGTGAACAGACCCGCGCGAACGACATGAATCGTGCTCATGCGCGGCTCGAAGACACGACGGCCAGACGATCGAACTCGTCGCGGCGGATTGCGTCGAAGCGCACACGGCAGCCGCCGCGAAACGGTGTTGGCGGCTGCCGGGCGGCATCGAACAGCACGAGAGGCGTGCGTCCGATGATCTGCCAGCCGCCTGGACTCTCACGCGGGTACACACCCGTCTGCGCACCGGCAATGGCGACCGAACCCGCGGGTACACGCGTGCGCGGTGTGCTGTGGCGGGGCATGGCCAGTCGTGAATCCACGGGACCGAGATACGCGAAGCCCGGGAGGAATCCCAGCATGAAGACGCGGTACTCGCGTGCCGAATGCCACCGTCCGACGTCGGCCGGCGTACAGCGCGCCCAGACGGCGAGCGCGTCGAGATCCAGGCCGAACTCGGGATCGTAGCAGACCGGGATCCGCACGACATCACTCAGTCGCGCTGCCGCGCCGTGCTGCGACTTGACCTCGTCGGCGATGCGTCGCACGGTGGCTGCGCACGCTGAGAGATCGAGCCGCCGGGGGTCCACGTGCACCGCGACCGAGGCGTACGCGGGCACGACATCTCGAACGCCGCTCAGCCGAAGCGCGGTGAGCCGCTCAGCGATGGCCAGCACCGTCGCGTTCGTCGCCTCGTCCATCGTCGAGCCGAGCTCGACGAGAAGGGCGGCATCTCCGAGGGGCAGGATTCGCACGGCGCCGCGTCACTGGGCCGGCTGAGAGCCCTGGCTGGCATGGGCCTGCTGGAGCGCGCCGACCAGCTTCCGATGGATGCCGTCGAACCCGCCGTTGGACATGATGAGCACCACATCACCGGGCTGATGCTCTGCGACGATGGTGTCGATGATGCCGGCGGTGTCTTCGAAGTGACGGGCATCTTTGCCGGCCTTGGTGAGATCGCTGACGAGCTGATCGACCGACAGGCGTTCCGACTCGGGCAGCGAGGATCGGAACACACGCGCCAGAATGGATCGATCGGCTCCGCCGAAGGCGTGCGCGAACGCATCCTGGAACACACGGCGGCATGACGACGCCGATCGCGGCTCGAATACCGCCCAGAGACGTCGGCCCGGATGTCCGGCGCGGACAGCTGCGATCGTTTCCTCCACGGCGGTCGGGTGGTGAGCGAAATCGTCGTACACGGTGACGCCGTTGACACAACCTACGACCTCGAGCCGCCGTTTGACGCCCCTGAACGCGCGCAAGCTGGCCGCCATCGTGCCTTCAGGCAAACCGACAGCGTGCCCAACCGCCAGTGCTCCGAGCGCGTTGCGGACGTTATGACTGCCAAGCAGCGGCACCTCGAACCGCCCGATCGATCGCCGACGATAGCTGACGGAGAACTGCGTGATCCCGTCGGCCACGCTCACATCTGAAGCCTGCCAGACGGCATCATTCGACAAGCCGAAGGTCTCGACCGGAGAGACAGCCGCCTGCGCCAGCGCCGCCGCGTGCGGGCTGTCCGCACCGAGGAGCAACAAGCCGTTCCGCGGCACGAGTCCGACCAGGCGCCTGAACGCGAGACAGACGGCCTCCAGGTCGGCATAAATGTCCGCGTGGTCGAACTCGATGTTGTTGATGATCGCGATGTCGGGCAGGTATTTGAGAAACTTGGCCGTCTTGTCGAAGAAGGCGCTGTCGTACTCGTCGCCTTCGATGACGAAGTCGCGCCCGTGGCCCACGCGATAGCTCGATCCCTGCTCGCCGAAATTGAGCGCAATGCCGCCGATGAGGACGGTCGGGTCGAGGCCGCCGTCCGCGAGCAGCCACCCGACGAGCGATGTCGTCGTGGTTTTGCCATGCGTTCCGGCGACGACAATGGAGCGTGCGCCCCAGAGAAAGTGCTCGCGGATGGCTTCGGGCAGCGAGCAATGCCGGATCTTGCGCTCGAGCACGGCCTCGAGCTCAGGGTTGCCGCGCGAGATCGCATTGCCAACGACGACGAGTGACAGGTCCGAGGTGATGTTATCGGCGTTGTATCCGACCAGTACAGGGATCCCCTCACGCTCGAGGAACTCGTTCATCGGCGGATACACGGCCTGATCCGAGCCCTGGACCTCGAACCCGCGATGCTTCATCAGCGCCGCGAGCGTTGCCATCGCGGTCCCGCAGATACCTATCAGATGCACCTTCACGATGGCCTCATTGAACAGCAGCCTCCTCGACGAGGAGTTGTCCCACGGCGTCGGCGAGTACGCGCCCGGTCACACCGAGAGGCAGCGTCAACGCCGGTCCGTCCACGTGCCCTACTCGCAGGCCGAACACCACGGGACCGGCGAAGCAGGCAAAGAGATCCGCAAGCACCTCGCGCGCGGTTGGCGATCCCCCAGGTTCGTCACATCCCGGAAACGTCCCGAGCACGATGGCCGATGCCGCGTCGAACACGCCAGCGTGGCGCAGCTGTGTCACGAGCCGATCCAACCGGTACGGCCGCTCACCGACATCTTCGAGAAACAGGATATGGCCCGCCGGCGGCCTGAACGCCCACGGGCCGCCAAGGGATGCGGCCACTTGCGTCAGGGTCCCTCCGACGATCGTTCCGCGTGCCTCTCCTGCGCGGAATACTTCCAGCGAATCCGCGATGACTCCGGCCGGTTCCGGCGTGCTCACGACTCGAAGCAAGGCGTCGCGATCGTACCCGGCAGCGCCGCGTGCGAGCCGGCCTTCGAGCATCGGTGCCTGGAATGCGACGACGCCCGCCTCCTGCAGCTGCCACATCTGCAGCGTCGTCAAGTCGCTATAGCCCAGGAGAACCTTCGGGTGGTCGCGTACGACGGCCGCGTCGAGCAGCGGCAGCAGATGCGCGGTGCCAAAGCCGCCGCGTACCGAGACAATGCCCGCAATCGACGGATCGCGCCATGCGCGATCGAGCGCACTGGCCCGCACCGCGGCGGATCCCGCGACGTATCGTTCGCGTGCGAAGACGGTCTCGTCGTACACAGGTTGAAAGCCGAGATTACTCAGCTCATCGAGACCGAGGTCGAAGGCGGCACGATCGAACGGGCTCGCGGGAGCGACGACGGCAATCGAATCGCCGGGGCGCAGCGCCGGTGGTTTGCGCATGGTGGGCCGCCTACAGGTGGCGCGCCATCTCCTCTGCAATGGCCGCGTGAGCCTCGAGTCCGATTGCCGCGCGCAGCGCGCGGCTCGAGAGAGGCCCCCGTGGCGGCCGGCCCTCACGCGCCGGCTGCATCAGAAAGCGTTCCTTCATGCGGCGCATGCGGAACAGCGCCTGCTCGACTCTGCGATAGGGGATGCGCTCGTCTTCGACGGCGTGGATGAGTGTTTCGATCGCGGCCGCCTGGACCTGGACGTCGCCGCTGCAGATCAGCGCGGCGTCGCAACCCGCCGCAATGGCCTGCGTTGCGGCCTCTGGCACGGGAAACCGCGCGCTCACCGCTTTCATGTCGAGATCGTCGCTGAACACCACGCCATCGAACCCGAGCTCGGCGCGCAGCAGCGGCTGAACGATCTTCGGTGAGAGCGTCGCCGGCCTCTCTTCGTCGAAGGCGGGCACGAGGACGTGACAGGTCATGAGCGAGGCCACATCGGCGCGGATCGCTGCGCGGAACGGCTCGAACTCCACGGCTCGCAGGCGGTCGGGCGGGTGCTCGACGATGGGCAGTTCGTGATGCGAATCGACGGTCGTGTCGCCGTGGCCGGGAAAATGCTTGCCGCAGGACGCGAGTCCCGCCTGCTGGAGCTCCTCGATGATGGCAGTACCGAGCCGGCTCACCATGGCCACGTCATCCGCCAGTGCGCGGTCGCCGATCGCGGGGTTCTTCGCGTTCGTGAGCACGTCGAGCACCGGCGCAAAATCCAGCGTGACGCCGACCGCCAGCAGCTCGGCGGCCAGCGCACGGGCAAATCGCCGTGCGAGCGATTCGTCGCCGGCACGCCCGAGCGAGAGCATGGGCGGCCACTCGGTAAACGGCCGTTTCAGCCGGGCCACGCGCCCGCCTTCCTGGTCGACTGCCACCCATACAGGGATATCGGTCGTGAGCGTCGCCGCATCGATCGCAATTTCCGCGACTTGATCCGGCTCGACAACGTTGCGCTTGAACAGAACGATCCCGCCCAGCGAGAACTCGCGCGCCAGGGCCCGGAGTTCGACGGGGATGGACGTGCCGGTGAAGCCGGCCATGAGCAGCTGGCCGATGGACGATCGAAGCGCGCGCGGCGACATGGATATGTTCGCGATTATACCTGCCGCCCTTCGCGGTCCGGACCCGCGCCTATAATGCACCGCGTGGACAATCTCGCCGTCGCCCGCCTGCTGGCCGAGACGGGGGACCTGCTCGAGATCAAGGGCGACAATCCCTTCAAGATCCGCGCGTATCGGAACGCCGCTGAAACGGTGTCGACTGCGGGCAGCCCTGTCACCGAGATGACGGAGGCGCAGCTCCAGCAGCTGCCCGGCATCGGCAAGGATCTCGCCGCGCGGATCCGTGAAATGGCTGGTACGGGCACGACAGCGTTCCACCAAGCCTTGCTCGCGGAATTTCCGCCGACGATCCTCGATCTCCTCCACCTCCAGGGCGTCGGTCCTCGTACGGTCAAACAGCTCTACACCGAGCTCGGCATCAAGACGCTCGACGACCTCGAGGCGGCGGCGCGCGATGGGCGGCTCAAAGGCCTCCGCGGGATGGGCGACAAGAAACAGGCGCTCATTCTCAGGGCCGTCGACGAGCGGAAGCGCCACGCCGGCCGTCAGCTGCTGACAGCGACGCACGGCATCGCAACGGCGCTGGTCGCATATCTGCAGGCCTGCGCGCCAGACGTCGAGCTGCAGGCGGTCGGCAGCTTGAGGCGCGGCTGTGAGACCTGCGGCGACCTCGACATCCTGGCCGTCGGCGGCACACTCGCGCTCGCCGAGAAGTTTCTTGCCTATGGATCGGTAGAGCGGATTCTCGGACGGGGCGACACCAAAGCGAGCGTGCTGCTGTCAGGAGGGTTCCAGGCCGACCTCCGATTCGTGCCTTCAGCAAGCCGCGGCGCCGCGATGCAGTACTTCACCGGCTCCAAGGCGCACAACATCGTGCTGCGCGATCGAGCGATCCAGCGCGGTCTGAAACTGAACGAATACGGCCTGTACGATGCCGCCGGTACAGCGGTCGCCGGCGCAGACGAAGAAGGCATCTACGCCGCATTGGGACTTGCGTGGGTGCCGCCAGACCTGCGTGAGAATCGCGGCGAAATCGAAGCCGCCGCCGAGGGCCGGCTGCCCCGCCTGATCGAGCGCGCGGATCTCCGTGGCGACCTGCACTCGCACACCACGGCCACCGACGGGAAAGACGACATCCTGACGATGGCGCGGGCGGCGCGAGCCGCGGGCCTGGAGTATCTCGCCATCACCGATCACAGTAAGGCACTCGCGATGGCGAACGGCCTCGACGAACGAGGCGCGCTGGAGCACGCGCGCGCGATCCGCGCCGTCAACGGGCAGGTCGAGGGCATCACTCTGCTTGCCGGCATCGAATGCGACATCCGCGCGGACGGCACCATGGATCTCGCCGACGACTGCCTCGCCGAGCTCGACTACGTTGTCGCGTCCGTGCATTCGAGCTTCACGCTCGACGAAGCAGCCATGACCGATCGGCTGCTGAGGGCGATCGAGTGTCCGTGGGTCGACGCGATGGGACACCCGACCGGCCGTCTGCTGCTTCGGCGCGAACCCATCCGCGCCCGGCTCGACACGGTCTTCGACGCCGCGGCGGCGCGCGGGGTGGCGTTCGAGATCAACTGTCTGAGCGACCGGCTGGATCTCGGGGATGTGCAGGCCCGTCAGGCGCGCGACCGAGGCGTCTCGATCATCATCGCGACCGACTCGCACAGTCAGGCGGGCTTCGAGTCGCTGCGATGGGGCGTGCAGGTGGCCAGGCGCGCCTGGCTGACGCCGGCGGACGTCCTCAACACCAGATCGCTCGACGAGTTCCGGTCGGCACTTCGGCGCCATCGATCGCCACGCCCCAGGTCGAGACGACGATCGTGACGATGCTGCCGATGCTGGATCCGCTGGCGGAGATTCGACGCCTCTATTTCGCGACGACCAAGCAGACCATCGAGCGCGACTTCGCGCGTGCGCTGGATCTGCTGAAGTCGATGGCCAGCGAAGACGACCGTTCACGTGCCACCGTCTTCATGCACGGACTCGCGCAGATGCGCGCCGAGTGGGGAACGGTCAGGAAGGGTGGTCCGAAAAAAAGGCCGACGTAGCTACTGGCGATTCTCGGCGGCCTTCTTCCGGGCAGCAATCCGTATGGGCTCGGGCACGTTGCGATCGCTGGCGAGCTTCACGACGTCTTTCTCGTTGAGACGGTGCATCAGCGTCAGCGACATCGCAATCGGCGTCTTGGGGTTCTTCACGAGATTGGCTGCCACGCTGTAGTTCTTGACCCAGCCGCGGTTGCTTCCAATCACGCGAAGCACTTCTTCTCCGACATTCGCCATCCGCGCGAACGACTCGATCTCGTTTTCGGTCAGCTTGGGGCTGCTGAGGACCGCCGCCGACACCATGCGGTTCGGATCCCGGATGAGGAGCGATCGTTCTTCGCGCGTCCCGCGCATCGCCACCTTCATCTTCTCCATCACCGACATGCTCGCCAGACGCTGCAGCCGGTTCTGCTGATCGGCATCGCCGGCGGACGCCTCCGCGGGCGCATCGCTGCCTTCGGGCTCGGTGTCGATGAGCGGTCCGTCTGTCGGAGCACCGCCGGCGACCGGCTCGACGCCTCGGCTGGAAAAGAACGTGCGCATCTCGCCAGGCACGTCGGATCGGCCGAGGAACGCGGCGAGTGCCTGGGCAGGCAGGACGTCGAGCGTTGCCGCGGCGCACTGCGCGATCTCCGGGTCGCCATCGTCCTTGAGGATCAGCAGCAGCGCTACCTGATCGAGCGCGGCCGGAGCGAACGCGCCCTGGGCGGCGACCATTCGAATGTCACGGGCGACTTCTCCGCGACGGAAGAAGTCCACGAGAGGCGTACGAACACCTGGGTCCATGTTGTCAGTGTGCAGTATCGGAAGGAAGAAAGTCCTGATAGTTGTCTGGCGTCACCCGGATGGTCACGACCTGACCGGCGCGTCCGAGCGAGCGTCCGGGCCGTCCGTTGATCGTCACCTGCATCGATGCCGCATCGCCCACCTTGACCACCGCCAGCGTGTCCACCCGCACGAGCAGATGTTCGCCCTGAGTGAACATGCGAGCATCGGGCGCCCGGCCGTCCACGGTCACCTCCACCCAGCAAGGAGCCGCTGCGGTCAGACCCAGTGTCAGTCTGGCACCTGGCAAGGCGGCTGACGGCGTTGTGTGAGTCTCGGCGGGCGGAGGATCCACTCTGGCCGCACTGCCCACCGCTGCCGCCGAGGGAGCCTGCGGGGGCCGAACGGTCGGAGTTGCGGCAGGAGCAGCCGGCACTGGTGCTGGAGGCGCGACGACGGCGGGAGCCGGCGGCTCATTCTGAGCGACTGCCTGGCGCGGCTCCGGTAGCGCGCGCCGGGAGTACAGATAGAACGCGCTACCCGCAATGGCGGCCATGATGAGTACCACCAGCGCGAGGCGGCCCCACGGAACGCGGTGGTACCAGCGCTCGCTCGACGGCCCATCGATGGACTCGGGCGCGCCGGTCGGAACCGAGCCGACGTTCTCGGGACACTCGGCGAGAAACGCCTTGAGCGTGGCGTCCGCATCCAGGCCTACTTCGTTGGCGTACGCGCGAACGAACGAACGCATGAAGATGCCGCCGGGCAGCCGTGAATAGTCATTGCGCTCCACCGCCTCGAGCGCACGGACCGAGATCTTCGTCACCTCCGCGATGTGCGCAAGAGACAGCCCCTTCGCTTCACGCGCCTTGCGAAGCTGTGCGCCGAAGGGGCTGAGGTGTCGATCGGCCATCGTACTCTTGTCGGCTGACAGTCGAGCTGAGAGCAGGCATCTTACCCCGGCGTGGCGTGGTTTTCGCCCGTCCGGCCGGCCTGACGGAAGGCATTTCGAACCGCGGCGGCCAGCGTGCTCAGATCCTGCCCTTCGCGGGGTGACAGGAACAGATCGATTGCGGCCAGGCCGGCAGCGCCGGTCGCGGCGACGTCAGGAGCGGCAGCGAGCGTCATGCCCCCAATGCCAAGGACCGGGGTTCCGCGTGAATGGGCGACCACGTCCGCCAGCCGCCGCAAGCCCTCGGTGGGTGTCATCTCGGGCTTCGATCGGCTGGGGAACACCGTACCGAAGATCAGATAGCCGGCTCCGGCGCGGGCGGCGGCCTCTGCCTCTTCAGCGGAGTGCACGGATCGCCCAATCAGGAATCCCGGGCCTGGACGGGTCACCCGCTCGATCGCAAAGGAATCCCCGCGAAGATGCACGCCATGGGCCCCGGTGGCGAGTGCGACGTCGAGCCGATCGTTCACGACGACGCGAGTGGCCGAACCGGTCACGCCCTCGAGACACGCACTCACCAGCCGGACCAGATCGCGAGCGTCGAGATCGCGCTCGCGGATCTGGACGAGATCGATCCCTGCCGCGGCCGCGCGTGCGACGACTCCCGGCAGCAGCACCAGCGCCTCGGATGCGTTGCACGCCAGCCGTGCAGCCAGGCGATGCCGGTCAGTCACCAGGCACAGCATGAGCAGTACTCGCGGTGTCGCCTTACTGCCGGCTTGAAGGATGGATCGGTCCCGTTGCGTGCAGCGGCCGCGCGCTGGACGTCCAGACGCGCCAGGCGTCGGCGAGTTCGGCAATCGCAAGGGCGAGATTCACAATACCCAGCCCTGTGACTCCGCCGCGCAAGTAGCGATTGCGCATGTAGCCGTGAAGCCAGGGCGACAGATCGAAGAAGACGTTGCGCTCCCAGAAACTGGACCACGGGATGACAACGAGCAGCAGCCCCACCTCCACGAAGTACGCGGCGACGAGCAGTCGGCGGAGCAGCGTCAGCCTCCGGTCTGCACGCGCGAGAGGCGTTCCACGCGGCGGGCCACGTCCCGGAAGTCTGCGGCGTCTGCCTGCAGCTCGAGGAACACGGCAAGCGCTCGCGCGGTCTCGCCGCCAGCTTCGAGAGTGTCGCCGAGGTCGTACAGCAGCGTGCGCCCGGCCTCGACCGTTGGTGCGGGGGCTTCGGCGGCTCGCTCGAGCCACTCGATGGCGTTGGTGCTGTCACCCCGCTCCAGAAACAGGCGAGCGAGCAGCGCGGACGCCTCGAACCGGAGCCGCGGTGAGGCTGCGGCAGCTTGCAGCTCCCTGATGGCCTCGTGGCTCATCCCCATATCGCGGTACGCAAGCGCGACTTTGTAGTGCTTCTCGGCGGCGCCGTGTCCGCTCTGCCGCGCCGCCTGCTCGCGCAGCCCGCCGAATACGGCATCGAGATCGCGAGCCGCCGGTCTTGCGGAGTCGCCGGCCTGACCGTCGCCGGGCTGTGCCGCCGCAGCCTGTTCGCCAAGGATGTCGCGAAGGTCGATGGCGACCGGACCCAGCCGGAACGGATCCTGTCCATCGGCGGGTGTCTCGCCTTCAACCGGCGGTGCGGCGGATTCTGCGCCATCTGCGCCGGAAGCCGCGGAGACGGGCTCTGCCGGTTGATCCGGGTTCCCGAGATCGAGCTCGCTGTCCTCGACGACGTGCGGCGTCTCTCCCAGAAGGACGAGCGCTTTGCCCAGCCGCTGCACGTGCGCCGGTTCGTCAGGGTGCCGCGCCAGCAATTCCTCGGTGAGCGTCCTGGCCTCCGCAGCGTTGCCCTGGGCGAGGTGCGCATCGACCAGCGCGGCCTGCGCGCCATCCATCGTCGTCGACAGCTCACCATCCGTGCTGATTTCCACGAGCCGCACCAGCGCGGGAATGTGATCGGGCTGCTGCAGGACGAACGCTTCGTACGCGGTCGCGGCGGCGGCGAAATCGCCGTGGAGCACGAAAATATCGGCCGCCGCCTCGAGGTGCACGAGCGCCGCGTCGGGGTCGAGCGCGGCGAGGCGCTCCCCTTCGGCGGCGACGGCAGCCGCTCTATTCGGCTCGCGTGCGAGCAACCGCGCAAATGCGGCGCGTGCCGTGTCCACATCGCCCTGCCGTGCGCGGATCGTTCCGACGGCGAACTGCAGATCGAGATCGTCGGTCTCGCCGATTGCGTCGACGTATGGCGCCGCCTGATCGAACTCGCCCAGTATGCTGTGCGCCAGCACGAGACGAGTGGCGATCTGTTCGTCCGGTGCGGAGATGTACGCCTCGGTCAGGAGCGCGATCGACGCGCGGGTATCACCGCGCGCGGCTGCCAGATCGGCGAGCGCGACGAAGTCGGCCGCGGATCGGGCGTGACTGCGCGCCTGCTCGAGATCGCCGCGGCCCGCGTACGCGCGTGCGAGCGCTGCGCGGATTTCGTCGTCGTTGGGCACGATCCGCGCGGCTTCGACGAGGACCGCGAACGCCTTGTCGTGATGTCCCGCCGCGTCGTGCGCGTGAGCCACCGCCAGCAGCTCCGGAGCGACCAGTTCGCCGCCGCCCGTCTCGGCGATCGCCCGCGCCCCGGCGAGCCGGGCGTCGAGATCCGACGGATCGAGCGACGCGATCCGCAGCAGGACTTCGGCGGCGCTCTTGGCCTGGCCGCGCTGCTGGCGCCGTGCGGCCAGCTGCTGCAGGTAGTGTTTCGCCTCCACCAGCGTGGACTGGCGAATCGCCATCTCGGCGGCCTGCCCGAGGGCGTGTTCGTCGGTGGGCAGAATCTTCAGGGATTTCTTGTAGAGGGCCGTGGCCTTCGTGAAGAAGCCTTCCTTCGCGAAGTGGTCGCCGATCTGGTTGTACAGCTCCGCGGCGCGCTCGACCATCTGCGCGCGCGCGTAGCAATCACCGAGCGCGTTGGCAGTGTTCCAGTCGTGCGGGTGCTTGTCGAGCACGCGCTGGTACTCTTCGATGGCCCCTTCGAGGCGGCCCTGGCGCAACAGCTTCTCCGCTTTTTTCAGCGTTTGTTCGCGGTCGACAGCCACACCGGTCTTTCGACGGACGCGCGAGTCGTCGTGGCGCCCGTCATACTACTTCCATCGTATCAAACAGCGAGGGGGGCCTGAACGTCCGTCGATGTGCCGGGGAGTAGCCAAAGCGTGCAACGGCGGCGAGATGCTCCGCGGTCGCGTACCCTTTGTGACGATCGAACCCATAGCGCGGGTCTTTGATGTGCAGATCGCACATCAGACGGTCGCGGGTCACCTTGGCCACAATCGATGCCGCCGCGATGGCTGCGCACCGGCGGTCGCCCTGGTTGATGCCTCGCTGCGGAATGAAGAGATCCGGGATGCGGAACGCGTCCACCAGCACGAGGTCTGGCAGCGGGACGAGGGCCATGACCGAACGTTGCATCGATCGAAGCGACGCCTGGTGGATGTTGAAGGTATCGATCTCGTCGGGCTCGGCCGCCGCGACGGCCCATGCCAGGGCCCGCCGGACGATGACGTCGTAGAGACGATCGCGTTCGGGGGCGGGCACGATCTTCGAGTCGGCGAGACCACCGATGTGGCGTGCCGGGTCGAGGACGACCGCAGCGGTCACGACCGGCCCGGCGAGACAGCCCCGCCCTACCTCGTCGACGCCGGCCACGTGTACAAACCCGAGCCGGCGGTACGTGTTCTCGATCGTGCGGCGAGCGGGCGAACGGCCCATGGCTGCTCGCGACCCCGGAGTCTGCGGCGGATCAGGTCCGCCGGCACGGGACGCGTCGGCGCCTGCTCAGGCCGGTCGGCGGGTCGTTTCCTTCATCCTGGCGGCCTTGCCCTTCAGGTCGCGCAGGAAGTACAGCTTCGCGCGACGCACGCGGGCGGACCGCACGACGTCAACCTTCTGGATCGTCGGGGAGTGCAGCGGGAAGATGCGCTCGACGCCCTGGCCGAACGAGACCTTGCGGACGGTGAAGGAGGCGTTGGCGCCGCCGCGGCGGAAGCCAATCACGATTCCCTCGAAGACCTGCACGCGCTCCTTGTCGCCCTCACGGACCTTGACGTGCACACGCACGGTGTCGCCGGCGCGCATCTGCGGCCGCTCGGTGAGCTGGGTGCGGTCGACTTGTTCAATGACCTTCATGGTTCGCTCCTTCGTCCCTCAATTCGCCGAGAAGCTTGCGCTCCTCATCGTCGAGCTGCGCGGCCTCCAGTAAATCCGGCCGTTCGCGCAGCGTGCGGCGCAGCGCTTCGCGCTTTCGCCAGCGGCTGATCCGCGCGTGGTGCCCCGACACGAGCACGTCGGGCACCTTGAATCCCCGGAACTCTGCGGGCCTCGTGTAGTGCGGATAGTCGAACAGTCCGCGCGAAAACGAGTCGGCCTCCACGGAGCCCTGGTCGCCCACGACGCCCGGCACCAGGCGCGCAACCGCGTCCACGATCACCAGCGCCGGCAGCTCACCGCCGCTCAGCACATAGTCGCCGATCGACAGCTCGTCGGTCGCCAATGCGGCGCGGACCCGATCGTCCACTCCCTCGTAGCGACCGCACAGCAGCACCACGTGCCCGACATCCCGCAAACGACCGGCCTCGGCCTGCGTGAACCGGCGTCCCTGCGGCGAGGTCAGGACGATCGCTCCGGGCTCGCCGCGCGATACCCGAATGGCGTCGACCGCGCGAAACAACGGCTCGGGCTTCAGCACCATGCCCGGCCCGCCGCCGTAGGCCACGTCGTCTACGACCCGATGCCGATCCTCGGTGAAGTCCCGCAGGTCGTGCACGGCCACGTCGAGAATGCCCGACGCGATCCCGCGAGCCACCACGCCCTCGCCGAGCGTCGTGTCGAACATCCGCGGGAAGATCGTGACGATGTCGAACTTCAACCTGCGTTCCGGCTCGAGGGCCTGACGATCAGGCGTTCACGTCGAGCAAACCGTCCGGCGGATTCACGATAATCCGCCGCGCCCGCACGTCGATCACGGGACAAAAAATCTCGACGAGCGGAATCTGCACTTCTGCCCGTCCTTCGCCAATCACCAGGCGCGACAGTCCGGTGCCGCCTTCGACAGTCCGCACACGGCCGATCGTCTGTCCGCCTGTCGTGACCACCTCGCAGCCCACGAGATCGTGCTCGTAATAGCTGCCTGGTGGCAACTGCGCCAGATCCGCTTCGGGCACCCGCAGCTCGAGTCCGGCCAGCGCTTCAGCCGCGGTCATCGAGTCGATGCCTTCAAAGCTCACGACCGGCCGGCCCTGGTGCAGCCGCATGGCCGTCACACGCAGCGTTGCGTCGCCCTCCGCCCGGCGTGTGTGCAGCACGGAGCCGGCCGCGAATCGCTGCTCGGGAAAATCGGTGGCCGGATTCAGGATCACCTGCCCGCGGTGGCCCTGGGTCCGTGCGATGGTTCCGACGAGCACCATGTCGTCGAACCCCGCCATCGCCAGCTACCGTCCGCCGGGATCGCGAATCTCGAGCGTTGCCTTGATGCCGTGTCGGTGCGCAGTCGCCGCGAGCAGCGTCCGCAGTGCGTCTGCGGTCCGTCCCTGGCGTCCGATCACCTTGCCGACGTCAGCAGCCGCCACCGTGAGCTCGACGACGGTGGCGCCGCGCTGAGACGTTTCGGTCACACTCACGGCGTCCGGCGAGTCGACGAGCGCACGCGCGGCGACCTCGATGACCGCCGCAACCGGGCTGCTCATGATTACTTCGCCGCGGGTGCCGCTGCCGCCGCGTCTGCGACGGGTGCCGGCGGCACGTGCCGCGCCAGCAGCGTGCGGACCGTGTCGGACGGCCGGGCCCCCTGGCCGATCCAGTACTCCACGCGCTCGCGATTCACATCGATCTTCGCGGGGTGCGTGCGCGGATAGTAGTGCCCGAGCACCTCCACGAAGCTGCCGTCGCGCGCCGCCGTCGAATCCGCGACCACCATGCGGAAGAACGGCCTCCGCTTCGACCCTACCCGACGCATCCGAATTGCCAGCATGCTTTCCTCTGTTCCTAGTCCGTAGTCCGTAGTCCGTAGCCTGTAGTCTGTAGCCTGCAGCCTGCAGCCTGTAGCCTCTAGCCCACTCTTACCGCATTCCCCGCAGCAGCCCCAGCGCCCGCCGCTTGCCGCTCTTTCCTTGTGACGCCAGGCCGCCGAGCGACTTGAGCATCTTGCGCATCTGCACGAACTGCTTGAGCAGCCGGTTCACTTCCTCGACCGATGTGCCACTGCCCTTCGCGATCCGCTTGCGCCGGCTGCCGTTGATGACTTGATGGTTCCGCCGCTCTGCGGGCGTCATCGACGAAATGATCGCCTCGATGCGCGCGACCTGCTTCTCGTCCGGCTTCTGCTGCGCGAGCTGCTTGAGATTGCCCATGCCCGGCAGCATGCCGAGCAGGTTCTCGAGCGGTCCCATTTTCTTGATCGCCTTCAGCTGCTCGCCGAAGTCGTCCAGCGTGAAATCCTCGAGGCGGACCTTGTCTTCGAGCCTCGCCGCCTCTTCGACGTCGATGACCGATTCGGCCTTCTCGATAAGCGACAGCACGTCGCCCATCCCGAGCACCCGCGACACGACGCGGTCGGGGTGGAACACCTCGAAATCTTCCGGACGCTCGCCGCTGCCGACGAACGCAATCGGAACGCCGACGACCGAGACGACCGACAGCGCCGCGCCTCCGCGCGCGTCGCCATCGAGCTTCGTCAGGACCACGCCAGTCACGCCGAACCGGCGATTGAATTCGCCAGCCGACTTGATCGCGTCCTGGCCCGTCATCGCATCGGCGACGTACAGGCGATCCGTCGGCTCGACGACACCGCCGATCGCCTCGAGCTCCGACATCAGCGCATCGTCGATGTGCAGCCGGCCGGCAGTATCGACGATGAGCGTATCGAACCCGAGCGTGCGCGTCTCGTTCAGAGCGCCCCGCGCACGGGCGACCGGGTCCAGTTCACCCGGTGGATCGTAGACGCGCAGCTTCGCCGCGTTCCCGAGCACGGTCAGCTGCTGGATGGCCGCAGGCCGTCGTACGTCGGTCGACACGAGCAGCGGGTGCCGCCCCTGCTTCGCCAGCCAGCGTCCGAGCTTGCCGGCCGTTGTCGTCTTGCCCGAGCCTTGCAGGCCGAGCAGCATGATGACGCGCGGCGAGCCGGTCGCCGGCTGCAAGCCGCCTTTGGCGTCTCCGAACAGCGCCAGCATCTCGTCGCGCACGATGCGCACGACCTGCTGGGCAGGCGTCAGGCTACGAAGGACCTCCTGGTCCATCGCGCGATCGCGCACGCGATCGATGAACGCCTTGACGACCTTGAAGTTGACGTCTGCCTCGAGCAGCGCCAGCCGAATCTCGCGGAGCGCCGCCTCGACGTTCGCCTCGGTGAGCCGTCCCTCGCCGCGGATGGTGCGGAAAACGTCTTGGAGGCGTGTGCTGAGCGCGTCGAACATGTGAACCCGTCACCCGCCGGCCGACGCCGCACTGGCAACCCAGCGCCGCGACAGGTCCAAGCACGGCCCAAGTCGCTGACGCGCAAACCCTTATCGTAGCCAAGCCGGAGCTCGAGTGTCAACTCACGGAAGGGCCACAGACGACGACAATCAGATCAGGGCACGGAAAGGCAAAGGGACCCGGGGCCGGTGAAAGCACTACCGCTACGCAGAAATACAACGATGGCCTACGAACTACGTGTAAGTTCTCAGGACGCCGGTGACACTCCAGCTCTCGTTTTGGCCAGGAGGCGTTCGTACGGCGTCTGGCCGTCGAGCGCGCCGTGGGGCCGGTGGTAATTGTAGTAGTCCTCCCACTCCCGCAGCTTGTCGTTGAACAAGTGAATGTCGTCGGCAATCCCATCGCGGTCGAGGAGCTGATAAAACTCCTGGTCGTCGACACGATGCGACCGCTCGACCTTGCCGTTGAGGTGCGGGGTCCGTGGGCGGATGTACACATGGCGGATGTCGAGGGACTCCAGATACCAGTGGAACCGCGATTGGAACTCGGCGCCGTTGTCAGTCTGCACGACGTGGACTCGGAACGGTAAACGGCGAACGACGTCACCGACAAAGCGGATGGCGGTGGCCTGCGAGCACGTGTCGTACACCTTCAGCACGCGAATGCGGGTGCAATCATCAATGGCGGTGAACTGGTAGAAGCGCTTCTGGGTGCCCGGAATGCGCTCGAGAAACTTCACGTCCACCTGCACCCGATGGCCGGGCTGTGGCTTCTCGTAGCGCTGCCAGCGCTGCTTGTGCGGGCGATATTTCTGATTTCCTGGCAAGCGGTTGACGCCGTGCCGCCGCAGAATGCGATGGACGGACGAGACGGCGACCGTGATCGCATGGAAGCGGTGCAGGTAGCTGGCGATCTTCGACGGTCCGAAGTGGTAGCGCTCGCGGAGGTACAGGATCTTGCTGACCACCTCTCGCGGGATCGCCGTCGGAGACCGCCGTGGCGTCCGCGGTCGATCGCACAGGCCGGCCACGCCGAGCTGGTCGAAGCGCTGCTTCCACTTGTAGAACGCACGCCGGGAAATCCCAAAATGCCGACAGGTCTTGGCGACGTTGCGCGGCGTGGCGGTCCCGAGCTGCAAGATCTTGAACCGCCAGGCGGTTAGTCGCGTCTGGTCTGCTTTCGTCATCACGTCTCCGATCGAAGCGTGGTCAGCTTAGAAAGGAGAGCTAGACTTGTCACCTCTGTCCTGAGATTTCACAACTACGGACAACGAACTGTAGCGAGTCACCCTACACGCCGGTGAGCTTATGCCCGAGCTTCTCTTTCTTGGTCTTCAGATACCGTTTCGTGAACTCGGACGCGGGGATTTCGAGAGGGACCGATTCCGAGACCGCCAGCCCGTAGCCCTGCAGCCCAACGAACTTCCGTGGATTGTTCGTCAGCAGGCGCATCGTCTTGACGCCCAGGTCGCCCAGGATCTGGGCGCCGATGCCGTAGTCCCGCTGATCCGGCTTGAAACCCAGGCGCTCGTTGGCTTCGACGGTATCGAAGCCCTGGTCCTGGAGCTCGTAGGCTCGGATCTTGTTGGCAAGACCGATTCCCCGACCTTCCTGGTTGAGGTACAGGAGCACGCCGCGACCTTCGTCAGCGATTCGTTTCATGGCGGTGTGCAGCTGCGGGCCGCAATCGCACCGCGCGGAATGAAAGACGTCTCCCGTCAGGCACTTCGAGTGGACGCGCACCATGACGTCGACGCCGTCGCCCACGTCGCCGCACACCAGTGCCACGTGCGTCTGGCCGTCGAGCAGACTGTCGTACGCGAAGAGACTGAACTCGCCGAACTCGGTCGGCAGAGTCGCCGTCGCGACCCGCTTCACGAGCCGCTCGTTCGCCATCCGATAGCGAATCAGATCCGCGATCGTGATGACGAGCAGTCCGTGCCGTTTGGCGAACTTGATGAGATCGGGCACGCGGGCCATCGTGCCGTCGCGATTCATGATTTCGCAGATGACGCCAGCCGGTGCGAGACCCGCCAGCCGTGCGAGATCGACAGCGGCTTCGGTATGCCCCGCGCGAACGAGGACGCCTCCGTCGCGCGCGCGGAGCGGAAAGACGTGTCCGGGCCGTGCCAGATCGCTCGGGCGGGTGCCCGCGTGCAACACGGTCTGGATCGTCGCCGCCCGATCGGCTGCCGAAATGCCCGTGCTCGTCCGATCCTTCGCGTCGATCGACACGCACATCGCTGTTTCGCGTGCCGACGAGTTCTTCGTGACCTCGAGTGGGATCTCGAGTTGATCCAGGCGCTCTGGTGTCAGCGCCAGACACACGAGTCCACGCCCGTGGGTCGCCATGAAGTTCACAATCTCAGGCGTCACGCGTTCGGCGGCGATCGTCAGGTCGCCTTCATTCTCTCGATCCTCATCGTCGACGACGATGACCTGTCCGCCAGACCGGATGACCGCAATGGCCTCAGGAATCGACGCGAATGGACTCGTGGACCGCGCGCCTTTCGCGATGCGCAGCGCGGGAGCGGTCCGTCGACGCGAGTTCGACGATGGTTTGGGCCGGCGAGTGACTTTGGTCATGGCAGTGAGGGCGTGGTCTGGCGAGCGGCAAGCAGCGCCGCGCGCACGGCGTACTTCCCGAGCACGTCGTATTCGAGATTGACGCTCTCGCCCACCGCGAGCGAGGCGAGGTTGGTGTGCGTCCACGTGAACGGGATGATCTGGACGTCGAACCGATCGTCACCGAGAGTCGCGATGGTCAGGCTGATACCATCGACGGCGATGGCGCCCTTGAGAATGAGATGCGCGGCATCCGGTGCTGGATACGAGAAGGTCATCCACGTGAAATCGGCTTCCGGTCGTATCCCGAGCAGCCGGCCGGTCGTATCGACATGGCCCTGGACGAAGTGTCCACCGACGCGAGCGTCAGCCCGCATGGCACGCTCGAGATTCACCATCCGCCCCGCAGCGAGACTGCCGAGCGCCGTCACGCGCGCCGTTTCCGGTCCGAGCTCGAAGGTCAGCTCCCCCGTCTGGCCCGGTACGGCCGTGAGACATACGCCGTTGACAGCGACACTCTCCCCTGCTGACACCTCGGGCGCCAGTGACGCGGCGACCGTGAGGCGCAGTCCACCCGGCATCGCATCGAGGCTGCGCACACGACCGACGGTTTCAATCAGCCCGGTGAACATCGCCTGTAATCAGTACGTCGGCTCCACACGGCTCGGCGCGCCGGCGGTCGAGTGCAAAGCTCGCAAAGTGGGTTGACGGCGGTAGTAGTGGAACGCCGCCGGGCCCGACCACCATCGGACTCACGAACAGCATCACCCTGTCGATCATACCCGCATCCCACGCAGCCTGCTGCACTGCGGGACCTCCTTCGAGCAGGAGCGACATCAGCCCACGGTCGCCGAGAGCACGTATGGCGGACCCGATGGAACCGTCTACTGTTTCAAGGAGTTCCGCGCCGGCGGCGAGCAGTGCATCGGCTCCCTCGGGATTCGCCGACCGGCCGGCCTGGGTGGTGAGAATCCACACCGGACCCTGGCCAACCGTCGTCAACAGACGCGCAGTCGGAGGCGTTCGAAGACGCCGGTCGAACACGACGCGCACGAGCGGGCGCTCACGGAACACCTCGCGCGCCGTCAACTCGGGGTCGTCGACGAGCACTGTCTCCGATCCAACGGCGATGGCGTCCACTTCCGCGCGAAGCCGCTGCGCCATTCGCCGGCTCTCGGGCCCGGTAATCGCCGTACGGGCGCTCGGCGCGGCGGCAACCGCGCCATCGAGGCTCACGCCAGCCTTCGCGATCACGAACGGACGTCGGTGGCGGATGTAGGTGAAGAACTCGGCGTTCAGTGCGGCCGCTTCGGACGCCATGAGACCGCTCTGAACGTCGATGCCGTGCGCGCGAAGAAATTCAAAGCCCCGGCCCGACACGAGAGGATTCGGGTCGCCGACCGCAGCCACGACACGCGAGATCCCCGCCGTGACAATGCGCTCGGTGCATGGTCCGGTGCGGCCGGTGTGACTGCACGGCTCGAGCGTGCACACCAGCGTGGCCCCACGGGCCTGCGCACCCGCCGCGTCGAGCGCGTGTACCTCCGCGTGCGGTGTACCGGCGCGCCTGTGGTACCCGTCGCCGACAATGACACCGTCCTCGGTCACGACGATGGCGCCAACCATTGGATTCGGACTCGTGGTCCCGCGGCCGCGTTCAGCGAGGCGGAGCGCCCGTTGCATCAGGGCGCGCTCGTCCACTACCACTTCTCCTCGAACAGCGCGTCCACGTACTCGTTTGCCGAGAAGGGCACGAGATCGTCGATGCCTTCGCCCACACCGACGTACCGAATCGGCAGCCGCAGATCGTGCGCGATGGCGACGGCGACACCGCCTTTCGCAGTGCCGTCCAATTTGGTGAGGACGACGCCGTTGACGCCGGCCACGCTCATGAACTCGCGCGCCTGCGTGAGGCCGTTCTGCCCGACCGTCGCGTCGAGCACGATCAACACTTCGTGAGGCGCGCCCGGCACTTCGCGAGCCGCGATGCGGCGGATCTTCTCGAGCTCGTTCATCAGGTTCACGCGCGTATGAAGCCGCCCCGCGGTATCTACGAAGATCGGGCTCCGTCCCTTCGCCTTGCCGGACGAGAGCGCGTCGAAGACGACGGCCGCGGGATCCGATCCTTCACGCGCGCGGACGATGTCGACACCTGCGCGCCGCGCCCAAATTTCCAGCTGCTCGACGGCGGCGGCGCGGAACGTGTCGGCGGCGCAGATGAGCGGCGTGCGCCCTTCGGCACGCGAGAGATTCGCAAGCTTCCCGATCGTGGTCGTCTTGCCCGTACCGTTGACGCCGACCACCAGCACCACGTGTGGAGCGTGGCCGTTCGGAGCCGCAGTCTCGGTCTCCGCAAACACCGCACGCAGCTCGGCTTTGACGAGGTCGCGAAGACTCGCTTCGTGCCGCGGTTTGGAGCGCACGGCCGCAATGATGCGATCCGTCGCGGCCATACCGACGTCAGCCGAGATCAGCAGCTCTTCGAGCGCGTCGATCGATTCGACGTCGATGGGACGTGTCCGTCGTTCTGGTGCATCCGCGCGGCTGACGATCTCGTCGAAGCGCGCGACAATCTGTTGAGTGGTCCGCGCGAGACCTTCGCGGATCCGTCCAAGAAAACCCATTGAACTCATTGTACTGCGCGGGCTGGATGGGCTCCGCGGCGGGCCGCCCGTGAAGCAGCGCTAGGCTGGGGGCACGGACTCGGCTTCCGCGCGCTGCGGACGCAGCATCAGTTCCACGATCGCGGTGCGGACGTCGGTGCGGCCGTCGAGCACTTCCACCATCTTGGTCGTGATTGGCAGCTCGACGCGTTCGCGTGCGCCGAGCGCAAGTACGGCGTATGCGGTCTGCACGCCTTCGGCCACCATCTTCATGCTTCCGAGGATTTCGCTCAGCGGACGGCCTTTGGCGAGCTCGTTGCCAACATGTCTGTTGCGGCTCAGGCTGCCGGTACACGTCAGCACCAGGTCGCCCAGGCCGGTCAGGCCTGCCAATGTCTCCCGTCTCGCACCGAGAGCAGTCGCGAGCCGCCCTATTTCGGTCAGCCCGCGAGTGATCAAGGCCGCTTGTGCATTGCTCCCGATCCCGAGACCATCCACCACGCCAGCGGCGATCGCAATGATGTTCTTCATCGCACCGCCGATCTCGACGCCCACCACATCGTCGCTTGCGTAGAGACGCAGACTGGGTGACCGGAGCTCCGCCTGCACGCGCGCCGCAGCGTCGAGGTCGCTCGACGCGACGCACACAGCAGTCGGCATCTGGCGCGCGAATTCGAGTGCGAAGCTCGGCCCCGAGAGCACGACCACCGGATGTGCACGGTGTAGTACCAGATCGAGCAGCTCCGACATCCGCAGGAGCGAGTCCGTTTCGAGTCCCTTGGTTGCGGATACGACGATGGCGCCACGTGGCATCAGGGGCGCTGCCGCCGACATCACCGCGCGCAGGCCGTGCGAAGGCACGACGCAGATGACGAGTTCCGCACCCCCGAGCGCACGATCGAGCGACGCCGTCGCTTCGATGCCTGGCGGAAACGCGATGTCAGGCAGATACGTCGCGTTTGCGGACCGCCGCATCATCTCGGCGGCAAGGGCCGCATCCCTCGCCCACAACCGCACCGGATGCTGGAGCCGCGCCAGGTGCACGGCGAGCGCCGTTCCGAAGCTGCCGGCGCCCAGTACGGTGGTCCGCATCACGAGACCCGCTGTCCGATGCGACGCTCCGTGCCAGCCGCGAGGCGCGCGAGATTCGAGCGGTGACGGAACAGAATGACCGCCGCAGCGGCGAGCGACATGCCCACCACTACACGGGGCGCGTGCAGCGCCCACGCGATCGGGCCGAGCGCCACGGTTGCAACAATGGATCCGAGCGACACGAAACGCGTCAGCCAGACGGTCACGACGAACAGGGCGAGCGCCGGCGCCATCGCGGCCGGCACGAGGATGGAAAACACTCCGCACGCTGTCGCCACGCCTTTGCCACCCTTGAACCGGAGCCAGACCGGATAGATGTGGCCGACGATGGCTGCGAGTCCGGCTGCCGCGGGCGCAGCATCGCCCGCGGCGAAGCGCTGTACGACGAGCACCGACCCGATGCCTTTGGCGATGTCGAGAGCCACGACGGTCAACGCCGTGAGCACGCCGCTCGTCCGCAGCACATTCGCGGCGCCGACATTCCCGCTGCCGGTACGGCGAATGTCTATGCCCCGCCACTTTCGTGACAGAAGGAATGCAAAGGGCACGGATCCGAACAGGTACCCGACCGCGATCGGCCATACGGCGTTCATGCGACCACCTCACCCAGCAGCGACGTCTGCCGTAAGGGAGTGTAGATCGACCCTTTTGGTGACAGGCGGCTCTGGTAGAGCGTGACGTGGTCGACGGTCGACGGCATGGAGGCGGGCAGTGGAACGTCGGCCAGGGCCTGCCGCTCGGACACCGTGCCGGGTTCGCGGAATCTGGCCAGGGTCAGGTGTGGTGAAAAGGCGCGGCCATCGCGATCGAAGGGCACGCCGTCGAGCCGCGCGAGCACTTCCTGATGCAACCGGCGTAGCGGTTCGATCCCTTCGTTCACGCCCAGCCAGATCACGTGAGGACGCCCGCCAGGCGGGAACATGCCCAGACGGCCCATCCGAATGGGAAATGGGGACAACCGCAGCGGCGGGACGAAGCGCGCCTTCACGTCTCCAGCGACCGCATCGCTGACCTCACCGATGAACGCCAGCGTGAGGTGCATCCGATCGGGGCTGACCCATCCGATGCGCGTCGCGTGTTTCAGCCGCTCCAGCCGCTGCCGCAACGCGACCGTGATCTGCTGAACATCCGCGCGCACGCCATCGGCGAGATCGACCGCAACGAAGAGCCGCATCTCACTGCCCTTTCCATTGAAGAAGCGCGCGGCGCAGATCGTCCATCGCCGCCTGCGTGGCGAAGAACTTCACCTGCTCGCGCCCGCCGGGAAACGTTCGCGTTCGTGCCGCCGCGCCCCAGGGCCCTTCAACGGCGATCGCAACTGTACCGACTGGCTTCTCGGACGTCCCGCCATCCGGGCCAGCGATACCAGTCACACCGATGCCGATGGACGTGGATGCTCGCTGCCGCACGCCCGCCGCCATGGCGAGAGCGACCGGTTCGCTGACCGCGCCGTGGGCGTCGATTAGGGCCGCGTCCACTCCGAGCAGCTCCTGTTTCATCGCATTGCTGTACACGACGAGGCCGCAGATGAAATACGCTGAACTGCCCGGCACGTCCGTGAGCCGCGAGCCCAGGAGACCGCCGGTGCACGACTCGGCGACGGCGATCGTCAGGCCGGCCGTACGGAGTGCTGCGCCGACGACGTGCTCCATGCCGCGATCCTCGATCGCGTAGGCGTCAGCGCCGAACGCATCCGCAAGCTCGCGCACCGCCTCGTCGAGAACCCGGCGTCCACTCTCACGGTCGGCCGATCGAACCGTGAGGTGGAAGTCGATGCTCGCTGGCGCCGCCAGCGTCGTGGCGTCGATCGGCAGGTGTCGCTCGCGCCACCGTTCGTAGAACGGCTTCGCGCGCTGTTCGGCGTGCGATTCGGTCTGTCCGGCCACCCGGACGATGCCACGCAGGAGCGGCACACTGTCAGCACGCGCCGACAGCCGCTCGCGTGCCACCGCGTCGAACATCGGCGACAGCTCGCGCGGCGGACCTGGCAGCAGCACGATCGCGCAGCCTTCGTGCTCCAGCCACAGGCCGGGCGCCGTCCCGTTCGGATTCGGAAGGATCTCGGCGCCAGCAGGCACCATCGCCTGGCGCCGATTGATCGCCGGCATGTCGAGGCCACGCCGGGCGAACCGCGCCTGCAGGCGCGCCACGAGATCGGGGTCCTCCGCCAACGGACGGCCCAGGAGTTCCGCGACGACGTCGCGCGTGACATCGTCGTCGGTCGGACCGAGTCCTCCGCTCACCACCACGAGCTTCGACCGCGCGACAGCCTGCGCCAGTACAGCCCGCAGATCGTCGCGAGAGTCACCGACGATCGTCTTGAGACGAACGTCGATGCCTATCGCATTGAGCCGGTCGGTGAGAACGAGCGAATTGGTGTCGAGACGGGTGGGCGTCAGGAGCTCGCTGCCGACCGCGATGATCTCGGCGGATCGGATGGTCGTCACTGGGCCACTGGGGTCACGCTAAAGCAGCCACGCCGCAGCAATCCACAGGAGGCCGCGCATGATCAGGTTTCCGTAGACGGCAGCCATCGCATCATCCGCCATCATGCCGAGCCCGCCGTGGAGGCGCTCGAGGCGATTGGCCGGCCAGGGCTTGAACACGTCCAGCGCCCGGAAGACAAAGAACCCGGCGATCATCACGGGCCAGGTCGGCGGGAGCAGATACAGTGTGATCAGCATGCCCGCCACTTCGTCAATCACGCCGGGTCCGGGATCGGTCGTGCCGAAGTAGCGCTCCGCTTCCGTTCCACTCCAGATGCCAGCGACGAAGAGCACGGCGATTACAACGAGGTCAGCCGCAGGCGGGAGACCCGCAGTCCGCATCAGCGCGTAAAGAAGCACTCCTGCAGCAGACCCGACAGTCCCTGGCGCGAATGGAGCGAAGCCGATATAGCCAAACGTGCAGATGAAGACGGCGAGCCGGGTCATGAGTCTCGATACGAGAGCCGGCTACGTCGTCTGGCGGACTACGCGTGTATCCGCGATCCGATCCTGCAGCGCGCGACCATCGCCACCGAGCACCGCCGGCAAGAAGCCTGCACCGAGGCAGATCGTCGAGGCGAGACAGGCGACCGCACGCGCGGTTGCGACCCCGATAGACACCGGGCCATTGGCGCCGCCGACCACCTTCAGGCCTGTCGCCATCTTGCCGATCGTCTGTCCGCCGGCAGTCGTGAACGCGATGAGGTATCCGCCGTTCAGGACGAGAAAGAAGACAGCCAGCGGCAGCAGCGGCAGGATCCGCCACTCTGCCATCGTCAGGCCGCACAACCGCAGCGTGAAGTAGATAGTGAGGGCGTCGATCGTTCCGAGGATGATTAGGTCGACGATAGCGGCGGTGAGCCGAGGGGCCAGACTGGCTGTCTCGAGTTCGACGGTCGCCGTCGCTGTGCGCAGCGGCTGCGGCGCGACCGGCACGGCCAGAACGGCAGCCGGCGCCGGTGTGGAACGCGCAGACGCTCTCGGAGCCGGCGGTGGTGGTGCCGGCGCGTCGGCAGGCACCGATAGATCCAGTGTCGGAGTTCGCTCTCGCGAGTCGTCACGCGCGCGCGGCCGCAGACGTGCCGGATCAGGCGTGGGCCGCCTGACAGAGAGCGGACGCCGCGGCGTTTGTGACGGCGTCACCAGCGGCGGCAGATCCTCGCCTGGATCCGCCCCTCCACTGAACAGGGGGAGATCAGCGGACGGCTCTGGGACCCCGATCAGCCGATCGAGATCGAGCGGTACGCCCGAAGGCGTGGGACGCGGTTCGGCAGCGCTCCGCGGCTTGAGCGAGAGGTCCGGCAGCGGACCACCAGTCTCGTTCGCGGCGCGCATGGACAATTCGGTCGCTGGCTGGGCGGGACTGGCGAGCGCGAATTCGTAACCGCAGTTGCGGCAGCGGTCACCGGCTTCGTAGCCGATGTACGCGCATTTCGGACATTTCATGGAGCGTGGGGTGCCGGCGCAGACGTGGTTGGCGTAGGGGCGGTGGCCAGGAGCACTCGATCGATGTCCGCCCGCAGCCGAAGCGCCGATCCTTCGAGCGGATCCGCGGGCCCGATCGCATCGAGTGTGCGCAAGGCCTCCGCCGGGAATCCGGACGACAACTGGGTACGAGCGCGGAGGAAAGCCAGTTCGGCCAGCCGAGGCACCGGCAGCGGCTCCTCCGGCGCTGGCGGAGGCACGACCACCGGCGGATTCAAATCGAACGCCTCGCGCAAGTCAGCCACTTCGGAGAACACGACGCCAGCCCAGACGGCGGCCGCACTCGCAAACGTGACGATGGCAGCCAGGCGTAGGATTCGGGTGGTTCGGCGTACCCGTACGTCGGCCGCCGTTGGCGAGGTGGCGGGACGCTGTGTCGTTCGGCTCGTTCCGCGGGTCTCACCGGCCGCGCGCGAGGGACTGCGCGTGACCTCCAGCCGATCCAGCCTGCCCAGATACGACAGCGCGACTTCGGGCGCCGTCCCCTGGCTGACGGCAGCGGTCAAGAGCTCCCTGGCGTCGCCGGTGTCGCCTCGGTCGAAAGCGGCCACGCCGCGATGCAGGAGCTCCTCGGATTCCCGTTGACGCTCGGCCTGTGCACTTCGCGCACGCTCGATGTACGCCCGCGCGCGGGCGTGGCCGCGGTCGAGAAAGAGTACCCGCGTCCAGACGTGAACCGCGGTGTCGTAGTCGCCGCCGAAGTAGTGGTCGAGGCCCTGAAGCAGGAGCCGCTCGACGCGCGCGTCGCGCTCTGCCCCCGTAAGAGCATCAGCCGGCGCCGGTGCGGCGGTCTTGAGGGGATCCGACATGAAGACGCGTCAGATTATACATTTTGAGCGAAACTATCGCGGCAAAGGTTCAACTGAACCTTTTGAACCTTTTGAACCTTCTGAACCTTTTGAACCTCCTGAACCTCCTGAACCTTTTGAACCTTTTGAACCTTCTGAACCCTTTGAACCTCTTCGACCGACATGCCAATCATCGAGTGCGTTCCCAATATCAGTGAAGGACGGCGGCCCGACGTCGTGAGCGGCATCGTCGCCGCCATCGCCGCCGTGCCTGGCATCATCGTCCTCGACAGCTCATCCGACTCGTCGCACAACCGCTCCGTCGTGACGCTGGCCGGCGACGCGGCCGCCTTGCAGGCGGGTGTCATGGCGCTGGTCGAGGCGACAATTGCGGCCGTTGACCTTCGCGGTCATCGCGGCGAACACCCGAGGCTCGGTGCCGTCGATGTCATCCCATTCATTCCGATCGAAGGGGTGAGCATGGCGGATTGCGTGAAGTTGGCGCGCGACGTCGGTGCGGCCATCGCGACACAATTTTCGCTGCCTGTTTTCCTTTACGAGGAGGCCGCGACCACATCCGCGCGGCGCAACCTCGAAGACATCCGCCGCGGCGAATTCGAGGGACTGGCTGCGAAGCTCGCGCTTCCGGAGTGGACGCCAGACTTCGGTCCCGCTGCGCCGCATGCGACAGCAGGTGCCGTTGTCGTGGGCGCACGGGCCCCGCTCATCGCTTACAACATCAATCTCGCGACCGATCGCCTCGACGTTGCCAAGAAGATCGCCGCGGCTGTCCGGCACAGCAGCGGGGGGTTCCGATACGTCAAAGCCATGGGTATTCCGCTCGCAGACCGCGGAATCGTTCAGGTCTCGATGAACCTGACCAACGCCGAGAAGACGCCCATGTTCAGAGTGTTCGAACTCGTGAAGCGGGAGGCGGCGCGCTATGGCGTCGCCGTGCTCGAGAGCGAGATCGTCGGACTCGTGCCGTCGGCGGCTCTGGTCGCCTCGGCTGAGTGGTATCTGCAGCTCGAGGGATTTGCGCCGGATCAGGTCCTCGAACAGCGCCTTCGGGCGAAACGCGGGTAGGCGATCAGCTCAGGCCTCTGGCGGCGTTGTCGTCTTCGGGTTCGAGCTCGGGTCGCCGCGGCGCGATCCCGAATGCGCGCATCTTGCGATACAGATTGCTGCGCTCGACGCCAAGCACTTCCGCGGTCCGCGACATATTGCCCTGCTGCGCCGCGAGTGCCCGCAGGATGTACGCCTGCTCGAAGCGATCGCGCGCTTCGTGCAGCGGCAGGAGCGGCTCTCCGGGCTCGTCCGGAGCCGACGCCATGGCGTCGAGGTTGAGCGACACCAGATCCTTCCCGGTGATCACGTCACCGGGCACCATGATCAACAGCCGCTCGATCAGATTGCGCAGTTCCCGGACGTTGCCCGGCCACTCGTAGCGTTGAAGCTCCGCGGTCGCCTCCGGCGCGAACACCTTGGGCCGGCGTCCGTGTTCCCGGGCCAGGGTCGCCATGAAGTGATCGGCGAGCAGCGGAATATCCGACTGCCGCGTGCGCAGCGCGGGAACGAAGATCGGGATCACGTTCAGCCGGAAATACAAATCTTCACGGAACGATCCGCCTTTGATCGCGGACGGGAGATCCTTGTTGGTGGCCGCGAGCACCCGCACGTCCACGCGGATGCGCTGCGTGCTGCCGACCGGCTCGACAATCTGCTCCTGCAGCGCACGGAGCACCTTGGCCTGCGTCTTCAGGCTCATGTCGCCAATCTCGTCGAGGAAGATCGTGCCACCGTCGGCCGCTTCGAATTTGCCCTGCCTGTCTGCCACCGCGCCTGTAAACGCGCCCCGCATGTGGCCGAACAGCTCCGACTCGATCAGCTCCTCGGGAATTGCGGCGCAGTTCACTTCGACGAACGGTCCCTGGCGCCGGCGGCTCATCGCGTGAATCGATCGCGCGACCAGCTCTTTGCCCGTACCGTTTTCGCCGTAGATGAGCACGCGGCCGTTGGTTGGTGCCGCCATCGCGACCTGCTCGCGAAGCTGCACCATCGCGTGGCTATCGCCCACCATAGTGAGCTGCCGATCCACGTGAGCCCGCAGTGCGCGATTCTCGACTTCGAGATGCCGCTGCCGGAGGGCGTTCCGCACCACGAGTACCGTCTTTTCGAGCGACAGAGGTTTCTCGACGAAATCGAACGCGCCCATCTTGATCGCGCGAACGGCCGATTCGATGTTTCCGTGGCCCGAGATGAGCACGACCTGCGCGTCGGCCTGGCGTTCCCGCAGCCGCTGCAACGTCGTGAGCCCGTCGATCCCCGGCAGCCAGACGTCGAGGATGACCAGATCGTACGACCGCCGTGCGAGGCGCTCCAGACACGCTTCGCCGGTATCGACCGTTTCGACCTCGTAGCCCTCGTCGCGCAACACGCCCCCGAGCGCCGAGCGCACACCGGGCTCGTCGTCCACGATCAGCACCGTCTGCTTCATCACCCTTTCACACGCACCTTCCTACCGTACCCTCCGACCGCACCTTCCGAGCGCACCTGGCGACCGCGCCTTCCTTCCCGTCCCTCATGCCGGTAGCTCAATCGTGAAGCGCGCGCCCTGTGGCACGTTCTCTCCCACCTCGATATTGCCTCGATGCTCGGCGACGATCCGGCGCACTATCGCCAACCCCAGTCCGCTGCCGCGCCGCTTCGTCGAGTAGTACGGCATGAACAGTTTGTCGCGCTCTCCCGCCGGCACCCCGGGGCCGTCGTCCGACACGACGATCCGGACGAGGCTGTTCGAGGCATCGAGTTCCGTTTCGAGCCAGATGGTTCCCTGACGCTCCATGGCCTCGACGGCGTTGTCGATCAGGTTGATGATGACGCGCTTGACCTGCTCTGCGTCGAGGCGGACGAGATCCACGCGCGGATCGTAGCGCCGATCGAAACGAATGCCGGCGAACAGTCCTTCGTAGAGGGCGAGCGTTTCGTCGAGCAGCGCGTGGAGCGCAGTCGGCTCGGCTCGCGGCGCGGGCATTCGAGCAAATTGCGAGAACTCGTCCACAAGGCCTTTGAGCGCCTCGACTTCTCCAACGATAGTGGTGGTACATTCCTCCACGAGCGCCTGCGTCGCCGGCGGAGCGCCCCCGAAATGCCGGCGCAGGCGTTCCGCGGACAACTGGATGGGCGTCAGCGGATTCTTGATCTCGTGCGCGAGCCGGCGCGCGACTTCCCGCCACGCCGCCACCTTCTGCGATCGAATCAGCGGCGTCACATCGTCGAACACGAGCACCGCGCCTTCGGGCGCACCCGACTCCCCGTGCAATGCGCTGGCGACGGCAGCGAGATGCATCTCACGTCCGTCCGAGACGATCGCGATTTCCTGCGGCGCCGGCTCCGTTCTCGAATGCGCGACCTGGGCAAGCAGTGCCGCCAGCGGCTGGACTTCCGGCTTGTCGAGCACTTCGTGCACCAGCCGCCCTGATGCGTCGGGAGGCAGTCCGAGCAGCCGTGCTGCCGCGGTATTCACCGTCGTCACGTGGCCGGATGCATCGACCGAGATGACGCCCGTCGCGATTCGCTCGAGCACGGTCTCGATATAGCGGCGCCGCCGATCCACCTCCAGATTCTTCCGCTCAAGATCCGTGGTCGATCGTTCCAGCTTGCGCCGGCTCGCCGCCAGTTCGGTCGCCATGCTGTTGAACGCCTCGACGAGCGACCCGAATTCATCAGCGGTCTCCGGCTCGAGCCGCCGATCGAGATGTCCGGCCCCGATCTCACGTGCGGCGGCCGACAGCAGTTGCACCGGACGCGTGATTCGCTTGGCGAGGTACAGACCCATCCAGGTCGCGCCGACCATGATCATCAGCGTGAGCATCAGGAAGAACGACAGATACGCGCCGGTGAGCGGTTGCTTGAGTACGCGGAGCTGCTGGTAGTCTTCGTACGCCTGCGTCATCCGCCGTGCGCGTTCGGCCAGGTCGCCAGTGAGGAGGTCGGTCGCGATGACCACGCCCTGCTGCTGCCCGTCACGCGTCCGCACGACCGCCGCAGCGCGCATCAATTCGCCGCCGCCGAGCAGTGGCTCGAGTGAACGCGGCTCCCCACCTCCGGCCGCGACGCGTCCCGCCAAGCGGTCCGCCGTCGCCCGCGAGGATCCCGGCGGCAGCGTCGGCGACGCCACATCGATGATCGGAATCACCTGAGGCTGTGCACCCGGCACGCGCACGATCCGGTACACCTCCACCATCCGCAAGCGCTGCAGCGTGACTTCCGGAGCGACGAGATCGCGGACGGCTCCGGCCGACGCATTCTGCAGGTCTGCGCCCGCCAGCTGCCGGGCAATCCGGTCCGCGTGATCGCTCACCTGCTTCTGGCGGTCGTGATAGTAGTCGCTCGCAATCCGGTTGGCCGACGACAACATTTCGTCCATCGGCGCGTTGAACCACCGGTCCGCACTGGTCCGGATGACTTCGCTGCCGACGATGAGGACCAGCACCGAGGGAATCAGCGTCATTCCCAGCAGCACCGCCACGAGCTTCGCGCGGAATCGCGCGAACGGCAGCGCGCGCCGGCGTTCGACCAGCAGCTTGACGATGTTCCTGGCCAGAACGAACACGAGGGCGGCCAGCATCGTGAGATCGGCCACCGAGAGTGCGTAGAGGACGACTTCGGTGAGGAAGTCTGGCGAATAGCTCGTGGATCGGCTCGCAAGTGCGAGCAGGCCTCCAAGCGCGGCAACCAGCAGCAGGATGCCGACGAGGAGCAGCCGAGGATTGTCGCGGAAAGGGCGACGGCGAGGAGGCGGCGGTGTGGCGGCGGGAGCGCGTCGCGTCCCCGGGGTCGAAGGCGCCGGCGCGGGGTCCCGAAGGCTGACCGCCATGGCCCCTCAGGGCAGGAACGTGAAGCGGGCGTGACCCCACGCGCCGCCGCGATCCCATGGCAGCAGCGACCAGGTGCTGCGTGGCCGCGCACGCGCGCGAACCCGCACGTAATACTCGGCGTTCGGTTCGAGATCCGACGTCGCGAACAGCGGCAGCCGATCGAAGTGCGTCAACCAGCGCTCGACGTCGTCTTCGTTCTCGCTGACCTGCGCGGATTCGACCCGGCCGTCGATCGATCGTGAGAGCTGGTGGCGGCGTGTGAGATTGTCGTACTGCACCGACGCGGTCACCGTGACCAGGGCGAGCGTGCGGTCGAGCCACAGCGTGACGCCGCGGCGCAGCTCGAACTCGTAGACGAACGATGTCTGCAGACCGCTTCGAATCGTCTGACGCACGTCGTCGGTCACGCCGCCCGGCAGATCGAACGAGACCAGCACCTGCCCGTCGCGCACGAGCGGAGTGATCCGGACTTCGTCACCGGGAGCGGCGGCGACCACGACCGACAGCGCGGCAATCAGAGCGACCGACAGCAGTAAACGACGAGTCATTCGCGTGCGTTCAACAGATCCTTCAACTCGTTCATGAACTCGCCAATGTCGCGGAAGTGCCGGTACACGGACGCGAACCGCACGTAGGCGACCTTGTCGAGCCGTTTCAGTTCCTGCATCACGAAGGCGCCGACCTCGGCGGTCGGAATCTCCTTCTCAGGCCGCTCCTGCAGCATGGCCTCGACGCGATCTGCGACTTTCTCGACTGCGCTGATGCTGACCGGACGTTTTTCGCACGCCTTCAACAGGCCTGCAATCAATTTCTGCCGCTCGAACCGTTCCCGGCTGCCATCCTTCTTGATCACCATGTACGGGATCTCGTCGATCCGCTCGTAGCTGGTGAACCGGCGCCCGCAGTTCAGGCATTCCCGACGCCGCCGGATGACCTCGCCTTCTTTGCTCTCCCTCGAATCAACGACCTTGTCCCCCAGGTGTGCGCAGAAGGGGCACTTCACGCCGCTTCCTCCGCGCGGCTGGACCGCACGAGCGTCGTCACGCCCGACAGACTCAGCCCTTCCTGAGCCAGGAACAGCAGCCCGGCGATCGTCACGGGACCGAACGATACCGCGTGCAGCACGATGGCCGCACCAACCGCGCGATCGTTCGTCGCACCGAAGAACGCCGTCGCACCCAAACGGTAGAAGTAATGAAAGCCGCCAACAGCGCCCGGCGTCGGGACGGCCACGCCCACGACCAGCAGCGCCATCAGCAGAAACGCCCCGATGTAGGGCATTTCAATTGAAAACGCTCGCGTCACCAGGAAGATCCCTCCTGCTATCGAGAGCCACAGCGGCACCGACAGCAGCAACGCACCCGCAAGGCGCGCCGGTTGCCTCACAATCGCCAGCCCCTCCGCGAACGTGCGAGTGAACCTGTCGGCCATCGCGGCAAACCGCGCAGGCAGCACGGCATGGAACATCGCCTCGATCCGCGCCAGGGTCCCGGGATGTCCTGCCAGCACGAACATCACGACGAGGACCGCGACTGACACGGCCGCGGCGCCGGCGCCGCCAATCTTCAGCCGGCTCAAGGCCGCCGGGTCTCCGCTCGTCGCCTGTGGATCGGCAACGAGCAGGAACACGGCAAACAGTACCAGCACGGTCACCGTGTCGAGCACGCGCTCGAGAATGACCGTGGCAAACGCCGCCGTGGCGCTCAGCCCTTCCTTCCGGGCGAGCAGCCACGGCCGCAACACCTCACCGGCACGCGCCGGCAGCATCGTACTTGCCGCGAATCCAATCACGGTCGTCCGGAACGCGTTGGCCAGTCCGACGTGTCCGATCGGCCTCAGCAGAAATTGCCAGCGAATCGCGCGAAGCAGATACGTCAGGCCGGTGGCGGCAATCGCCAGCGCCAGGAGCTCGATGCGTGCACGCGTGACTTCGCGCCAGACGTCGCGCAGGTTCGCGTTCCACAGGAACAGCGTCACCAGCCCGAGACCCAGAATCGCCACCAGCGCCGTGCGCAGCCAGGAACGCATGCGGTACACAGCTGCGGGCGGCCGGACGCGAGCGTCCTCCGGCGTCCGAAGCCGCCCGTACTATAACCGTTTCAGCAAGTTGAGAGAAGCCAAAGGCCGCGGAGCGTCACCAAAGGTGAATCCCAACACGGGGCCCGCTTCTGCTAACATGCCGGCTCCCGACTGAGGTCGCGCCGTGCCTGTCGCTCCCCCGCTCCTCCACAGCCGACTCGACGGCGTCCCACTCTTCCGCACAGGCAAGGTCCGTGACGTGTATGCGGTCGACGATCAGCTGCTGATCGTCGCGACGGATCGGATCTCTGCGTTCGACTACGTCCTGGGTTCGGGCATTCCAGACAAGGGCCGCATCCTCACGCAGCTTTCGGCCTTCTGGTTTTCCTACCTGGCGGACGTCGTCCCCAATCACCTCGTGTCGCTGGACGTCGCAAGGTATCCGTCGCTTCTCGCCCCGTATGCGGATGTGCTGCGGGGACGGAGCATGCTGGTCCGACGCACCAACCCCGTGCCGATCGAGTGCGTCGCACGTGGCTATCTGTCCGGATCTGGATGGAAGGACTATCAGCGGACCGGACGCGTCTGTGGCGTGGCCTTACCCGCCGGCCTGAAGGAGTCAGACCGGTTGCGTGAGCCCATCTTCACACCGGCGACGAAAGCGGAGAGCGGTCACGACGAGAACATCTCGGAGGCACAGGCTGCTGCCATCGTCGGAGACGACACGGTCCGGCAACTGCGGCAGTTGACCCTGTCGCTCTACTCGAAGGCCGCCGCCCACGCCGAACGGTGCGGCATTCTCCTGGCTGATACCAAGTTCGAATTCGGATGGATTGGCGATCCAGGCCAGAGTCCGTTGATCCTGATCGATGAAGCGCTCACGCCGGACTCCTCGAGGTTCTGGCCGCGGGACGGGTACGCCCCTGGCGGTCCGCAGCCCTCGTACGACAAGCAGTTCGTTCGCGACTATCTCGAACAGATTCGCTGGAACAAGCAGCCGCCGGTGCCCGCGCTGCCCGATGACGTCGTCGAGCGCACACGGACGAAGTATCTCGAGGCGTACCGGTTGATAACGGGCAAGGACTTGACGTGAGCCCCACCGCTCTGCGCGAACTGCTCGATCGCCTGATCACGGCGATGGTCGACGGCAGAATCACGCTCGACGAGGGCCGGCGCGCGTTCGAGACGCGGTTCATCGAATGCGCGTTGGCAGAAGAGGATGGCCACCTCTCGAATACGGCTGAGCGGATTGGCCTCCACCGGAATACGCTGACCCGAAAGATTGCCGAGTATCGAATCAAGTACCGGCAAGGCTGATTCCGGACCGCAGCTGCCTGCTTACCGGCGCGGCCGGTCGCGCGCAGAACCGACGCCTGGAGTTCGTCGAGCACTAGCATCGGCCCCCCAAGACACCCGGTCGCGACTCCGCCTATTGACACCGTTTTCCCGGTCCAAATAGAATTAGCAGTCGCGCTGAGCGAGTGCTAACCGCTAGAGCAGTCCCGAACGCGTTCATCAGCTAATAGCCGTTTTTTACGGCCCATTTCACCCGACCACACGGAGTGCACCATGAAGGTCCGACCACTTCACGACCGCATCATCGTCAAGCGGATCGAGGAAGGCGAGCAGAAGATCGGCGGCATCATCATCCCCGATACCGCCAAAGAGAAGCCCCAACAGGGCAAAGTCATCGCAGCCGGCAACGGCAAGGTCAAGGACGACGGGTCTCGCGTGGCCCTCGACGTCAAGGCCGGCGACACCATCCTGTTCGGCAAGTATTCAGGCCAGGAAATCAAAATCGACGGTGATGAGCACCTCATCATGCGCGAGGACGAGGTACTGGCAGTCGTTGAGTAGTAACCGGGACGTTCGAGCATCAGAGGAGTGCGCCGGGGTACGTCCCGGCACGAGGTTGATACATGGCAAAGCAGATCATTTACGGTGAACAGTCGCGGCAGGCCATCCTGCGCGGCGTCAACCAGCTGGCGGACGCCGTCAAGGTGACGCTCGGCCCCAAGGGCCGCAATGTCGTTCTCGACAAGAAGTTCGGATCCCCCACGATCACCAAGGACGGCGTGACCGTCGCCAAGGAGATCGATCTGAAGGATCCGCTCGAGAACATGGGCGCGCAGATGGTGCGCGAAGTGGCGAGCAAGACCTCAGACATCGCAGGTGACGGCACCACCACCGCGACGGTGCTCGCGCAGGCGATCTATCGCGAAGGTGCCAAGAACGTCGTGGCCGGCGCCAACCCGATGGAGATCAAGCGCGGCATCGAGAAGTCGGTCGAGGCGATCGTGGAGTCGCTCAAGAAGCAGAGCAAGCCGGTCAAGGGCCACATGATCGCCCAGGTCGGCACGATCTCGGCCAACAACGACGCGACAATCGGCACGATCATCGCGCAGGCGATGGACAAGGTCGGCAAAGACGGCGTCATCACGGTCGAAGAGGCCAAGACGCTCGAGACCTCGCTGGACGTCGTCGAGGGCATGCAGTTCGACCGCGGCTATTTGTCGCCGTACTTCGTGACGGATCCGGAGCGCATGGAAGTCGTGCTCGAGAATCCGGTCATCCTGATCCACGAAAAGAAGATCAGCTCGATGAAGGACCTGCTGCCGGTGCTGGAGCAGGTAGCGCGGCTCGGCCGCCCGCTCGTCATCGTCGCTGAGGACGTCGAGGGCGAAGCGCTTGCGACGCTCGTGGTGAACAAGCTGCGCGGCACGCTGCAGGCGGCGGCGGTCAAGGCGCCGGGCTTCGGCGATCGCCGCAAGGCGATGCTCGAAGACATCGCCATCCTGACCGGCGGCAAGGCCATTACCGAAGACCTCGGCCTCAAGCTCGAGAACATCAAGCTCGAGGATCTCGGCAAGGCCAAGAAGATCACCATCGACAAGGACAACACGACCATTGTCGAGGGCTCGGGCACGAGCGCGAATATCGAAGGCCGCGTGAAGCAGATTCGCGCGCAGATCGAAGACACGACGTCTGACTACGATCGCGAGAAGCTCCAGGAGCGGCTGGCGAAGCTCGTGGGCGGCGTCGCCGTCATCAAGGTCGGTGCGGCGACCGAAACCGAGATGAAGGAGAAGAAGGCGCGCGTCGAAGACGCCATGCACGCCACGAAGGCGGCCGTCGAAGAAGGCATCGTCCCCGGCGGCGGTGTGGCGCTGGTGCGTGCGGGCAAGGCGCTCGAGAGCCTCAAGCTCGAGGGTGACCAGGCCATCGGCCTCAACATCATCAAGCGCGCCATCGAGGAGCCGATGCGGTGGATCGCCACCAACGCGGGCCACGAAGGGTCCATCGTCGTCCAGAAGGTCAAGGACATGGACGCCGAGTCTGGCTTCAACGCGCTGACCGACACGTACGAGAACCTCGTGTCGGCCGGCGTCATCGACCCGGCGAAGGTCGTGCGCTCTGCGCTCCAGAACGCCTCGTCAATCGCGTCGCTGCTGTTGACGACCGAGGCGCTCGTCTCGGAAATCCCCGAGGATAAGAAGGACGCAGCCCCGGCCGGCGGACCTGGCGGCGGCATGGGTGGAATGTACTAAGACGACGGGAGATCAGGGCCCGGGGGCCTCAGAACTCGAGGCTCGAGGGCTTAAGGGCGCAAGTGCCCTGACGCTCCGATTTACGGGGCTGGCGGCGTATGCTGCCAGCCCTTCTTTTTTGCACACGACGGACGTCCCGCGCATTGCACCTTCGGTCCGCACCTTGTGTTCGCAGCTTTCCGGCCGCACCTTTCGTCCGCACCTTCCTGCGGCACCCTCGTCCGCACTCTTGTTGCACCTCGTCGTTCATTCAGCTGAAGTGAGCCCTGTGATATGTTGAGGTGGGTTATTTCGCCACATGTCCCGCGCCCTCACAGCGGTCCTGGTCGGCGCCCTGCTTTTCGCGCCTCGGATGGTTGCGGCTCAGCAGCCGTCTGATCTGTTTACCGTTCGCTTTCAGGCCTATCTCGAAGCCTTGCGCCGTCAGGCCGGCATCCCGGGGATGTCCGTCGCGATGGTGCAGGACGGCGTGATCGTCTGGGAAGCAGGGCTGGGCTCCCAAGACGTTGAGAACGCTGTCCCGGCATCACCGGATACGCCGTACTACGTCGGTGATCTTACGCAGACCCTGTCGGCAACGCTCGTGCTCGAATGCGTGGAACAGGGCACCGCCACGCTGGATCAGCGAGTCGCCGTCCCGATGCCTGACGGCACGACCGCTCAGGCGAGCGTCCGGCAGCTGCTCAGTCACGCACGTCCGACGGACGGGCTCTTCGAGTACAGCCCGTCGCGATTCACGGCACTCACGGGCGTCATCAGCACTTGTTTCGATGATTCGTTCCGGGAACGTCTCGTGCGCGGCATCGTCGATCGGCTGGCCATGACGCGTACGCTGCCCGGCGTCGAAGTCGCGGCGCAGCAGCCGTCAGAGTTTCCGGATGAGCGCGTCGCAGCGTTCGCGGAGCTCGTGCCCCAGGTGGCGAAGGCGTATCAGGTGGACGACAAGGGACATGCGACGTTGTCTGTCGTTCCTGCGGATCCGCTCAACGCCTCGGTTGGTCTGATTACCACCGTCCGCGACCTTGCGAAGTTCGATGCGGCACTCGATCAGGCGGTCCTGCTCCGGCCAGAAACCGTCATCGATGCCTGGACGGCGCGGGCCACTGCGAACGGGTTGCCACAACCGATGGGTCTCGGCTGGTTCTCGCAGATCGTCGACGGACAACCGGTCGTCTGGCACTTCGGCTACGTGCCGAATGCGTCGTCAGCTCTGCTCCTCAAGCTGCCGAACCGCCATATCAGCTTCATCCTGCTGGCCAACAGCGACGGGTTGAGCGCACAGTTCTCGCTGGCCAGCGGCGACATCAAGACTTCGCCGTTCGCACAGTTGATCCTCAGCCTCCTGCGCTGAGAGAGCCGTGTCATCACTGCGCATGTGTCTCGTCCGCACCAGCGGCTGTGGGCGTCGCTTCACCCGCGGGGCCCAACGATCCGTCGCAGTGCTCGTGCTGTTGCTGATCGCGCCGGCATCTCTCCGCGCTGATTGGTATTTTTCCCCCTTCATCGGGATCAAGTTCGGGGGCGACACGACACTCCTGCAACTCGAGCCCAACGCGGCCAACAAGCACAAGCTCACATACGGTGGCAGCGTGATGTGGCTGGGAAGAGGACTGTTCGGCGTCGAAGCCGATCTCGCCTTTGTCCCGGACTACTTCAGCGGCGATCAGATCAACACCGGCCAGCCGGGCGGACCTCCGCAATACATCAAGGCGGTGCAATCGAGCGGGCTGACGACGCTGATGGGGAACGTAGTGGTGGCTGCGCCCTTGTCATGGACTGGTCTATCGCTGCGGCCGTACGCATCGGGCGGCGTTGGCCTGGTTCGAACGCGCAGGACCCTTTCTTCCGACATTTCAAGCACCACGAATCTCAATGGCTTCAACATCGGGGGCGGTGCCATGGGCTTCGTGCGTCCGCACGTCGGTGTGAAGTGGGACGTGCGTTACATGCGAGGATGGGGGCCGAGCGATCGTGGCGATTGCTTCGGCGGCTGCCGCCTGCATCTGTGGCGCGCGACCATCGGGCTCGTCATCGATACGAGAGCGCAACATTGAAGCACGGCCGCGATCGCGAACGTGCCGCGCTTTGTAGAAGAGCTCTTCGGCGCCTCAGATCAGAGTCTCGTCAGTATTCGGGCACGTAGTAGTCGCGTTCGTCATCGACGGCGAGCTTTTGCAGCGACATCGTGTCCCGCACGAACCGGATCAACTCGTCTGTAGCTGCCGCACGGTTCACAACCACCAGGGAAATGCCGAGGCGACGCATGCTGCGTCCGGTTTCCTCGCGTGTCATAGCCGGTGAGGCGGTGCTCGCCTTCTCGTCACGCCTCGACATGCGAAGCAACAGTTCAAGGAAGGGGTCTTCACGGTACGGACGTACGCTCGCCGGAGAAAGGCGGGCAACAAAGCCGCCTAACATCGGCCTGCCGTGAATAGTTTGATAGAACAGGTCTCGAGCGTCGAACGTTCCCTCCTCCCCGAATCCGTCTCTTAGCCCGAACGGCAATTCGCAGATCGCGCCAGGTCTCGCGATGGTTACCAGTCTCCCGAAGAGAGGCGCCGTCGGCAGTGGCACGAGTGGGAACGGAACGGCAACGTAGTCGAGTGCTACGAGACAGATCGCAAGGACTGTGACCATGCGGCGTCCACGAAGGCGGCGTGCCAGTTCGGACACGGCGAGGCCAGAAATCATGGCGAGAGCAAGATACGCAACCGCCATCGCACGACCCGGCATTCGCGCATTTGAGAACAGCGGAACGTATCGAAGCACCGCTTGCGGCAACGTCAATCCCGTGTTCATGCCAAATACGATCAGGTGGGGGCCAAGGGCCCAGAGCAGAGCGACTGCGAAGACACAGCACCAGAGTCTCGCCGCGTCCAGGCGAGCAGGGTCCATCTGGCACGTCGTTCGCCGAGATGGCCGAGACAGAACCAGGACTCCGCCGTATATCGCAAGCAGGGTTGGCACGACACCCAACCACGCGACGGACTCCATCGAGTCGATCGAGCACGTTGCGTAGAGCCTGCGAACGGCCGGTCCAATGACTGGATGAAACGGGTTGCCCGTCAGCATCGTGCCGACGTCGATCCCTTTCGCGCCGCTTCGCCATCGAATCGCCGGCGAAACGAAATCGCCACTGTGCGCGAGCCTGATAGCTCTCGTCAGCAGCGGACTTCCCACCGCGATGGCAGTCACCGTGCCGGCCGCCAGTGTGGGCAGCAGAGCGAGCAGGCGCGCCCTCCACAAGCTGTTCAGGGCAAGGGTCGGCCGTTGCCACGTCACCAGCGCGATTCCTACGAGAACCCAAAAGGTCTGAAGAAGGTTGAATGTGCCTCGTACAGACACCTGCCGCGATCCGACGCTGATCACTCCCCCACCCGTCACGGCAACGACGACCGTACACAAAAGAACGGCAGCGGCCGCGGCGAGCAGGACGAAGGTCAACAAACTCGACCGGTTCGCTGGTCCACGAAACGACATCCGTGCTGGATGCGCCTGCCACAAAACGAGGATGACGCCGAGACCGAGGGCAAACACCAGGAAGTAGTAGTCGATGTAGAGGATCAGGCCAAGGACGAGCCCGGCGGCGCTCCCCAGCATGCGGCTGCTGGAGCGGAGCGCGCGCTGAAACACCAGCGCGAACAATGGCAGGGTCCATACATGTATCAGGTTGTAGTGACCCAGGAGATGAGCAGTCACAAACGGCGAGCCCGCGTAGATGAAGCCGACGAGGCATGCAGACGAGAAGTCCAAATCCATGTCGGCCGCAAGCCAATATGCGGTGCAGCCGTTAGCGCAGAGTGCGATCAGGATCGTCACGTTCAGCGCGGCGACCAGGGGCAGATCGGCGAGCGCGGTCGCTGCAAAAAACGCTGGAAGTGCGGTGTGCGTATGGAGTGTCAAATCGAAGCCGGCCGGATGGAACAGCATCGGCGAGAAGAGGAAGGAAGCGTGCGACGCGAGAGACTCCCTCATCCACCAGAAATTCCACAGGCCGGCGACGTTGTCTCCGTAGCCGATACCGGTCAGGCGGTCGGACAGGTGATTCAGTAAGGGAAACGACGTGCAGGCGGCTAGAGCGAGGAAGAGAACGACGACCAGGACATTGCGCGAGACCGACGTCACGGAGAACGCCGTCAACGGCGACATGCCCCGGTATCATGCCATACGGATCGGATCCGCCCGTTCCAGCCTATCCAGCGTCGATCCGCTCGCAGAGCTGCGCTGGCGATTCCGCTTGTAGTGGTTCCGGCGTCGTCGTCAGCTGTATTTTGCGGGACGATCATGCAGGACGGTCGGCGTCCTGCTTGGAGGAACGGTCAGCGCAGTGTGAACGTCAGCTCGATCGTGACGAGCACTGCGACCGGCTGACCCATACGGGTGCCAGGCTGGAACTTCCACTGCTTCGCGGCCTTGAGCGCTTCCTGATCGAGCCCGAAGACGTTATCGAGTGATCGCACGACGCGCACGTCGCCCACGGTGCCGTCTGGCAGGACTACTGCCTCCACGAGCACCGAGCCCTGCACCTTCGCACGCATCGCGTCGGCCGTGTAATTGGGCCGCACGTCACGCACGAGGCGCGGGTATTCGACGCCATTGCCAGGACGATAGGCGCCACCACCGGTGCCGCCGCCGAATCCCGGCCCGAGGCCGTTGCCCTCGCCAGGACCGATGCCCTGGCCCTGGCCGCTGCCAGCGCCTCCACCAGTGCCGCTTCCCTGCGACTCGGTCACCTGCGCGTTGACGCCGACGATGTCACCAGGCAGCGGCTGCGCCGAGTCTGCGAGCGGTTTGGCCGGAATGTTCATCGCCTGATCGAGCTTGGGAGGATCAGGCTGCTTCTGGACTGGCGTGACGTCAGGCTTCTTTTGGACCGGGACGGTAATCTTGTCTTTGCCAGGTGCCTCCGCCTGACGGGGCGGTTCCTTCATCTGGTTGCCACCGCCGCCACCGCCGCCGCCGGGCCCCTCGACCTTCGTCCACACAATGCCGGGATAGTCCTGGCGCGCGACCGGTTCGGCGATCTGCGGCTTCGGACCGAACAAGGTCATCAGAATGAAAAAGAGGATCGCCGCGCCATGCAGGCCGACCGCACCCACGAGCGCGTTGCTCATGCGCTTCGGCGCGCGCTCGAACGAAAAATGGAGCTCGGGCGGATGCAGGCCTTCGACGACGATGGCCAAGTGTCCGTCGCCCGCTCGAGCGTCGCCCGGGATTGCCTTTTCGACCTGTGACATCGCGAAAGGACGTACAGTCACGATTGTGCCACGAACGGGGGGCTGCGATGCAAGAAGACTGCCCCGCTGGAGGCGTGCCATTTCTGTAAATTTGCTGCGATCTGTGACGCGTCTTCGGCACGCGGCAGTCTTGCGCCTACGAATGGCGACACTCGTTACGTTAGACGTCGCCGCGACGGAATCGGACGAGCGCCGGCTCGACCTTCATGCCCCGTTCATAGAGGTCGTCCCGAATCGATGCGCGGGGCTGATGCTATGATCTGATGTACTGCCGAGCGTTCGCCACTGGCGCGCGTGCGACAGCTGGAGGTTGTGCATGGGAAGTCTCGGCCTCCCCGAGATGCTCGTGATCCTCGTGATCCTGATGCTGATCTTCGGGGCCAATCGCCTGCCTGAAATCGGTCGCGGTCTGGGGAAAGGCATCCGTGGGTTCAAGGAAGCCACCCGCGAGGGCATGAAGGACGACAGCGACGCTTAGCCGCAGTCTCGCGTGCGTCAGAGCACCAGCCGCACGTCACCGCTCCGGCGCGTGACACGTTCGCGATCGAGGTATTCCAACAGCGGAATCGCGTACTTGCGCGAGACGCCATAGCGCTCCTTGAACGCGGCCACGTCCACGGTAGCGGTACCACCCGCCTTCAGCGCGACAATCTCACCTTTCAACCGCTGCAACGCGTCCTGATGAAAGTAGAGGGTGTCGAGTTTCACCAGGACCTTCTGCCGGACCAGCAAACCCAGCACGCGCGTGACCAGCGCCGGCGACAGCTGAAGCCTCGCAGGGAGCTCTCCGGTGTCGGGCGGTTTCAGTCCGGCCTCCCGAACGGCTGCTTCGAGCCGATCGCGGGCGTTCGCCTCGTCCGAATCGAGTGAGACCTGGCGTCCCGCCACGGCGAGGCGATCGCGACCGGCGACCGCACCCGACAGAGCCAGATCTCCGAGGACCCGCTCGAACAGTGGAAGCGGTGCGCCGTCGAACAGCCGCTCGCGGACTTCTTCGCGCGGGACACCCTCAGAGAGCGGGTGCGTCTGATGGAATTCCCGGACGAGCCGCTCGACCTGTTGACCGAGTTGCGCAGGCAAGCCAGGCTCGAACAATGTTCCAGCGATCTCCGAGACGAGCCCGCTGGCCACGAGCCGGGCAACCAGCGCAGTGACCTGACCCGGCGGGACGCCCGCGCGGACGATCAGCTGTGCAATCGGTAATCCTTTGAGTCCCCGCTCGGCCACGAAGGTTCGTACGGCTTCGTCGTTCGCGTCTGGTCCGCTGCCGCGTTTTCGCAGCCTGTCGAAGCGCGCCGATGCTCCCCGGCGACGGATGCCGCTGCGGGGCGCCTGCGGATCCAGGATGATGCCACCGCCAATCGTCGCCGGTGGGGAGTACGCGCGAATGACGTAGCGATCACCGCGCGTCACGGCGAGCACTGACTCGAGCCGCAGGCGGGCCGCCGTCGCGTGACCAGGCTGGAGCGTGTCGTCCGGCAGACCCGAGGGCAGGCTCACCCGCGCCATGACTTCGGCGGTCCCCTGATGGACGCGAACGCGCGCTCCCTGCCGCAGCGGTCGCGCGGAGGGCAGCAATTGCAACTCGACGTCGAGCGTGCGTGTCGGCTCGAGCGTCCCACGCGCCGCCAACGTCTGTCCGCGGGTGATGCTCGCGGCATCGACTCCACCCACATTCACGGCCACACGATGACCGGCGTCGGCGCTGGCCTGCTTCAGGTTGTGTACCTGAACGCCGCGAATTTTTGCCGCGATCCCACCTGGGATCAGCGTGAGCTCGTCGCCTTCGGCGATCGTTCCGCTGACCAGCGTTCCAGTCACCACCGTCCCGAAGCCGCGCACGCTGAACGACCGATCGATTGGCAGCCGTGCGCTGCCGTCGTTCCGCCGCACCGGCGCGGTGCGGGCGAGATCGCGCAGCGCGCCCCTCAGTTCGTCGAGACCCGCGCCAGTCGTCGCAGAAACCGGCACAATCGGGACGCCCGCCAGCGGCGACCCGTCGAGGAGCGCTTCGACGTCCTGACGCGCCAGCTCCAGCATCTCGTCGTTCACGAGGTCAACCTTCGACAGCGCCACCACGCCGCGCGACACACCGAGCAGGTGGCAGATATCCACATGCTCGCGCGTCTGCGGCATGACGCCCTCGTCTGCGGCTACGACCAGCAGCACCGCGTCGATCCCACCCGCGCCGGCCAGCATGTTCTTCACGAAACGCTCGTGGCCCGGGACGTCTACGAAGGCAAACGTCCGCTCGCCATCGATCCAGTGGGCAAATCCGAGGTCGATGGTGATGCCGCGCGCCTTTTCCTCCTTGAGGCGATCCGGATCGATGCCGGTCAGGGCAAGTACCAGACGGCTCTTGCCATGGTCGATGTGTCCGGCGGTTCCGACGACGAGGGAAGACATCAGGGCGTGAACAGGAAGAAGGGGGTAAGGAGAGAGGGGTACGGGATAGCCGCACGCCTATCTGCGTTTGTACGCCTTCCGTGTCGCCCGCTCGCGCTTGCCGGGCCGTTGATTGCGGCGCTGTTCCGCCTTCGGCTTCGCTTTGCTGCGTCTGGGACCGCGCCGCCGCTCGTCCTCTCGCAGTGCGTCGAGGACGTCGCTCAGTCCGAGATCGATCTGCCGGCGCTCGAGGTCCACGCGGATCACCTGGACGCGTACGCGATCGCCCAGCCTGAACGTCTTGTGCGTGTTCTCCTTTCCAGCACAGTGGGATCCGAAGCTTGGAATTCACGTGACTTGAAGTC
>JADMIO011694129.1_pt1 | contig 74092 bp, 54 predicted proteins | sample 8958161 | NCBI WGS metagenome assembly JADMIO01 (sample SAMN16585339, study PRJNA669376) | soil metagenome | isolation source: Crop rotation soil | place: USA: Cullars Rotation, Alabama | collected 2011
ACGGAAGCACAGATTTTTTGCTGCTGCGCAGGTTGCTTCGCAACGATTTTTACCACAAAGAGACAAAGGAACAAAGAGGCTCGAAGAAGGAATTGCTTCGCAATTAGTTATTGCCACAGAGGCGCAGAAACCCAGAAGATGAAAAGTAAAACTTAGTGGCCCTTTGTGAACTTTGTGCTTTTGTGGTTCAGATTTCAATTCTTTGTCCGGAATGCCAATGCAATTGCGCCGGTAAGTACATACAGCAGCGCAAGTAAGGCCAGCACCCATTTAATTACAGACACAAATGTTGTGATAAATGCAATGGCAGATGAACCCTGGTTGCTGAGTGTAAGCAACATGCCAATATTTTCAATGATGTCCAGAACGCCCGCCAGCAAAGCGCCTTTGGCGAGTAGGTTACCGGCTTTGGAAACAGGTCCGCTTATTTTTGAAGCGATCTTTTTACAGGCAAGGAATAAAAAGCCTGCATAAAAAAAGAGGAATAAAAAATCCCAGTAAGTATTTGTTTTTGCTACGGCAATATTATCAAGTCCATTGACTGGTTCCCATGCTTTGAGCACCCCGGCAGTTTTGGTAGTATTATATGCAAACTCGAGGTCTAATATACCATGGGGTGCTGCGGGTTTTAAACTGGCACCTGTTTTTGCCATCACATATATCATGGCTAAAGAGCCAAGCAGGAAAAATGGAAGCAGTAGTTTTTTCATGAAAATCTTTAGGGTTACATTTTTATTAAAGGGTCAATTTGAAATCTATTTAATTATAGTACTGTCAGTCTGAGCTTGTCGAAGACGGTGTGTATTACTTTAGCCCCGGTTTCGACAAGCTCAACCTGACAACTTTTTAACCTGAAGCAATAGCTACATTTTGTAACTGTCCATACGCTGTTGCACATAATCCCAGTTAACCACGTTCCACCAGGCATCAATATAATCTGCACGGCGGTTCTGGTATTTTAAATAATAGGCGTGCTCCCAAACATCAAGTCCTAATAAAGGAAAACCTTTTATTTCGGCAATATCCATCAAGGGATTATCCTGGTTAACAGTAGAGCCGAGTGTAATTACATTTTGTTTATTGATGTAGAGCCATGCCCAGCCGCTGCCGAAGCGGTTCTTGCCAAAATCGGCGAATTGCTTTTTAAAATTATCGAAGGAGTTGAATTCTTTTTCAATGGCTGCCAGCAGTTTGCCTGTTGGTGCATTGTTCTCTCTTTTTGGCCGCATGCATTGCCAGAACATTTCGTGGTTATAGTGCCCGCCACCATTGTTGCGCATTTTAGCTGTGTATTTTGAAATATTGGCCAGCACATCTTCCAGTGGTTTGGTCATGTCCACTTTTTCTGCTGTTGCAGCATCCTTTACATTTTTTGAATAGGCGGCTGCATGTTTGCTGTAATGCAGTTCCATTGTCATGGCATCGATCACATTCTCCAGTGCATTGTATGCATAGGGTAAAGGTTGCTGATCGAAACCGGTGACAAAATTTGCCGGTATAAAATCTTCTTTTGTTGTAAAAGATTGCAAGAGGGGAGCGGCGGCACTTAAGCCAACGCCGACTGCCAGGCCGCTTTTTACTGTGTTGGAAATAAATGTTCTGCGGTTTGTTTTTTTAGGAGTTGCCATAACAAAAATATTTTAGGTTATAGATGTTGCTTTGGAACGGTTGAACAGTGATTTGACCTTTTTAAATATACGGCTATAAAATTCTTTATTGAAAAGCTGGGAATCGTGCATGGCTTTGTAGGTAAGAAAAATACCTATCGGTGTAAGCACGATAACAGCCAGCCACATACCCAGGTATGCAGGCATGATACTTTCTTTCACAAATTTTTCGCCGAACATATTTAACAGGTGAAACAGCAAAAAGAAAACGATGGCTACCACCAATGGCATGCCCAGTCCGCCTTTGCGGATGATGGAACCCAGCGGTGCACCAATAAAGAACAGCACAAAACAGGCCATGGATAAGGAGAATTTTCGGTGCCATTCTATCTTATGGTATTGTATATCTTTCTTGCGGTTCTCTAATTCGCCGCCCGAGTTTTCGAGGTTGTATTTTAAATTATTGGCCAGGAGGATGGCTGCATCAGTAACCCTGGTGATCGCTGAATCGGGGATCATGGAATCGAACCTGCTATACTTTGCCTGCACAGCCGGGACTGTTTTTTTCGAACTATCCTGCCTGGAAATATAGGGTAATGAGTAGGCAATGCTCCTGTTCATGCGTGCAAAAACAGTGTCATTCATTTTGCGTAACGAATCCAGCGACCGGTTTATCTGCGACGCACTCAGCATCTTAAAATTATTTTTATAAACACTGTCGGGTGTTACTTTTTGTTGCAGTACGGTTATATCAAACAGTTTTTTAAAAGAAGAAAAACCAAGCCGTATATATTCATTCGAACTGTCGTAGGCAGTTCCATTCTCCTGGTAGCGGTACCCGTTCGTTAAATTGAACTCTAAGAATTTTTTATCTTTTGAGATGGTCATTACACCGGTCTCTGCAACAATGGTATTGTTTTGCAAGCCGGTGGTTTGTTCATAGATCAGCACATCATGGATGGTTTTTCCGTCGGGGTCTTTTTTACCGGCTTTGATGGCATAGTTGGTTATATGGGTAAAGAAAACACCTTCTTTGAGGTCGAATGCCGGTTTCTTATAAAAGATATCATTGTAGAGCGTCACGAACTTTAAATTGGCATAGGGTATCACATAATTACCAAACAGGAAAGTGATAAAACTGAATAATACTGCCAGGAACATGAGTGGCCGCATGAAACGCAATAGAGAGATACCGGAGGATTTAATGGCAACCAGTTCAAAACTTTCGCCCAGGTTGCCAAAGGTCATGATGGTGGAAATGAGGATGGCAATGGGCATGGCCAGTGTAAGCATGGAAGCACTTACATACCATAGGAATTTGCCGATGGTGATAAAGTCCAGGCCCTTACCCACCAGGTCATCCAGGTATTTCCAAAGCCCCTGCATCATCAGGATAAAAAATGCGATGAAGAACGTTATGATGAACGGCCCGATAAAAGATTTAAGAATAAGTTTGTCTAATTTCTTTATCATGCAGGGAGCAGTCTCTAATAAAAATTAATTGTAGTAATTTGATGCGCTATGAATATGGATCCAAAATTAATGCTTTCTGATGATGAACTGCAACTGGTTACTGATACCGGCTGGATTTTAACTAAACGCAGTGTAATGGAGAAAGTTGACGGGTTGTTGGGATGGCTGGCAGAGCGGCAGAAACCGTTGATCGCAAATGAAAAGGCCTGGCTACCTGTTGACGTAATAAACTCTGAACCAAAAATAGCACGTGGTGAAAATTACCTGCAACTACCTTATATGTTGCTCGACTATCCAAGATGTTTTAATGCAGCAGATATTTTTGCAATAAGAACCATGTTCTGGTGGGGTAATTTTTTCAGCGTTACACTACACCTTTCCGGTAAATACAAGGAAAGCTTTCAGCAAAAAATAATTGATAATATCGCTTCGATCGACCAGGATATCTTTATCTGCATCCATGAAAACCAGTGGCAGCATCATTTTGAAGCGGATAATTATATGGAGTTAAAACAATTAAGTGCTGATGTCTTAAAGAAAAGTATAGAAGAAAAAAACTTCATCAAGCTGGCCATAAAATTTCCATTGCAGCCATGGGCTGCTTTACCGGTATTGCTTGAAAACTCTTTTCTGGAAATGATAAAACTATTGAAGCATTAACTTCCGATACGGTGAAAAAGATCTTTCACCTGGTATTCCCATAACTGGCTCTGGTCCTTGATCTCTTTTTTATCGGCAAAATCACTGATCACTAAAATAGTTTGATTGGTAACTTCAGATTTATCTATGCGCCATTCAAAGTATTCGTCCTTGCCCATATAATCCCAGCGGAAACGTACAAATTTATCTTCTTCACTATCCAGCAATTCTGCATTGTCGGTAGTGCCATCCCATGAAAAACTAAATTTACCATCACGCTCATCAACCTTATCAGCAAACCACTCCTGTATGCCTGCAGGCGTTCTTAAAAATTCGTATAAAATGCCGGGAGAGCATCTGACCGGGTATTCAAGTGTATATAAAACTTTCTTACTCATCTGTATAATTAAAACCTTTGCGTTTTTGCAATAATAACAAAATAATCCACAGTACAAATTATTTATTTAGTTTTTTTTGTTACACGATTTCGCTTAAAAATTAAACAAAACACCCCAAAAAGGCGCTGAAATTCAGTTGTTTAGATTTTTTTTTTTGGTAACGTATACTAAATAGTATAAATTACGTTAATAAAACGGGTAGCTTTTAACAAATTCTTAACCCCAATTTTTTCCGGCATCACCTAAATAAAATCTTCGGCTTATGAGTATGCGACAGCTTAAAATCACTAAGTCAATCACTAACCGTGAAAGTCAGAGTTTAGAAAAATACCTGCAGGAGATCGGCAAAGTAGAATTAATAACGCCGGAAGAAGAAGTGAAACTGGCCATCAAAATAAAACAGGGATGTGATAAATCCCTGGAAAAACTCACCAAAGCAAATCTTCGTTTTGTGGTATCAGTTGCCAAGCAATATCAAAACCAGGGATTAACCTTACCTGATCTTATCAATGAAGGAAACCTGGGCCTTATAAAAGCAGCACAACGTTTTGATGAGACCCGTGGCTTTAAATTCATATCATACGCCGTATGGTGGATCAGGCAAAGCATTTTACAGGCATTGGCCGAGCAATCAAGGATCGTACGTTTACCATTAAATAAAGTTGGATTAACAAACCGTATCAGCAAAGCTTTTTCTCAACTGGAGCAGGAGTTTGAAAGAGAACCTACGCCGGAAGAACTTGCATTCCTGTTAGACATGGATGCGGAGGAAATTGCAGCCACACTTGGCGTTGCGGCCAGGCATGTGAGTATGGACCAGCCCTTATCAGATAGCGAGGACGGCACTTTGATTGATGTGCTGATCAATCACAATGCAGAAAAAACAGATGATGCCCTGGCTTTTAAAGCATCGCTTAAAACAGAAATAGAACGCTCATTGAGTACGCTTACCGAAAGACAGAAAGATGTTATCCGTTTCTTCTTTGGTATTGGTGTGGATCATGCATTAAGCCTGGAAGATATCGGCGAACATTTTAACCTTACCAGGGAAAGGGTTAGGCAGATAAAAGACAAAGCCATCACCAAACTACGCTCAGCATCACGCTGCAAATTGCTGAAAACCTACCTGGGCGCATAAATTATTTACTTATTTCCCGATGCTACCGGGATCGTGAAACAGCCTGTTAACAGTGCTGTTTTTGTTTTTTAAGGGGGTTCCTTACACAGGGTTGCCAACCTTGAAATTTCTTTTTAATTTATAGATTTCATTATGAAGGTTGGCAACCCTTTGGCAAAATCTGTCTTTCTGAAATCAATTTTAATAATCCTTTTTTTTACCCGAAATTTGCAATCCCGATGGTTATCGGGAATAAACTACATTAAATGGCAGTTGAAATAAAAGTTCCTACAGTAGGAGAGAGTATCAGCGAAGTGACCCTGGTTAAATGGCACAAAAAGGATGGAGAATGGGCTGAAAGGGATGAAGTGATCGCAGAACTGGAAAGCGAAAAAGCAACATTTGAACTGAATGCCGAACAGGCTGGTGTAATAAAAATTATTGCAAAAGAAGGTGATACGCTGAATATTGGTGATGTGGTTTGTTCAATTGATACGGATGCCGAAGCCCCCCAGCCCCCTAAAGGGGGAGTTGAAGCAGCTTCTAAAGAAACTGAAGCTCAATCTGCAGTTACGGATAAAAAAGAAGAGGCTCCACAACCACAAACAACAGGCGACAAACCTCAAACAGATATTAAAGCAACCCCGGTTGCAGCAGCTATCATTGCTGATAAGAAAGTAGACGTGAAAGCTGTTACCGCTTCGGGCAGCAATGGAAAAATTGTGAAGCAGGATGTGATGGATGCTTTGAATAATCCAGGCCGTAAGCCGGGTACTGTTTTATTTGAAAGAAATGATCGTGTGCAGAAAATGAGCAACCTGCGTAAGACAATCAGCAGGCGTTTGGTTGAAGCAAAGAATACAACGGCCATGCTCACTACTTTTAATGAAGTGGATATGGGCCCGATCATGGAGATCAGGAAAAAGTACAAGGATAAATTCAAAGAGCTGCATGGCGTTAACCTGGGCTTTATGAGTTTCTTCACCAAAGCATGTACCTATGCATTGATGGAGTATCCATCTGTTAATGCTTATATCGACGGGGAGAATATCATCTACCACGATTACTGCGATGTATCTATTGCAGTGAGTGCCCCAAAGGGCCTGGTGGTGCCTGTTATACGCAATGCTGAAAGCTTAAGTATGGCTGGCATTGAAGCTGCTGTTGTTGATCTTGCTACCAAAGCAAAGGACAATAAATTAACGATCGAAGAAATGACCGGCGGAACCTTCACCATCACCAATGGCGGTATTTTTGGTTCGATGATGAGTACACCGATCATCAATATTCCGCAGAGCGCTATTTTAGGTATGCATAATATTTTAGAAAGGCCAATGGCTGTAAATGGACAGGTTGTTATTAAGCCGATGATGTACGTGGCTTTGAGTTACGATCATCGTATTATTGATGGCCGTGAGTCTGTTGGATTTTTGGTAAGAGTAAAAGAATTGCTTGAAAACCCTGCATTGATGCTGTTTGGCAAAGACCCGGTGAAGAGTTTGCTGGAACTGTAATTGTTATTACCTCAAAAATATTTAAGCCTGCAATTTTAACTGCAGGCTTTATTTTTGCCTTATGCGTTATCACTCTTATTTAAATTCTGCTAAAACGATCATTGATACCTATAAGGGAGATGTACCGCTTGCTGCTTTTTTAAAGAAATATTTTAACGCCAATAAAAAATACGGAGGTAAGGACAGGAAGCAGATCGCAGCGCTTTGTTATAATTTTTATCGCCTGGGTAAAGCCGTACCACAAATGCCGGTTGAAGAAAAAATAATTGTTGCCGTATTTCTTTGTGAAAATAAAAGCAATGATTTTTTACAGTTTCACAAGCCTGAGTGGAACGAGATAATAACAAAGCCGGTTGAAGAAAAACTACAGGTCGCCTGCATTACCGGTGAAGATATTTTTCCCTGGGCAGAGGAATTGAGTGATGGTATAGATGCGGAACAATACAGGCTTTCTTATTTGATACAGCCTGATCTTTTTTTACGGATAAGGCCCGGTAAAAAAGATAGCGTTACAAAAAAATTACAGCACGCAGCCATTGAATTTGACATGATCAATGAAACCTGTATTGCTTTACGTAATGCTACAAAAATTGATGAAGTACTTGAAATTGATAAGGAGGTTGTTATACAGGATCTGAACTCACAAAAAGTTTTAGATGGTATCAAGGATCAGGTATCCGGCATCCTGCATCCGTTATCAGTTTGGGATTGCTGTGCAGCCAGTGGGGGCAAATCAATTTTGGCTTACGATATTTTAAATAGTCAAATAGATCTTACTGTTTCTGATATCAGGGAAAGTATCTTGTCTAATCTTACAAAAAGATTTGAAGTTGCAGGTATAAAAAATTATCAATCCTTTGTTGCTGACCTGGCAGACACAGAATTTCTCACAGGTCCCGACTCCCAACTCCTGACGCTCAACCCTCAACTTATCATTTGTGACGCACCCTGCACCGGCAGCGGAACCTGGAGCAGAACACCGGAGCAATTGTATTATTTAAAGAGAAAAACAATTGATATGTATGTTGCAATGCAGCAACAGATCGTCAGCCATGTTATTCCGAAATTAGCAACAGGCGGCTTGTTTGTTTATATTACCTGTTCTGTTTTCAGAAATGAGAATGAAGACATGGTAAACTTCATCAAAGAAAAATTCCACCTGCAATTACTGCAGGTGGAATTATTAAAAGGTTATGATAAAAAAGCAGATTCTATGTTTGCTGCTGTTTTTAAGAAGGCATAATTATTACCGCACCATTACTTTCTTCACTTTTTCTTTCTTCTCATTGATCCATACAGAAACAACATACACGCCCCCACCCATTTTTTTCATCGGTATACTATAGATCGTTTGCCCTATGGCTTGAGGGGCCGTTGAATTATAAACTATCTGGCCGGCTGAATTATGGATCGTAATACCAACTGTAACAGCTGCTGCCCTTACCACTTTAACTGAAAGATTATCTTTAACCGGGTTAGGGCTGATGATGATCTGCTCAACAATAGGAGCTCCGGGGCATAAGAATGGATTATCTGTAACAGTTACCGTTGCTGTATCGGAACAGCCCGCAGCCGTGGTTGCTATCAATTGATAATTGCCTGCAATACTTACCGCAGCAGGGTTCGTAACTGCATTACCTCCAAGTGTCCAGCTGGTGGTGAGGCCTGCTGTGTTAAATACAGTAGTAAGATCTGTTGTGCTGGTTGTACATTTTTCAACCGCTTTGTCGGCACCTAAATTTGGTTTTATATTATTTGTAACGGTTACCGTTGCTGTATCTGCACAACCGGCAGCCGTGGTTGCTATCAACTGGTAAACACCGGGCGTAGTTACTGCTGCAGGATTTGCAACAGGGTTCCCTCCAAGTGTCCAGCTGGTAGTAAGGCCGGCAGTATTGAACACAGTAGTAAGATTTGCTACGCTGCTGGGGGCACATATTCCAAGCGCCTGGTCGGCACCCAGGTTTGGTTTTGGATTGATGGTAACATTTACTGTTGCCGTATCGGCGCAGCCACTATTATTTATTGCGATCAGCTGGTATAAACCGGTAGCTGAAACTGCTGCAGGATTTGCAACAGGATTACCATCCAATGTCCAGTTTGTAGTAAGACCCGCTGTAGTGAATTGTGTGGTAAGATTAATAGTACCCGGACTGCAAACAGCAGCAGCTTTATCTGCACCCAGGTTTGGCCTTGGTGTAAAATTGATGAGCATTGAATCGAGATAAAAAGTAGTATCTGTAGCTACATTCATTTTTATGCGATACCAGATGCCGCTTGTTGTAAAACTTCTCAGGTCGTCAGTAAAATTAAAGTTCCTTGATTGAAATGCACCGGTAGAAGTATGGGTGCTCACTGTTGTATAATTACCTGCAGGCAATTTTCTTTCTACAACAATATTAATTGCAGAATCTGTTTTTGCTGTCCATTGTAAAGTAACAGCGCAGTTGGCAACGGATGATTGTTGTGTATATAATTGTTTAACCAGTTTTACAAAGGCCTTCTTCATATCCGGTATGCCATAGCCAACACGGTCATCGGGATTATTTGCTTTTGTGGCCGATTCCTGCATCACGGTAATGATACGCATATTATTCACTTCAGGAAAAGCCTGCCATAAGCAGGTTGTAAGGCCGGCCATATTGGGGCAGGCAAAAGAGGTTCCGCTGCCGAAGGTTGGCTGACCAGTTGATGGGCTGGCAATGGTGGCGCTAACACCAACTGCTGCAACTGAAGGCTTTATCTGCCCGTCGCTGCTGGGGCCATAACTGCTGAAACTACCTACTGCACCTGAAGTATTTACAGCGCCCACAGCCATAACACTATCTGCATCTGATGGTGTTATTATAAAGTGCCATGCACCGTTGCCTTCATTACCCGCGGCAAGTACACAAAGAATCCCTTTTTTTGCTGCCAGGTCAGCGCCACGGGCGCTCAGCGTTGTATTGCCATCCAAATTGGCATAAGTGTAATTAAATGCAGCATTATCAAAATTGTAATAACCTAAAGAAGTAGAGGTGATCTCAACACCTAAACTATCGGCTCTTTCCATACCTGCAACCCAGTTCTGTTCTTCGATCGGGTATTCAGATCCTACATCTTCTGTTCTGTATAAATAAAAAGAAGTCTTTGGTGCTGTGCCCATGAAGGTGCCGGGCATATTTGCAGCAATGGTACTTAAGCATTGCATACCATGTGAGTTGTCCTCATCCACACTTGCATTACCGGTAACAAAATCCCAGGTACCCAGTACCTGCCCGTTATTACGGATGCTGTCAAATGTTGGCAGGGTTAAATAATGAAAAAAGCCGGCATCTAAAACCGCCATGTGCATGCCTTGTCCCCTGAAGCCCCGGTTGTGTAAGAATTCGCCGTTGTGAATGTGTACCTGTCCATAGCTTTGACCATAGCTGTAGTAATCAGCCGTGGTTGTATTGTTTGTTGGAGGTTCCGGTGCCTGTGTAAAATCAGCGTCTAATTTTTTATTTACCGGGTGATCGCCTGGATTATTGAAAGGGGCTACGGGGCCCGAACTTAATACAAAGGGAAAACTGCTTATTTTAGTCAGAGCCGCAGCATCAGTGGTTTGTATGCATACCTGGTTAAGCCATTTTGATGTATTTAAAATGGTAACTGCTCCTGCATTGCGTATGCTATCCAGGTATCTTGGTGTAATGGGAAGATCGGTTGAGTCGATCGCTATACCATACCTGGTACGCCTGTCAATAGAGCGTTGGGTAAGGTATTGAATGGGGTTGCTTAATGAAAAAGGATTGGTTCCTTTATCTTTAAAACGTACAATGTATTTGGAGAACTGTGCATTGCTTTCAAAACTGAAAACCGTTAAAGCAATAATAAGGCAGCATAAAATTTTTTTCATAGTCAAATTATGATGGTGTATTGAAGTATGAATTGATATATAAAGTTACAATATTTCGTAAACGTAATTTTTATAAGGTTCGATCAGTAAAAAGATACATTTGGCAAGCATACTGCTGCATCATGCATAATTATGTAAGGGTAAGTATAGGTTTGGGAGGCTTAACTATTATATGCCCACTTAACCCAGGTAGCGCCCCAGGTAAAACCCCCACCAAAAGCGGCCATGATGATATTGTCGCCTTTTTTTAGTTGCTTTTCCCATTCCCACAGGCATAGGGGCAGGGTACCGGCTGTAGTGTTGCCATATTTCTGAATATTGATCATCACTTTTTCTTTGGGTAGTCCCATCCGGTTTGCAGTGGCATCAATAATACGTAGGTTGGCCTGGTGCGGCACCAGCCAGGCAATATCATCAGCGGTTAAATTATTTCGCTCCATCAGCTCATAACTCACATCGGCCATGCCTTTTACGGCGAACTTAAATACCGATTGCCCTTCCTGGTACACAAAATGCTCTTTAGCCAGAACGGTCTCCACGGTAGAGGGTTTTACTGATCCACCGGCTTTCATGTGAAGGAATTTGCTTCCACTGCCATCACTTTTTAAAATACTGTCCTGTACACCAAGTCCATCTGCTACCGGTTCCAGTAAAATGGCACCGGCGCCATCACCGAAAATGATACAGGTAGTGCGGTCGCTGTAATCAATAATGCTGCTCATTTTATCAACCCCCACCACTACTACATTTTTATACCTGCCGCTTTCAATGAATGCGGTGGCTGTGGTTACAGCATATAAAAAACCAGAGCAGGCCGCCATTACATCAAATCCGAAAGCATTGGTTGCTCCTATTTTATCGCAGATAATATTGGCTGTCGCCGGAAAAACCATGTCTGGCGTAACCGTTGCGCATATCATACACTCAATTTCTGCGGGGCTGATGCCTCTTTTTTTGCACAGTTCCAATACTGCAGGTGCGGCCAGGTCGCTGCTACCAGTGCCTTCCTCTTTTAATATTCTCCGCTCCGAAATGCCGGTACGGGTGCGTATCCATTCATCATTGGTATCTACCATTTTTTCCAGTTCGGCATTGGTAAGCCTGTACTCGGGTACATAGCCGCCCACTGCTGTAATGCCTGCATGAATCTTTTGCATGTAAATCGCTGTTTTACTGTATATATTCTGTTTTGATAACTATCAGTAAAAGTACAGAAAAAAGATTTACAGGTTAAATGGTAAATGTTTGAAATAGTTTGATGCTTAATGCAGTAATTACATGCTTACTGTGTAGTGTTATGAAACCTTTAACAATAATCTACCCAACCCTTAAACTGATATTAACGGTTTTAAGGTTGTAGCTCATAAAATATCCTTATTTTCGCTACTGACTGTATATTGACTTATGTACGCATATCTGGAAGGAAAATTTACCTACAAAAGCCCGGCACAGGTTCATGTAGATGTTAATGGTGTTGGGTATGAAGTTAATATCAGCCTCAATACATTTTCGCATATACAAAACCTGGAGGGTGGTAAACTGTTTACCCAGCTACAGGTTAAGGAAGATGCACATGTGATATACGGTTTTTTTGATAAGCAGGAAAAGGATATGTTTGTTATGCTAACCAGCGTATCAGGTGTTGGTGCAGCTACCGCCAGGATGATGCTTTCGTCGCTGAAACCCGAAGAAGTGAGTATGGCCATTGTGCAAGGCAACATAAAGCAGCTGGAGGGTGTCAAAGGAATAGGAAAAAAAACAGCTGAAAGGCTGGTGTTGGAATTGAAAGATAAACTGGGCAAACATGCACCAGACGCAAACGTTTCTATGCACTTGGGCAATAGTTTAGAAACCGATGCGTTAAATGCGTTAACTGCCCTGGGTATTTCCAGAACACAGGCTGAGCAAGCTATCCAAAAAATTATCCGTGCCGAACCACCCGTATCGAATTTAGAAGACTTAATTAAAAAAGCCCTAAAAGCCATTTGAAAACAACGCTACGTTAATTGATTTACGGATGTTGCTTATTAGAAAACAAAACCCAGGACTGATTGGTTGTGTGTTGGCGGTAATATTGTTTGTGCTGCAAACGAATACTGTTAAGGCTACCCCATACCATTACGAAAACAAAATTAATACAGGAGATACTGTTGTACCCAATTACGGAGATAGCCTGAAGTATCCCATCAGGGACAGACGCGGCGATTTTTTTAGCAGCGGTAACGGCAGAACCATCGACCTCAGAACACCTTCCAATGTAAGGGATTCGGTAGTATACGATCCCAAAACACGTCGTTATATCGTTTACGAAAAAGTAGGTACAAAATATTACCGTACCACTACCTCCTACAGTTTTGATGAATACTGGAAAATAAAAGGTAAGCAGGCCGAAAATGAATATTTTCAAAAGCGCTCCAATACCTTAAGCATACTTAACCGGGGAACGATCAAGCCCAAATTATCTCTCTACGATAATTTATTCAACCGCCTTTTTGGCAATGGAAAAATAACCATCACCCCGCAGGGAAATGTGGACCTTACTGCCGGTTACCAGGGACAGAATATCAAAAACCCAACCTTGCCCGAAAGAGCCAGGAAACAAGCTGGGTTTGATTTTGATATGAACGCCCAGGTAAATGTGAATGCAGATATCGGTGGCAAACTTAAATTTCCTATTAACTATAACACGCTTGCCAATTTTGGACAGGACAACCAGCTTAAACTGGATTACACCGGCCTGGACGATGAGATCGTTAAGCGTTTTGAACTGGGTAATGTTGCTTTCCCCAGTCGCAGTACATTGATACCGGGAGCCCAACAGTTATTTGGTGTTAAAACCACTTTGCAATTTGGTAAACTCTTTATAACCGGTGTTATTGCCAATCAAAAATCCCAGCGGCAATCGGCTAACCTTGCCGGTGGTACAGCCTCACAATTATTTGAAATAAAAGCAGACGAATACGAAGAGAACCGCCACTTTTTACTGGGCCAGTATTTTAAAGAGAACTATAACAAGGTAATGAGCAAATTACCTGCTATTACTGCTCCTGTACAGATATTAAGGCTGGAGGTTTGGATCACCAATAAGAACGGCGTAACTACTGATACAAGAGATGTGGTTGGTTTGGCTAACCTGGGAGAAAGTGGTGGACCGGTATCAAGCATCCCTTCAAACGGAACTACGCCGTTATATTCAACGATCATATCTGATCCCGGTAACAGGAACCCATCACTGGTGTTCAATAATTTAATTAACCTGGGTTTACAGCCTGTGCAGGATTTTGAAAAAACATTTGCACGCAAGCTGGATTCATCACAATATATATTTAACCGCCAGGCTGGATTTATTTCTTTAAGTCAGCCTTTGCAAACAGATGAAGTACTGGCGGTTGCTTATCAATATTCTTACAACGGTAAGATTTACCAGGTGGGTGAATTCTCACAGGATTTGCCACCAGACAGCACTTTAGCTACACAGCGTATTTTATTTTTAAAATTACTGAAAGCAACATCGCAAAGGCCAACATTGCCTATCTGGGACCTGATGCTGAAAAATGTGTACGCTATTGGTTATGGTACTTTAACACCAGCTGATTTTAAACTGGATGTTTTATACCAGGAGCCCGGCCTTGGATGGAAACGCTATGTTCCTTTTGGAGATAAGAACCAGGGAGCACCGATCATATCACTGATCAATCTCGACCGGTTGAATAACCAGCTGGATCCGCAGCCCGATGGGGTATTTGATTACGTGGAAGGGTTTACGGTCTACTCGCAATATAGCCGGGTCATGTTCCCGGTGCTGGAACCCTTTGGGCGGGACCTTGCAAACGGAATTTATACCAACCCTGCTTTACCGAATATTAAAGACAGCCTTTTTTATGCACTCTATGATTCGATAAAGGCGGTGGCACAGCAATATCCGAATCTTAACAGGTTTGTTTTAAAAGGTTCGGCAAAGATCTCAGGCTCGGCCGATATCAGTATCGGTTACAATATTCCAAAAGGATCAGTAACCGTATCTGCAGGTGGCAGGGTATTAATTGAGGGTATTGATTATGATATCAACTACGACCTGGGTACCATTAAAATAACCAACTCAGCTGTTATCAATTCAGGTATACCGGTGCAGGTTAACTATGAGAACAATGCTTCTTTTGGCTTGCAAACCAAAAGCTATATGGCCCTTCGATGGGATTATATGGCAAAGAATACAATAAAAGAACAATTATCGATCGGTGGTACCATTGTCCGTTTAAGTGAAAGGCCCTTCTTTAGTAAGGTAAGTTACGATAACAGTACTACCGGCGGCACCAACGAACCTATCCGAAATGCCATGTACGGCCTTGATGTGAATTACAGGAAAGATATGCCAAGGCTTACCAAGCTTTTGGATAAGCTACCTTTTTATAAAACAACTGCACCATCGGCCATCAATGTATTTGCGGAAGGCGCTTATTTAAAACCCGGCCATGCCCCACAGATAGGTAAGGGTTCAAAAGGTATTATCAATATTGATGACTTTGATGGAACACAATCCGGTTACGATCTTCGCTTTCCACCAATAAGCTGGGCGCTTGCATCCACACCATACAGGGCAACCGACAAACTTGGTAACCTGCTGTTCCCAGAAGCTGATTCAAGTAATAGTATTGCTTACGGAAGAAACAGGGCCAAGATATCCTGGTACCAGATAGAACCTACATTACAACAGTATAAAGGTCCTAATAACCCTTATGCGAATGATCGTGTGGAATTGAGCGACCCCAGGGTAAGGCAGGTTTACCAGCGTGAGATCTTCCCGCAAAGAACAACCGGTTTTGGAGAGAGTTTGCTTACTACATTCGACCTGGCTTATTTCCCTACCGACAGGGGACAATATAATTATGACACCAGGCCGGGTAGCATTAACACCAACGGAAAATTAAATAATCCACGTACCCGTTGGGGTGGTTTAATGCGTAGCATTGATCAACCTGATTTTGAAACAGCCAATATAGAGTTCATCGAATTCTGGATGCAGGACCCGTTCATTAATTATACACCTAAAGGTTTATCATACAGTATAGCAGATAGCGGTAAATTATATTTTAACCTGGGTAATGTATCTGAAGACATTTTAAAAGATGGTAACCGGTTCTACGAAAATGGCTTACCTACACCCAATGCCCCGGCACCTGTTACCAATACGATCTGGGGCAGGGTACCCATTAACCCCGTGCAGGTAACCAATGCATTCAGTAACGACCCTAATGACAGGGTTTACCAGGATATTGGCCTGGATGGTTTGGACGATACTGCCGAAGTAAATAAAAGGAGAACCGATTATCTTAACCCATTGCAGGGTATTGTATCGGCGGCGGCTTACCAGCAGGCATTGGCAGATCCTTCTAATGATAATTACCATTATTACCGTGGCGACGACCTTGACCAAACGCCAGGCCTGGGCCTTGTAGGCAGGTATAAGAATTACAATAACCCACAGGGTAATTCACCTGTGGCGAGCACCAGTTCTTCTTATTCTTCGGCAGCTACTTTATATCCCGATGCAGAAGACCTGAACCGTGATAATACCTTAAATCAAACAGAAGAATATTTCCAGTACATCGTTGATATCAAACATTCAACCAGTCCTGGTATGTCGATCGGTACAAACTTTATCGTTGATAAAAAAACTGTTACTGTTAACACTGTTGACGGTAATTCACGCCCGGAAATATGGTACCAGTTCCGTATCCCGATCAGCCAGTACAACCGTAAGATCGGCAACATTCCCGATTTTAAATCGATCCGTTTTATACGTATGTATATGACCGATTTCAGGGACAGCGTGGTACTACGTTTTGGAGAGCTGCAGTTCACAAGAAATATCTGGCGCAAATTCAATTATGAAATTGATACGCTTGGTATGTACAAGCAATTGCTGCCTGGCCCTACAGTATTTAACCAGGGCGCAGTAAATATTGAAGAGAATGATAAGCGTACACCGCTTGCATACCGTACACCAACCGAAATTGAAAGGGTACAAACCTTAAGCAATAATGGTGTAAACCTGTTACAGAATGAGCAGGCATTGAGTTTACAATTCTGCGAACTTGCTAAAGGAGATGCAAGGGCTGTGCAACAAACATTTGCCAACAGGGATCTTCGCCAGTTCCGTAAAATGCAGATGTATATACATGCAGAACAAAAACAGGGCAGCACTACGATCAATCCTAAAGATCTTACCGCAGTGTTCAGGATGGGAACCGATTTTATAAATAATTTTTACGAGATAAGGATACCATTGATACCAACCAACCTCGGTGCCTCAGTGATGGACCCTAATTCAATAGCTTATAACGATACTTTGTGGAATCCCCGGAATTCGCTGGATATTGACCTGCAGACATTGGTTAAATTAAAGCAGGATAGAAATCTTAACGGGCAACCTGACAAGATATTCCGCCAGTTACAATCCAATGGTCATACCTATTCTGTTATGGGTAACCCCAATCTTGCTGAAATAAGAGGTATATTAATGGGGGTTGAAAATACCAATGTACCGGGTGCGGCCTGTGGCGAGATATGGGTTAATGAGCTCAGGCTTTCATCCATTGATGAGCATGGTGGCTGGGCCGCATTGGGAAGGATCGACCTGAACCTGGCAGACCTTGGAACCGTTTCTGTATCGGCCAATACCCATAGCGCAGGTTTTGGAACACTGGAACAAAGGATCAATGACCGTTACAGGGATAATTTTTACCAGTTTGATGTATCAGCAAATCTTGAGCTGGGTAAATTGTTGCCTCCAAAAGCAGCTTTATCTATACCGGTATTTGCCAGCTATCAGCAATCGGTAAGTACACCAGAGTACGATCCTTATGATATGGATATCAAGCTGAAGGATAAACTGAAAGGAGCTGCATCAAAAGATGCAAAAGATTCTATCAGGAAGGCAGCAATAGATTATACATCAACCACCACGGTGAACTTTACCAATGTGCGTAAGAACCGTACCAGTACTAAAAAACCAAAGATCTACGATCTTTCCAATTTCGATCTCAGTTATTCGTACCTGAAGATCAAAAACCATACACCGTTAATAGAGAACAACGAGATCACCCGTCATAAATACGGATTGGGTTATAACTTCTCGCCGCAACCAAAATATATCGAACCATTTAAAAAGATAAAATTCTTTGCCAAAAGAAAAACACATTGGTTCGACCTGGTGAAAGATTTTAATTTTAACCTGATACCGTCGCAGTTAAGTTTCAGGGCAGATGTGAACCGCCAGTTTGGTGCCATCAGGCCACGCAGTATCGGCACATCAAAATATAAGATCCCCGAAACCTACGATAAGTACTATACTTTCCAACGCAATTATATCTTACGCTGGAATATTACCAAGAGCCTGAATTTTGATTTTACGGCCATTAACAACAGCCGTATTGATGAACCGGAAGGACGTTTGAATACAGGTGCAAAGAAAGATACGGTTTGGAGGAATTTGCTGAAAGGTGGCCGTAATACAACTTATATGCACACGGCTAACTTTACATACACATTACCTACAGCAAAATTCCCCTTGGTTGACTGGACCACCATCAACCTGCGTTACCAGGCATCTTATAACTGGATAGGTGCATCACGCCTGGCGGTAGAGTTGGGTAATATACTGGAGAACGGGCAGCAAAGCGAAGCAACTGCACAATTTGATTTTAACCGTTTGTATCAAAAATCAAAATGGTTAAAACAACTGGAGCAGCCAAGCAACAAAGCCGACCAGGAAAGATGGAGAGCAAGGATCACCAGGTATAAAGACACCATCATAAAAAAGAATGGCCAGAAAGTAGTTAAGAACCGCAGAAAAGTTGACCAGGGTGCAGTGCCTTATGTAAGCACACCTTTGAAAGTTATTGGTAAACTGGCAACCAGTTTAAAAACAGCAAGTTTCTCTATATCAGAAAATGCACATACCAGGTTACCGGGTTATACCGACAGCACCAAGTACGTTGGACAAAACTGGAAGAGCATGGCACCAGGTGTTGATTTTATTTTAGGGCGACAACCTGATACGGCATGGATGAATAATGCTGCACGAAAAGGATGGATAACAAAGGATACTACCTTCAACTCTATCTTCATGCAGAACTATGATCAGCGTATCACTTTCTCGGCACAGCTGGAACCGGTACGTGACCTGAATATTACATTAAACCTGAGTAAGACCTTTAATAAGAACTATACTGAAATTTTCAGGTTCATTGATACCAGCGGAGGTATAAACCATAGCTTTAAAACACCTGAACCCTTATGCAGGTGGCGGCTTTGATGTTTCTTATATAGCTTTCAAAACGCTGTTTGGTAAATTCGATCCCAACCGTGTTTCTGAAACCTTTAAAAAGTTCCAGGATTACAGGGTTATTTTATCTGAACGTTTAGGTAAGGCAAATCCATATAGTGCCGGTCAGCCTGTAGGCGCTGATGGCTATTATTATGGTTATGGTAAATATGCTACTGATGTACTGATACCAGCCTTTATTGCTGCTTATACCGGCCAGGATCCGAAATCGATCTCATTGATCAGGCAGAATAATCCAAATATAAAATCAAATCCTTTCAGGGGTATTAAACCAAAACTGAACTGGAAACTTGATTATAATGGTTTAACCAAAATTAAACCATTGGATAAATTGTTCACCAATTTCTCCATCTCTCATGGTTATACCGGTAACTTAAGCATGAATGGATTTACATCAGCCTTACTTTACCAGGATGTATCACAGTACGGGTACCCATCTTTCTTTGATACCATTTCAAAGAACTATGTTCCTTACTTCCTGTTGCCTAATATCAGCATAGGAGAGCAGTTCTCTCCGTTGATCGGTGTAGATATGATGTTCACCAACCAGTTACAGGCTAAGGTTGAATATTCAAAATCACGCCAGCTAAGTTTAAGCCTGGTTGATTTCCAGCTGAGCGAAGTACGTACTACCGAATTTGTGATCGGTGCAGGCTGGCGCAAACGTGGTATGAAGAATCCGTTAGGCTTCCTGAAGGTAAAATGGCCTAAATTCCTTACCGGTAAAAATGGTGATGGTAAGAAACTGGAAAATGAGATCAATTTCCGCCTTGATTTCAGGATCAGGGATAATGTAACGGCCAACAGCCGCCTTGACCAGGATAATAATTTTGCAACCGGTGGCAGCAGGGATATCACCATTTCGCCATCGATTGATTATTTCCTGAATAACCGCATTAATGTAAAACTGTATTTTGACCAGCGCAGGGTTAATCCTTATATCTCATCAAGTGCACCGATCGTAAATACAAGAGCAGGTGTGCAGGTTAGGATATCGCTGACACAATAGAACTAAGGAGTTTTATATTTTGCCTTCGGCAAAAAATTGATTTGCCACAGAGGCACAGAAGCACAGAAAAAACTAAGGTTGATTCTGTGCTTTTTTGTTGTGTGAACCACATAGTTCATAGAAAAGATAGAGATCACACAGGCCTATGTTTATAACTATGTTCCTATGCTTCTATGTGGTTCAAAAATGTTTTTGACACAATAGAACTTGTCTTAGAAGTTTTATCCCAGCCTTTGGAAACTTTATCTCAACCTTTAGAAGTTTACCCCAGGTTATAAAGATACCTTTAAAAGACCTGGTTTGCCTCCTCCGTGCTTCTGTGCCTCCCTGGCAAATCATAAGTTGCGCAGCAACACTTTGTGTCCCTGCCTACCGGCAGGCAGGTTCGTGTCTTTGTGTTTCTTTGTGGTAAAATCGTTGCGCAGCAGCAAAAAATCTGTGCTTCCGTGCCTCCGTGGCAATTATCCTTCCCGGAGGGGCATAAAAAAAGTCCCACGACTTCTCGGAGGACTTTATTAAAACCAAGCACTGGTTTTATTTTACTTTCTTCAGCAGCATTACATAGCCGCAAATTTCTTTTTTCTTTTTATTTACCTGTACAGGTTTTATCATGTGGAACTCAGAGAACTGTGGTATATAAGAATAGCTGATCACATTGCCATCTACATCACCCCAGTATTTCTTCTGGTAAACAACCTGTTTTTCGTTCCAGTCGAACATACGCACTTCATATAACCTCGAGCTCATATCACCAATGAAAACGAACTGGTACCAGCTGCCTTCGTTCAAAGGAACGATCACCGGCATTTCGTATTCGCTTACCATTTGCATGCTGGCTTCCTTAACCACCATAAAACCCTGCTTTGCCAGCAAAAGTTTCATGCTATCGGCCTGCTGTAAAATTGATTGGGACATACAAGGCTGCTGACGGATAACGTCCTGCGCAGTGAGAGCTGAACTCGTGAGTACTAATCCAAGAAAAATTAAAAAGCGTAAATGATTTTTCATAAACTTAATTGTCAATAAGGGATAACGGATTACTAAAATTCAGCTTTTTTCAGAAATACCTGTAAATTAATATTTTCTGGTACCCTGATGTTAACTGATAACGGCTTATAAAGGCAATTATTGTACCATTTTTTATATTTTATTATCACATTTTACAAGATTTCCGGTTTTCCAGGAATATCCACGGAAATTCACTATTTTCTATTGAAATAATACGAGCCGGCCTGTTGTGTACACGTAATAACCAGGTCATTTATACACACATGCGCAGGTAGATTTACGCAGTAAAAAACCGTATCGGCAATATCTCCTGCAGTTAAAGGTGTTAAACCGGTATAAGCTGCTTTTGCGGCATCTTCCTGGCCCTTAAAACGCACCAGTGAAAATTCGGTTTCAACCGCCCCGGGATGGATGCCGGTAACCTTGATATTATTCTTCAGCAGGTCTATACGCATGGACTTTGTGATGGCATCTACGGCAAATTTGCTGGCGCAATAGGCATTCCCATTTGCATATACTTCTTTACCTGCTACCGAGCCCATATTTATAATATGACCCTTTTGCTGTGCCACCATGTAGGGTAAAACGGCTTTGCTTACATACAGCAAACCATGCACATTGGTGTTCAGCATGGTTTCCCAATCATCCATATCAGCGTCTTCAAAACTATCCCTGCCAACGGCCAGGCCGGCATTGTTGAACAGCACATCTATCTTTTGCCATTGCAGCGGCAGGTTTGTCAAAGCTGTATTAACGGCTTCTCTATCCTGCACATCAAAACATAATGGCAATACATTGATGCCATATTCTTTTTCCAGTTGAGCCTTTAGTTCGATCAACCTTTCATTCCTGCGGCCGGTAATGATCACATCGAATTTTGCAGCGGCAAATTTTATTGCGCAGGCTTTGCCTATGCCTGATGTGGCGCCTGTTATTAAAATGATCTTATTCATAAATGCAAAAATAATTGCCACAGAGGCACAGAAGCACTGAATTTAAAGTTTATTTTTCCGTGTTTCCGTGCTCCCGATAGCTATCGGGATGGCAAATTTATTTCCCCGCAGGGGAATAAGAACCTGTGGTTAATATCACCTTATCAGCACCACCGATCCTTTTCTTTTTATTTTATTGTTCAGATAATCAACTCCTTCAGCAAACCATACAAAAGTTGCCATCTCTTGTTTTTTGCCGCCATAGGTTCCGTCCCATGCAGCATCATTCCCGCTCCCGGAGTAAACCATTTCTCCCCAGCGGTTAAATACTTTGAAAACGTCCAGCGATTTCATACCGATAGGGATGGGTTTGAAAACATCGTTATTACCATCGCCATTGGGTGTAAAGGCATTGGGCACCAGCAGGTCAGGCTTGATGGTAAATACATGCACCCGTATGCTGTCATAGTCAAAACAACCTGCGTTATTGCTAACCCTTACCACGTATTCAATATCATTTCGTGGCAGGGCAATGGGGTTACTTATTAATGGATTATTAAGCCATGTAGCTGGTATCCATTGATAATTGATACTGCCGGTTGCACCCAATTGCAATGGCTGATCCAGCACAACCGATGTATCCCTTGGCCCTGCATTGGCTTTTATTTTTGCTACAAACAAGATCATGGTATCCTTAACCGGTTTGGGGCAACCCAGCACATCCCTTACGGTAACAATATACCGCACATTGTCTGTTGGTTTGATTGATTGCGGGTTGGGGATATTGGTAGCCGTTAAAAAAGCAGCAGGGCTCCAGCTGTAAATACTGCCGCCACTGGCATTCAGCTGTGCTGATTGCCCGAAGCAAATGGTATTATCGGGCCCCGCATTGGGTACAGGGTAAGGCACCGGCGTAACTTTAATATCATTTTCGGCAATGCATTTACCAATATTACCCACCACATGATAGGTGGTTGTAACCAACGGTATTACCGTTGGATTTTTTATGGTTGGATCAATGAGTGTATTGTTATTCGGTGTTTCTGTCCACAGAAAATGCAGGGCATCACTGCTGAGTTGTAAAATAACAGGGTCCGTGCGGCAGATGCTGGTATCGGGCCCGCCAAACTGCGTTACATGATCTACCACCCTTACTCTCAGCGATTCGTTACCGGTACAACCAAATGCATCAGTGATCGTAACACTATAAGTGGTAGTTACATCCGGGCTAACCAATGGATTCTGGTTGTTCACATTATCAATCATGTAGTTGGGGCTCCAGGTAAAAGTTCCTGTGCCAACTGCATTTAACTGCAGGGTATCAGGCACACATATCAGGGTATCTTTTGGAAAAACGCTTAGAGGGGGTTTATCAAGTATCTCTATTGTTTTATGAAGTGTATCAATACATCCTACGCTGGTTGAAACAATGAATGTTACATCATAATTGTTTGCTGTTGCATAAGAATGGGTAGGGTGCTGGGCAAAAGAAATATTTGTTGGTGAAGAAATTTCTCCAAAATCCCATTTCCAGTAATTAATACTGCCATGATCAGCCGTTGTTTTATCCTGGAACTGGATAGGCGTGTTCTTGCATTTACCTAAAAAATCAAAATCGGGCCTGAAGCCTGGAAATGCCTTGACCGGTGAAGTAGTAGAGTCAGAACAATCAAGCCCACGGTTAACTACCAGTTTTACTGTATAATTGCCCGGTGCTGCATAGGTATATATGGGTGCAGGATCTGTAGATATATTGCCATCCCCAAAATCCCAGTAATAGGTTTGAATATTGGTTGGAGGAGCTGTATTGGAAAAATTAAAGGTGAGGTTATCACAATTTGTATAGGCAGTTTCTAATTTGGAAGTAGCAATGCTGCACTCACTTATGGTAAGGATAAAATCTTTTCTATGCCGCCCGATCAAAACCCTGTTCCTGTATTCATTGATACAAACACAAACCACGTACCTGCCGGCAGTTGGAGGCGCAAAGCCGGAAATTATTCCTGTACGTGTGTCTAAAACTGCAGCAGCACCCAAAGGGTTGCTTCCTGAAAATCCATTTATATAAACAACCGATTGATAAGGTGGTGCTGGTGGCGTAACATCTGCTGAACTGGTAGCAACGCCCCTGTTGTAAGCATCGCAATAAGAATAAACCAATGAATCTCCATCAGGATCGATTGCACCAAAATCGAAAGTAAAATTAGCCCTGTAACATACGGGGCCTAATATTATTTTGAATTGCGGACTGCTATTGATGCCGCTGAATTGACTAAGGCCAGGTATAGTACAAACATAGGTGGAACCTTCACCCTGCCCAGGCGGCGGAACTGTTGAAACATTTTGCATAGGTGTTATGCGGCAACAGGTTTGATATGCCCCGGTATAACCATTTACATTATCCTTAAGCTCTACCAGCACTTCATAATAAGCGACACGGTAGTTTAAAGTTGGGGGACTTTCCATGCAGGCGGGTGCAGGAGAAACTGGTACCATAGTTTCGGAAGTCTTTGTTACATTAAAAGGCGAAGAAGCAATATGCAAATTATTATCGTTATTGTAAATAGCGATAATAACATGCCCGGGCATAGCTGCACAATTTGTACAAAGCTCATCCCTGAAAAGCTTGAGTGTGATGCGGTATCTTTTTGAATCAGGGGTACTACCAGGACCAAGATATTGATATATTAATTCGCCACCCGAAATATGTGATGCGAAAGAATCTGAAAAGAACATTAAAAAAACTGATAAGACCAGGAATTTCTTCATACGTTACGTAAAGGCAGCTTTAAGACATAAAAATACTGAAAAACGCTGCCTTTTAGTGGCTATTGTGATAAAAGGGGTTATTTCAGTTGTAAGAGTGCAAGATTAACTTTTTCAGCCTCTTCCAGCATCCCCATATGGGCACTGTTTCGCAAAATATGTATGTGAGAAATATCGGGCAGGTAGCATTGCTGCATGCTTTGCTGAAAGGGAACAGCTTTATCATGTTCGCCGATAATAAAGAGGATGGGTTTGCCAAGGTTTTTTAAAACATGCGTTCTGTCGTGCCGGTTTATCATGGCCTGGTAATAGGCAATCACGGCTTCATCGGCAAAGTTTTTACTTTTTTCGATCTGCCGGTCAACCGCTTGTTGGTTATTGGTTGCCCAGGTTTCTGTAAACAGGTCGAAGATGACGGCTTTTAAGAATTCATAAGCACCGTTCTTTTTTACAAATTCAATTGATTTGGAACGGTTGGCTTTTTTTTCTTCACTGTCTTCAAAGGCAGATGAATGAACTAAGGCTAAAGAAGAAATCATGTCGGGATATTTTTCAGCAAAACCCAAACTGATATAACCACCCATGCTATGGCCGGCCATAGTGCAGGTTTCAATTTGCTCTTCCATCAGAATAGCTTTTATAGATTCAGCCATTCCTTCAATGCTCATGTCATTTATCATTCCTGATTTTCCGGAGCCGGGAAGATCGGGGATGATGAGATAAAAATGATCTTTCAGAAATTCAATTTGTTCTTTCCATACATCACCATCTTCGGCAAAGCCGTGAAGTAATACAAGGGGTTTGCCGCTACCAATGGTGCGGTAAAAAATTTGGGATGATTGATATGTGAAGGATCTTGATTCCATTATTACACTAATTAAAACGAATTACACTAATTACACGAATTTAGTGCAATTGTATTTGTATTAATTCGTGGCAAAAGATTTTTGGTTACACTAACTGAAATGATACTTCGACATGCTCAGTACACGGATTTTCTTAATTGAATTTTAATTAGTGTAATTAGTGTAATTGGCTTAATTCGTAACATAGTATTTTTTTACGCTACGGTAGATCAATAATAAGACAATCGGTATTAACCCATTGTTCATTTGCTGTGGTAAAAAGAACCAGCTTATTAAAACCAATAGCAACATCACAGCCGTAAACTTAAAATATTTTTTTACCCAATTCTTTTTGCTGTTCACAAAAAATGCAATGATGGTATGTGTTGGCCATGCCCAAAGAAGATTGAAATTATTTTTGGTCATGCTGTGATCAGTGCCCACCCACATAAAAATTAAAATGAAACCTAACACACCTGTAAAAAAGAAGAACAGGCCATCAAAACCCTGGAGGAATGCTTTTGCAAACCTGTTATCTGAATAGCCGGTCAACACAATAAAAATTGCCAGCAATGAAAAAACAACAAAGGGTGTAAAGAAAGAGCCTTTTGTATTTTCATTTGTGATAGGATACAGATTTTGCGATGAGACAATCATTGGCTTGTTGCTGCTGTCTAAACTTCGCATCAGGTTATCGGGGAGGAACTGCATTTGCTCTGCTGTCATTACCACATCGCATGGCTCGCCCAGTAAAATATCAATACCCAGTTTGCTCCAGTCTTTTTTGTTCTTATCGAGATACTGGTGTATGGCCTGCCTGAACCTGCTGCCAACAGGCATTACGGGCTTTTGGCAAAAGGAAGAGTCGTGTTGTTTTTTTAAAATATCACGAAGCCTGGTGGTACAGTTGTCTAAAAAGAAATCGTATTTATAATACTTGTTCTCTTCCTTTAAATTCTCATTTAAAAATCGCTGCATCGTTATTTTTTCGGCTGCAGATAAAATTAAAACCTGCTCAGTAATTCCCCGGTTGGTGTACTGGTACATGCTCCGAAAGCCATATTCAGCAATGCTGCCATCAGGATTTTTAATATCATTGAATTTTTCTGTAGATACATAGTATAATAATTTCCCCCTGATAAACTTTAAGTAAAAATCCCAGCCGCCAAAATCAAAAGTGCCGTAATTGTAAACAATATCCCTTTCATCATCATTGAAAGCTTTGCTGCTATCAATTACCCTGAATGCACTGTGCCCGAATGTGGAATATAATTCTTCACCGGGTGTGCAGGTGAGAAGGGAGATGCGGAGGTGGGAGGAATCCTGCGCCTTGGACGAATCAAGTAAAAAGTAAAAAGTAAAAAGTAAAAATAAAACCACCTTCTTTAAACTTTCCATAATAAATTAGGATTCTGCTTTTTTTGACTTTTTAATTTTGACTTTTGAATTCCACTACCTGGAATAATTAGGTGCTTCTTTTGTAATAGCAATATCATGTGCGTGGCTTTCTTTCATGCCGGCATTGGTGATCTTTACAAAAGTTGCTTTTTGTAATTCGCTGATATTTTTTGCACCGCAGTAACCCATACCTGCACGTAAGCCACCGGTAAACTGGTGTACCACTTCTTTTAAATTTCCTTTAAAAGCAACACGGCCCTCAATGCCTTCGGGTACAAATTTTTTGATATCATCTTCCACATCCTGGAAATAGCGATCGCTGCTTCCCTGTGCCATAGCACCCAAGGATCCCATGCCGCGGTATTGTTTGAATTTTCTTCCTTCGTAAATGATCGTTTCGCCGGGGCTCTCTTCGGTACCTGCAAAAACATTGCCCATCATCACAGAGCCGGCACCGGCTGCAAGCGCTTTTACCATATCACCGGTATAACGAATACCACCATCGCTGATGATACCGACATTCTTATTTTTTAAAGCAGCAGCTGCTTCCATAACAGCGGTTATCTGTGGTACACCGGTACCTGCAACGATCCTGGTGGTGCAGATAGAACCCGGACCTATACCAACTTTCACGGCATCGGCACCTGCATCGGCCAGGGCTTTTGCACCGGCACCGGTACCAACATTACCAGCAATTACCTGTATGTGTTTAAAATTCTTTTTAATGTTCTTCAATGCATCCATCACACCTTTGGTATGGCCGTGTGCACTGTCTAAACAGATCACATCTACTGCAACCTGGTTCAGGGCTTCCACACGCTGCATGATATCGCCGGTGATACCAACGCCTGCACCAACAAGCAATCTTCCGAAAGAATCTTTCACCGCATGTGGGTGTGATTTTAATTTCAAAATATCGCTGAAAGTGATCAGGCCAATTAGTTTTCCCGACTTACTTACAACAGGTAATTTTTCAATTTTATTTTTCTTGAAGATCTGTTCTGCTTTTTTGAGATCGGTTCCTTCGGGAGCAACAATAAGATTGTCCTTGGTCATGATGGAACTCACTTTTCCTTTGTAGTTTGTTTCAAAGCGCATGTCACGATTGGTGAGTATGCCAACCAGTTTATGTGCTGCATCCACAATAGGAATACCACCGATCTTATTTTCTTTCATGATCCGCAAAGCCTCGCCGATAGTAGCATCCGGGCTAAGTGTAACCGGGTCCAGTATCAAACCATTCTCACTTCTTTTCACTTTACGAACCTGGTCGGCCTGTTGCTCAATGCTCATGTTCTTATGTAGAATTCCGAGGCCACCTTCTCTTGCCAAAGCAATGGCTAATGATGCTTCGGTAACGGTATCCATTGCCGCACTAAGCAAAGGCACATTCAGTGTTATCGATTTTGTAAGTTGCGTACTGATATTTACCTCACGTGGTAGTATCTGTGAATAGGCAGGCATAAGTAAAACGTCGTCGAACGTTAAGCCTTCACCATAAAATTTTGCTGATTTGCCTTTAGCTGCGGAGTTATTTATTGTTGCCATAGGCAAAGATAAAGTGCAAAGTTGAAAGTGCAAAGTTTCAGCCCGATCAGGCCAGTTTATATACTTTGCCGGGAAGGCTTAAAACTACATTCTGCATTTCCAGCATTAGTAGAGCCGCCGCTATGGCACTGCTGCTGAGACCACTTTTAAAATACAATTCATCTATCTGGATGCTGTCCTGTTGCTGAAGAATATCTACCACGATCTTTTCATCTGGTGCCAGCTCAATAAATAATTCCCTTTGTTTTTTTGCTGATGGTTTTGGTACCGGCTTCCAGTTCATCATCTCCAGGAAATCATCTGTAGAATTAATGAGTGCGGCCTTATTGTTCTTTATAAGATAATTACAGCCTTCGCTTTTTGAATCATTGATACGGCCAGGTACAGCAAACACATCTTTGTTGTAACCATTACCCAGTTCTGCAGTAATAAGTGAACCACCTTTTTTGCTGCTTTCGATTACAATTACAGCATCGCACATACCTGCCACAATACGGTTTCTTTTGGGAAAATTTTGTTTATCAGGATTTGTATTGCTGATGAATTCAGTTAATAAACCACCCTGTTCTGTTATTTGTTTTGCCAGCGGTTTATTTTGTGCAGGATAGATCCTGTCGAGCCCGTGTGCCAGTACAGCAACGGTTTGCAGGTTGTTTTTTAATGCAGCTTTGTGTGCAATGGTATCAATCCCAAATGCAAGTCCGCTGGCAACCAAAACGTTCTCAGCTTTCAGTTCCTCAATCATTTTTTCACAAATATTTTTTCCATAATCAGAATTATTCCTGGTACCCACAATTGATATTATTCTTGAAGTATTCAGATCAGCAGTACCGCGATAATATAATAACGAAGGACTATCATAGCAGTTCAATAATCGTTTGGGATATTTTTCATCATTGATAAAGAGCGGGGTTATCTTATACTTTTCAATGAATTTTATTTCTTCTTCAGAGCTGTCGAAATCAGTAAAGTCTTTGATCGATTTTGCTCTAACCGTTCCAATGCCTTCAATATGATCAAGCTCTTTTTTCTTTGCTTTAAAAATTGATTGGGCATCGCCATACAGGTTCACCAATGCCCTGGCATGTACATCACCAATGTTAGGAACAAGTGTTAATGCGATCTGGTATAGCAGGTCGTTGTGCATAGGGTACGATGGTTGAAATGCACAACAATAATAAAGAAAATATTTAATTACTTATAATGGAAAGTTCGGTCCTCCGGTTCAATGCTTTACCGGCTTCTGTTGCATTATTCGCAACCGGTTTTGAAGAGCCAAACCCTTTGTAGGTAAGCCGTTGCGTATTAATGCCTTTACTTAATAAGTATCCAACAACGGCCTTTGCACGGTTGGTGGAAAGCAACAGGTTGTCTTTTTCCTGGCCCACATTATCGGTATGCCCCTCGAGCTCAATTTTTAAGTTGGGATTATCGTTCAATAAGGCAACGAGCTTATCCAGTTCTGTTTTCGATTCATTTTTAAGATCGAATTTTCCTGTTTCAAAAAAGATATTCTTTAAAACAATGGTGGCCCCTTTTTCGATCGGTTGCAAAGGGATATCAACCCTGAAAACAGAATCAATATTATTTTTGCTGAGCGAAAAATTATCAGAATAAAATAAATATCCCTTACGGTTTACATTAAATGCGTAATCTTTTCCAACGGGTAAGGTAACCAGGTAATTTCCATCTTCATCGGTTTGTATCTTGCTGATAAGGTTGCCGGTTTTTATATCCGTTAATTCAACTGCAGAGGGTAAACCGGTTGTGGTTTTTTTATCAAATACTTTTCCTTTAACCCAAAGTGTTCTTAATGGCCTCACATCTTCTCTTAATTGAAAAGAATAAAGATCGAGGCCACCCCTGCTATCCGTTCCTTCGCTTGCATAGTAAGCGGTTTTGCCATCGGCTGCAACAATTAATGAACCCTGGTCATCAATGGTATTGATGGGGTAGCCTAAATTTTCTGCAACGGTCCAGGTGCTGTCATTTACTTTTTTACTAAAGAACAAGTCAGTCATTCCATAACCGGGATGGCCATTGCTGTTAAAGTAAAGTGTTTCATTATCTGCATGCATAAATGGGCAACCTTCATCGCCACTTGTGTTTACTGCTTCACCTAAGTTTTCGGGGCGGCTCCATTTACCATTCGGCAAACGATGTGTTACCCAGATATCACGGCCACCAAAGCCCCCGGCCCTGCTGCTTGCAAAATACAGGTCTCTTTTATCAGGTGATAAGGATGGAGAAGACTCCCAGAAATCGGTATTGATCACAGGCCCTAAATTCTGCGGCTCACTCCAACCGTTATTTGTTCTGATCGAAAAATACAGGTCGCAACTTCCTTCGCCTTCAGGGTAATTGCAACCGGTAAAAATTAAAAGCTGCCCGTCCTGCGAAATATTTTGTGCACCTTCGTTCAGGTTGGTATTTACCTTGCCGCCAAGCGGTTCAGCCTTGCTCCATTTACCATCAACAAAATTACTTTCATAAAAATCTTCGTCGCTTGCAATGCGGCGGTTAAAGATCATTTTAGTACCGTCGATGGTGAGGGAAGGAAAGTATTCCAGGTCTTTTGTATTGATATTATCACCGAGGTTTACGGGTGCAAAAACATAATCTTTTGAAGGGTGTTTCTTTTCATATTCGATGGCAAAAGTATAAACCGATCTCCGGTAATTGCCTGCCTTAATACTTTGTTGATTCAGGGAAGGCGTTGCTAAAAACTGGTTAACCGCCTGCAAAGCCTGTTGAAATTTTCCGGCACCTGCTAAAGAAATTGAATAAGGTAATAAATAGGTTTTTGAATAAACAGAATCCATGCGCCAGGCGATCTCAAAATCTGAAACTGATGCAGTATAATTTCTTAATTCTGCATATACATTCGACCTGGTTAAAAAAACATCAACAAATTTCGGGTCAAGGGTCAATGCTTCATTGAGATGCTTAAGAGATGCTGCGAAATTCCTGTCACGGGCTTCTTCAATAGCTTGTCCATATATTTCGCCTGCTTTCTTGTTTACTTTTTCGGGGTCATACCATTGTGCGGTGGAAATAAGAAATGAGAAATAAGAAATGAGAAATAAGAAAATGGTTCTATAAAGAAAGTATTTTTTCTGGGGCATTTTTATGAATTCGTTGTATAAAGATAGAACGAATGAATATTTAATTTATTCTTTGCAGTGGAATTATAACATTTCCTTTTACGGAACATTGATATACTTATGTACCTGCAGCGATAGTTCCCACTGAGGATTTTGCTTGATGTAATCAATGATCAATGGTGTTACAACCGGTGCTTTATCCCATTCGGGTTGCAGGTATAATTTGCATGAAGGAGAAACCATAGCTGCATATTTTTCGGCCCATTCAAAATCAGACTTATTGAAGATGATAACCTTCAATTCGTTTGCAAATGGTAGTATACCGGGTAATGGCGCTTTAAATTTTTTTGGTGAAAGGCAGATCCAGTTCCAGCTACCGCTTAATGGATGAGCACCTGATGTTTCAATATTTGTTTCAAAACCTTTTGCTTGTAATGCCTCTGTAAGTCCATCTAAATTGTGCATCAACGGTTCGCCGCCTGTGATCACAACAAGTTTAGCAGGCGTCTTTTCAATCTTCAACACCAGATCTTCAATATTAAATTTCGGATGTTTATCTGCATCCCAGCTTTCTTTTACATCGCACCAAACGCATCCTACATCGCATCCGCCCAGGCGTATAAAATAAGCGGCTCTGCCCTGGTGATAGCCCTCGCCCTGTATGGTATAAAAATGTTCCATTACAGGTAAAGCGTTGCTGATTGAAAGTTGCCCTTCGGCTTCGCTAAGGATGTTGTTGATCGTTGTCAATTTTTTGTTTTTAATCCGGCGGCAGTAAAAGTGTTCATCAATAAAGCGGCGATGGTCATTAAACCTACGCCACCGGGTACAGGGGTTATATAGCTGCATTTGGGCGCCACATTTGCAAAATCAACATCGCCTTTTATAGCAAAGCCCGATTTTTTAGATGCATCTGCAACCCTGGTAATTCCAACATCTATTACCACTGCATTTTCTTTTACCATATCTGCCTTTAAAAATTCAGGTATACCTAATGCAGCAACAATAATATCTGCCTGCGGGCAGATATCCTTGAGGTTTTTTGTGCGGCTATGACAAACCGTTACTGTGCAATTTCCGGGATAAGCATTCCTGCTTAGGAGAATGCTTATTGGGCGACCAACGATATTACTGCGGCCAATTACCACAGCATGCTTTCCTGCAGTTTCAATTTTGTAATGCTCAAGCATTAATATGATACCGTAAGGAGTTGCCGGGATGAATGTGGGTAAACCCTGTACCATTTTACCAATACTTACCGGGTGAAATCCATCTACATCTTTGCCGGGATCGATGAGGTTAATTATTTTTTCTTCACTGATCTGTTTGGGTAAAGGCAGCTGAACCAAAATGCCATCTATATCATCATCATTGTTCAGTTTTTCGATGGCATCAATTAATTCAGCTTCTTCAATATTTTCATCAAAACGTATAAGGCTGCTGTTAAAACCCACTTCTTCGCAGTTTTTAACCTTACTGGCTACATAGGTTTCGCTGGCACCGTTGTTACCAACCAGTATGGCTGCCAGGTGCGGCGTCTTGTTACCATTGTTTTTAAAAAGAATGGTTTCCTGCCTTATTTTTTCTTTTACTGACTGCGAAACGATCTTACCATCTAAAATTTCCATGGCGCAAAAGTAAACAAGTATTCGTGGAAATGGGTGGGTGGTAAACAATACCTGGACACGCACATATAGCATAATAAATACATAACAATACCACATTAAACCACAAAAAATGTGGTTTAATGTGGCTTTGATATGGCTTTGATGTGGGAATGATACGAAGGTTACACGAGAACATGCATGGTTAGATAACCATAAACTATACTAAAAAACTTAGTGTTTTGTACCAAAAAAGCAGTTATATTATAAAAGCTTGCATTTTAAATTTCTGCTTATTATCTTGGTTCTCCCTAACCGCCCTAACCGTATTAACATGAAGACTATAGTACCTGTACTATTGCTTTTTATTGGCAATCCATCTATTCTTTCTGCACAATCTTTACGCTATTCACTGGCTCAGCCTTATACCAGTTTGTCGGCATACAGCCAGCAGCAAAATGATCCTGTTTCTTTTACCGGTAACCAGGCCGCACTTGCCGGCACAAAGCGGGCCGGTATCGGAGTTTTTGGAGAAAGAAGATTCATGCTTAAAGAAACAAGTGTTTACACTTTGGGTGCTTCTTTACCAACAAGGCTTGGCAATTTTGGTGTTCAGATCAACTATGCTGGCTTCAAAAATTTCAGGGAAAATAAATTTGGCCTGGCCTATGCCCGAAAATTGGGAAAACTGGTTGATGTTGGTGTGCAATTCAATTATTACGGATACAGTATACCAGCATATGGAAACGCTTCGGCTATAAATTTTGAGATCGGCGCCATGCTGCATTTAACCGGTAAATTAAATGCAGGTATCCATGTTTATAATCCTGTTGGCGGTAAACTTGGTAAGACTTCGACTTCGCCCAGTCCTGAAAAACTTGCAGCAGCCTATAAAGCCGGGTTGGGTTATGATGCTTCGGATAAATTTTTTATCAGCAGTGAAATTATTAAGGAAGAAGATAAAGCAATTAATGTTATTGCAGGATTGCAATACCGGTTTGCAAAACAATTTTTTGCAAAAGCCGGTTTTATAACTGAGTCCACCACTGCTTATGCAGGGGCAGGTATCGGGTGGAAAAATATCAGGCTTGACGTTTCTTCCAGCTATCATCCGCAGCTCGGATTTTCTCCCGGCATTTTATTGATTGTAAATTTTAAAGCAAAGAAAGAATGAGAATATTTTCTTTATTGCTGATCTTGTTTTTGGCTGCAACAAATACCATAGCGCAGGTAGCCGAACCTGTTACATCCAATACTGAACAGCAATTAGAAAATGTTACAGAAAATAATGAGGATGCTGAAACGGAAGATGATTCTTACCTGCAACAAATGGTACAGTTTATCAAAAATCCGGTAGAATTGAATTATGCTGATGCAGGTGAATTAAGCCAGTTGCGTATCCTTACACCAATACAGGTACAGAACTTTATTTTATACCGTAGCCTGGTAGGTAAGCTGGTTGATATATATGAACTACAGGCCGTACCCGGCTGGGATATAAACACTATCCAAAAAATAAGGCCATACATAAACGTTAGTATACTGGTTTCGGCTGTTGATGTAGTAAAACAAAGATTGAAAAAAGGGGAGCATAGTATACTCGCCAGGGTATCCCAGGTTCTGGAAAGATCAAAAGGTTATTTACCTGATTCATCAACAGCAAATAATTTTTACCCGGGCTCGCCGCAAAAAATATTGCTCCGGTATAAGTACATGTACAAAGATCTTCTGCAGTATGGTATTAGTGCAGAAAAAGATGCCGGCGAACAATTTTTTAAAGGAAAACAAAAGCAGGGGTTTGATTTTTATTCGGCTCATATTTTTATTCGTAAGATTGGTATCATAAGATCTCTGGCTATCGGTGACTTTACGGTGAACCTTGGCCAGGGGCTTACCCAATGGCAAAGCCTGGCTTTTAAAAAAAGTGTTGATGTGATAAATATAAAAAGGGAAGGAGAAGTTTTGCGTCCGTACAATGCTGCAGGAGAAATTAATTTTCACAGGGGATCAGGGATCACGCTTGCTAAAAGGAATTGGCAATTAACCTTATTCGGATCTTACAGAAATATTGATGCGAATTTTGTTGCAGATACTTCTCAAACGCAGGATGATTTTGTTTCTTCATTACAGACATCGGGTTACCACCGGACAAAAACTGAAACAGCTGATAAAAGTGTTCAGCGACAAATCGCTTTTGGTGGAAATTTTTCATACCAGTACAAAGGACTGCGTGTGGGCATTAATGGTATACAATACCTCTTTAAATTTCCTTTAATAAAACCGGCTGCGCCTTACAATTTATATGCATTAAGTGGTAAGCGCTTTGGCAATTATAGTTTTGATTATAGCTATACTTTTAAGAACATCCATTTATTTGGTGAAGCAGCATTTACTTCAAAATTTGATAAAGCCTTTGTCAATGGGCTTCTTATAAGCGCTTCATCAAAGGTTGATCTGAGTTTATTGTACCGGAATATCCCCGGATCGTATCAATCACTTTATTCATACGCATTTACAGAAAATACCTACCCAACAAATGAAAAGGGATTTTATGCCGGCATCTCCATCAGGCCAGGTAATGAATGGAGAATTGATGCTTATGCCGATCTTTATAAATTTCCCTGGCTTCGTTACCGGGTTGATGCTCCATCAACCGGCTCTGACTACCTGGTACAGGTGGATTATAAGCCAAATAAGCAACTTGAAATATATTCCAGGTACCATGCAGAATCAAAAGCCATTAATGTTAATCCGTCACAATTAACTACTGCGCCTGTAATTCAGCAACCCAAAAGAAACTGGCGTACACAGGTTAGTTATAAGATAAATGCTGCTATTAGCTTACGAAACAGAACCGAATTGATATGGTTCGATAAAAACGGTGTGCAGGAAGAACAAGGCTTCCTTATATATTTTGATTTTTTATATAAACCCATGCTAAAAAGGCTGTCCGGTAGCCTGAGAATACAGTATTTTGAAACTGGTGGATATAATAGCCGGCTTTACGCCTATGAAAATGACGTTTTATATAGTTTTTCCATCCCGGTTTTTTATGATAAAGGGTATAGATATTATATTAATTTAAACTACGACATTAACAAAAAGCTTGGTTTCTGGCTAAAGTGGTCGCAGACCCTGTATAAAGACAAAACCCTTATTGGCAGCGGGCTGGATGAAATAAACGGGAACAAAAAAACTGAGGTAAAACTACAGGTTCAGTATAAATTTTAACAAATTTCCAAATTAAAGCAGCTATTTGCAATTGCTGATTGTCCTATATCAGGTACAAGACTTTGGAAAATTAATTTAACATTATTTTGGCGTTAAGAAATTATCCTTATTTTTACACATCATTAAACTTAATTAAATGCACATGAGAAGATTTTTATCACTGTTTACAATGTTGATGCTCTGTGGGGTGTTGGCATTTGCGCAAAGCCGGGTGGTGACCGGTAAGGTTACTGATATAGACGGTAACCCAGTTTCTTTTGCTTCTGTGAAAGTAAAAGGTTCTCCAACCGGTGTTTCTGCCGATGCTAACGGGGCTTACTCACTCAGAGTAAATCCTAATGCAATTTTAGTTATTTCAGGAGCAGGATTTAAAGACATAGAAGTACCGGTAGGTACTCAAACTGTTTTAAGTACTGTACTTGAAAAAAGCGATGGACTTAAAGAAGTTGTGGTAACAAGTGCTTTCGGTATTAAACGTACTGCAAGAAGTACTTCATCTGCTGTTCAAAACCTAACAGGCGACCAGGTTAACACCATTCGCCAGACAAACGTGAATAACGCTTTGGCAGGTAAAGTAGCAGGTGCACAGGTTCGTAGCCAGTCAGTTGCTAAATTAGGTGCTGAAACCACCGTACGTTTACGTGGTGAAAACGGTTTTGGAATTGGTGCAGGAGCACTATATGTAGTTGACGGAACGATCATGCCAAGCGGCGCTGATATCAATCCTGACGATGTTGAGGATTACTCTATTTTACAAGGTCCTGCTGCTGCAGCCTTATTTGGACCTGATGGTTCAAACGGAGCGATCGTAATCACTTTGAAAAAAGCAAAAAAAGGAGCTAAAGGAATCGGCCTGGAACTGAATGCAGGTATCCAGTTTGATAATGTATATATAGTTCCTGATTATCAGAATTCTTATGCAGGTGGTGGCCAGGGCGATCTTACTTTGTATACTTACAAAGCAGGACAACCAGCAGGCTGGAAACAATTAGATGGTAAATACTATCATGATTATTCAGATGATGCAAGCTGGGGTCCACGTATGGCTGGCCAGGAATATATTCCCTGGTATGCATGGTATCCAGGCAGTGAATATTCATTTAAAACTGCAAAACTTACCCCTCAACCAACTAACGTTCGTGATTTCTGGGAAACAGGTGTTACCAGGACAACCAACGTTGCTTTCTCAAAAGCTACTGATGCTTTAAACATGAGGGTTTCTTATACTAACCTTGATATTAAAGGTATTACTCCTACTGAATATTTAAGGCGTCATACATTAAATGCAAACCTTACTGCTGAATTAAGTTCACGTTTCACATTAGGCGTAAACTTCAATTATATAGCTGAGAACAGGAATACAGAAAGTGATGATGGATATTCTAACCAGTCTACCGGTTCTTTCGGACAGTGGTTCCACAGAGACCTGGATATGGGTAAAATGAGAGAATTAAGGGGATTGAAGAGTCCAGAAGGTGTTTTCGCCAGCTGGAACAAAAACAACCCGGATGCTTACGATCCTACAAGCCCTCAAAAATCATGGGCTGGTAACTACTGGTATAACTTCTATCAATATTTTGATAATATTGACAACAGTATCAGGAGAGACAGGATTTATGGTGATGTATCATTAACATACAAGATCAACAACGATCTTAAGTTTAAAGCTACTTACCGTAAAAACCAGTTAACCACTAACCAGGAGATCATTTACAAATCTGAACTTGAGTATAGTGCAAACCAGATGTCTTTTAACCCATTCCAGGGTAATAATAAAGCTGCTTATGGTACAACCAACACGTTCAGCGATCGCCAGAACTTTGAAGGTTTGCTTACTTACAGCAAAAAATACAAAAGCTTCCAGGTAAATGCCCAGGCTGGCTTTGATGTATTAAAAACAAAGAACAGGAACATTAACGCCAATACAATGGACGGTTTAAGTGCTCCTGGCCTGTATGCATTGACTAACTCTAAGAGTGCGATCAATTACGGAAACCTGAGACAACAATTCACACGTCGTGGTTTATTCATCCGTGCTGATGTTGGCTACCGTAACATGTTGTTCATTGAAGGAAGCTATCGTAGGGATTATACTTCTACTGAACCTGCCGGTCACTATATCGATTCTAAATCAGGTGGTCTGTCATTCGTGTTCAGCGACCTGATCAGGAATGCAGTTCCTTTTATCAGCTATGGTAAAATCAGGGGTTCTGTAGGTGAATTATTAAATACACTTGGTTACAACCAGTTGAACGCTTTATATGGTATTGGTGTTCAGCAATGGAATGGTAACATTACTACTACTGTACCTAACAACCTGGTTGATCCTCAATTACAAGGTGCAACCAACGTTGAAAAAGAAATCGGTATTGAAATGCGTTTCCTTAAGAACAGGTTTGGTTTTAATGTTACTTACTGGGATAGAACAAACAAAGATTTCCCTGTTGACGTAACTGTACCTGCTCAAACCGGTTTTACAGTTATCTCTAAAAATGCAGGTGAAGTTGCTAAGAAAGGTTGGGAGATCACTGGTTTTGTTAAACCAATCCAGGCTAAAAACTTTGGATGGGATATCTCTGGTACCTGGGGTTATTTAACCAAAAATGAAGTTGTTTCAATTTTTGAAGGTATTAACAGGTTAAACTTAGATAGAACCGGTGCATTTGCAACAACATCATCTGCTTATGCAGTAAATGAAGTTGGTCAGCCTTGGGGCCAGATATTTGGTGGCGGCATTAAAAAACTTAATGGCGTACCAGTATTAGAAGCTGATGGCAGGTATATCCGTGAAGCTGATACCAAATTCGGTAGCGCTTTACCACAATACACTGGTGGTATCCAAAATACATTGACCCTGTTCAAGAACTTTACGATCAATGTAAATATTGACTATTCTTATGGTGGTAAATTCTTCTCTTTATCTGATTTCTGGGGTACTTTCTCTGGCTTAACTGCCCGTACTGCAGAACTGAACGATCGTGGTATTCCTTTGCGTGATCCAGTTGCTGATGGCGGTGGTGTACACGTATTTGGTGTTGACGCTCAGGGTAAAGCAGTTGACTACTATGTAGAAGGTCAAACATATTTCCACCAGTTCAGGGAAAAGAATATTTCTGAGAACAGCATTTACGATCTGACTTTTGTTAAGTTAAGAGAGTTAAGCCTTGGATATAAAATTCCTGTTGAAAGATTAGGTATAGGTAAATATGTGAAAAATGCAGTTTTCTCTGTTGTTTCACGTAACCCTTGGTTGATCTATACTAAAAACAAAGGATTCGATCCATCTGAAATCAGCAATGTTTATGGTGAAGATGGTCAGCTTCCTGGTACAAGATCAGTTGGTGTTAACTTAAAATTAGGATTCTAAGATATCTTCTTTAACACTAAGGAGAATACTACAAACTTAATTTTGCAAATACTTAAAACTAAACAAATGAAAAATATATCAATAAAAAAATTCGCAGCTGCTGCCCTTATCACTTCGGTGATAATGGGCACCGGTTGTGCTAAAATGGACCAGTTCGGTAACCAGAACCAGAACCCGAACGGTATCACCAATCCTATTCCATCAGCATTGCTTACCAATGCGCTGTCTCAGATGGGAAGTATGGCAAGTGGCACTGTTTCTGGTACTGCTTATAACCCAAGGTCAGCAAACTATGCACAGATCATTGCTGAAAACCAGTACACTGACGTATCGTTAATGGCATTACCCCAGTCTGAAATGGGTACAGCTTACAGTGGTCCTTTGCAGGATCTGCAAACGATCATTGATTACAATTCAAATCCTTCTACTGCAGGTGTTGCTTCTAATGACGGAACAAATGCTAACCAGATAGGTATCGCAAAAGTGATAAAAGCCTATATGTTCTGGTTAACTACCGACAGGTGGGGTGATATTCCTTACAGCGAAGCATTAAAAGGTGCTGCTAACCTGGCTCCTAAATATGACAAGCAGGAAGATATCTACTTTGCTTTGATCAAAGAATGTAAAGATGCGGCTGCTATGTTCGATCTTAATATGCCAAAAGCCGTTAAAGGTGATATCATGTACGGTGGAGATGTAGCTAAATGGAAAAGACTGGCAAACAGCCTGCGTATGCTGATGGCTATGCGTTTAACCAATAAATATCCTGCTGCAGGCGGTAAAGCTGCTGTTGAGTTTGCTGATGCTGCTGCTGCTGCTGGTGGAATTATTGATAATAACACTTATAATGCAACAATCAATTACCCAGGTGGTGGATTCAAACATCCATGGTACCTTGCTTATGAAGCCCGTGATGATTATGCTTCAAGCAAAACTTTAGGTGATGTATTGAGTGGTTTGGGAGACACACGTGGAACTGCATATGGTACAAACAGTACTATGTTCCCTGTAGGTTTAACCAGGGACCTGGCTATCGCTTATGGTAACAGTGTTGGTAACGGCCAATCAAGGGTTTTACGTGCAGATTTACGTCAGCCAACTTCATCTTATGTTGTTATATCTGCTGCAAATGTTTTATTGGCAAGAGCAGAAGCTAAAGAAAGAGGATGGATAGCTGGCGGTACTGCAGGTGCTGAAACAGATTATAATGATGGTATTACTGCTTCTTTTGCACAGTGGGGCTTAACTGTTCCTGCCGGATATTTAGCAGGTCCTGCCAATTATAATACTGGTGCAGGTGTACCAGGAAGTATCGGAGCAGGTACTGCACCTTATGATAATTTCAGGGCTGCAAGCAGCAATGTTCAGGATGCTGCTACTCCAAATAAACTGGCCCGTATCGCATTACAATACTGGATCGCTGCCTTCCCTAACGGAGATGAAGCATGGTCAAACTGGAGAAGAACAGGGGTTCCTAACCTGCAATTAACCAGGTTTAAAACCGGGCCATATGTTCTACGCTGGGTATATGGAGCAAACGATTATGCCTTGAATAATGCTGCTACACTTGCTGCTGCAACAGCGATCGGCGGAGATAAACAAGAAACAAAAGTTTGGTGGGATAATTAAAAACTGACTTTAAAACCATCCCGGTGTTTTAGCCGGGATGGCTTTAAATAAATTTTGTAAACAACACAAAATCACTTAATATGAAATTTTTAAACCTTACAAAGAACCTTGCTACAGTAGCAATGCTTTCTTTAGCATTTACTGCCTGTAAGAAGGCTAAAGTGGCTACCCCAATGGGTGATAGCGGGCAAACACTTGTAAAAATACTTGGCGGTGGTACACCAGCTTCAGTAGCAGCAAGGCCTATTGACTTTGTTAATACCCCAACCAAGATATTGGCTGTTGAGGTACGCAGGGACATCCCTAATGAGACTGAACTTAACAAAACAATGGTAGTAACAGTAAAAGATGATACAGCTGCTGTAACTGCTCTTGGCCGTTTACACCTGCCAACTGCATGGTATACAGTTGCAGTTGCCGGTGGTACTAAAACCGGTGGACAAGGTGGTACTTTCACCATAACTTTCGCCCCGGGTGAATTCTCTAAATCAATTTATGTAACTGTTCCAAATGCAACGCTTTTAGATCCAAGTCTTGTATATGGTCTGGGTTTTACAGTAATGACTGCAGACCAGGGAGCTAAAATTTCAACTCAAAAATCTACTGTAGTTGAAATTGGTGCTAAAAATGCCTATGATGGTATTTATACTGTTGTATCAGGTTTTGTACAAAGGTACAGCGGACCTGGCCCAACAAACCCAATCTGCTGCGATAACCTGACCGGTCCTTTAGGTAATGGTCAGAATGACGATGTAATTATGTTTACTACCGGAGCACAAACCGTGGGAATACCTACATCAGGTGAAGTTGGCCGTTTAACATGGTCTTATTTAACTACACCTAACTCTGGTGTAGCTGGTATTGATGGTATCAGATTAACTGTAGATCCTTCTACAAACCTTGTAAGTTCAAAATCTGAGGGCTATGCAACAAGTAATGCAACATTTGCTAATTTCCCGGGATATGCTTGTAAATATATTCCTTCAAGCAAAACCTTCGATATGAACTGGAGGTGGAACCCGGTTACAACTACAAGGGATTACCAGGTTATGTTGAAATACAAAGGACCAAGGTAATTTTGTTTTAAAATACTTTTTGCAAAGAGCCCCGATCTGGGGCTCTTTGTTTTTATCTTTGCAAAAAAATACAACATGAGTAATCAACCTGAACAACCGAATCAGATCAATATAGAAATTTCAGAAGAAGTTTCAGAGGGAGAATATGCAAACCTGGCCATCATTACACATAGCCATGCCGAATTTGTAATTGACTTTGTAAACGTAATGCCTGGTACACCCAAGAGCAAAGTTAAAAGCCGTATCATATTAACGCCTTTTCATGCCAAGCGTTTTATGAAAGCAATGGTGGATAATGTGAAAAAATTTGAAACCGCTAACGGAACCATACAGGATATGGAAACTGTGGAAATACCGTTTAATTTTGGCGGCCCGACGGCGCAAGCGTAAATACATCAGTTTTTAGTTCATAGTTTTTAGTTTGTTAAAGCGCAAGCTTTGCCAGGACTTTTATTATCCCTGGCTTTAAATTTTTGCCCTTTTAAATCTGAATGCCCGGGGTAAGTAATCATCTTTGCTAAACCTGTCTGTTGTCAAATCAAAATTTCCTTGCAAAGTACGCTGGATGTTTTTGCCAAACTTTTAAATCTTCAAAATTTTGTATAGTTGCCAGAATTGTAAATTTTGAAATCGTCAACTAAGAACTAAAAACGAAGAACTAAAGGATTCCTTCATCAGCAAAGCTGTAAAAGCCTTCTTCACTTACAATGATGTGGTCAATGATCTTTATGTCGAGGTAATTAGCAGCTTCTTTGATCTTTTTTGTAAGTTCTTCATCTGCCCTGCTTGGTTGTAAATTGCCCGATGGGTGGTTGTGACAAAGAACTATTGAGGTTGCATCTTCTTCCAGGGCTTTTTTTAATATTACCCTTGGATCTGCCACGGTGCCCGTTATTCCTCCTTTGCTGATAATTTCAAAATGATTTATTTTATTGGCACGGTTTAAAAATACAACAGCAAAAACCTCGTAATTGTAATCTTTGAGTGTGGCTTGTAAATAACTGGCTATATCCCTGCTTGACCTTACTACTGTTTTTTCCAGTGAAGATGAAGCCTGTCTTCTTCTTCCCAATTCCAGGGCCGCTGCAATTATTATTGATTTTGCCTGGCCAATACCTTTAACCTGTTTAAAATCGCTGAGGGATAATTTTCCAAGTTCATTTAAGTTATCGTCGCCAAGTTTTAATATTTCTCTTGCCAGCTCAACAGCACTTTTATTCCTGCTGCCATTATTTAATAGTATCGCAATTAATTCTGAATTGCTTAAAGCAATGGCTCCTTTTGCAAGTAATTTTTCTCTCGGCCGGTCATCAACGGCCCAGTTTTTTATAGATGTGGAAGGCTTGTTGACATTTTCCATTGGGTAGTATATTAAATCATCTTAACTAAGTGATACTTTAGCGGATATAATTCTTCACTTATCTCAATTTAACTATATATGGAGTCAAATGCAAAAATTTTTTCAGGAACAGGGTCGCAATACCTGGCAGAAAAAATTGCAAAAAAGTTCGGAGAACCTTTAGGTAAAGTAAATATTCAACGATTCAGCGATGGAGAGATTTACGTAGAGTTTAAAGAAAGCATCAGGGGACAGTTTGTATTTTTAATTCAAAGTACTTATGCACCTTCTGATAACTTAATGGAATTGCTTTTAATGATAGATGCTGCTAAAAGAGCATCAGCTTATAAAGTGATCGCAGTAATTCCATATTATGGTTTAGCCAGGCAGGACAGGAAGGACAGGCCAAGAGTTGCCATTGGGTCGAAACTGGTTGCCAATATGCTTACCGCTGCCGGTGCCGACCGGGTAATTACCATGGATCTTCACGCCCCGCAGATACAGGGTTATTTTGATATCCCGGTTGATCATCTTGATTCTTCAGCTATATTCATCCCTTATATTGAAAATCTTAAATTAGCTAACCTGACTTTTGCAGCCCCGGATGTTGGTAGTGCAAACCGTATTCGTGAAATAGCTACCTATTTTGAATGTGAAATGGTTATTTGTGATAAACATCGCAAACGGGCCAATGAGATAGCCAGCATGGTTGTAATTGGAGACGTAACTGACCGTGATGTTGTTTTAATTGATGATATATGCGATACAGGAGGCACCTTATGCAAGAGTGCTGCGTTGATGAAGGAGAATGGGGCCAGGAGTGTAAGGGCATTGTGCACTCACCCGGTATTAAGCGGTAATGCTTATAAAAATATTGAAAACAGCGTATTGGAAGAATTGGTTGTATGCGATACAATACCTTTAAGAGGGGAGTGTAGTAAGATCAAAGTAGTTTCTGCAGATGAATTATTTGCAATTACAATACGTAATGCTCTTGAAAATAAGAGTATTAATAGCTTGTTTATGAGAAGCAGGATGGCGAATAAAAAGTAGTCCTTAGTCGTCAGTTCTTAGTTCAGCGTTGGCCCAGGTAGCCAGATTATGAACTAATGACTATGAACTATGGACTAAAATCCCTACCTTTGCGCCTCATTAAAAAATAATAACAAAATGAAATCAATTACAATCGAAGGACAACTGAGGACCGACAGCGGAAAAAAAGCCACCCGCCAACTTCGCTCTCAGAAAATGGTGCCAGGTGTAATTTATGGTGGTTCTCAAGAGATCAATTTCTCTGCTCCTGCAACTGCTTTTAAAGACATCGTTTACACACCGGAATTTATGGTGGCAAACATTAATATCGACGGTAAAACCTATCGTTGTATTTTAAAAGACCTGCAATTTCACAAAGTAACTGACTCTTTACAGCATGTTGACTTTTTAGAACTGGTAGAAGACAAAAAAGTGATCGCTACCCTGCCATTACACTTTACAGGCACTCCTGCTGGTGTAAAAGCCGGTGGAAAGCTGGTTCTTAAAATGAAATCAGTAAAAGTAAAAACCTTACCTAAATATTTAAAAGAAAATATTGAGGTTAATATTGAAAAACTGGAATTGAATGAGAACATCCGTGTTCAGGATATTCCAATGGATAATATGGAAGTTTTGAACTCTCCACGTATCCCTATCGCATCTGTAACCATGACAAGGCAATTGAAGCAGGAAGAGTCGGCTGCTCCAAAAGCTGCTGCTGCCCCGGCTGCAAAAGCTGCTGCTGCGCCAGAAGCAAAGAAATAAGTGTAAAAACTATAATAACGAAAAGCCTTCCCAACCGGAAGGCTTTTTTGTAAATGGTACCTAAAGCGATAAAACTTTAATTACCTTTGCCCACCTAAAAACCAGAAAAATGGGAATGGATAAAAATACGGTAATTGGCTTTGTGTTGATCGGGGCATTATTAATTGCCATGCTTCTTATTAACAGTAGCAATAACCAGGCATATTTGCGTAAAGAGGCTGATAAAAAAAGAGTTGCAGATTCTATTACAGCATCAAAAAAACCAAAGATTGATCCTGCTGTGGCTAAACTGGATTCTATAAAAAATGACTCCATATCAGCTGCCAAACAAAAACTACCAATAACCTTTATAACAGATACCACTGAACATTCAGATACACTCGAAAATGACCTGGTAAAAATTGTATTTACCAACAAAGGCGGACAACCCAAAATTGTTGAATTAAAAAACTACAAAACATTTGATGGTAAGCCGTTAATACTGGCTAATGGTAAGTTTAATAAAATATCTTACAAGATCAATGCTGATAATAACAAAACGGCGGAAACCGGTAACATTACTTTTGTAAGTAGTAATAAAACTGTAAATGCTGATAAATCGCAAAGCGTTTCTTTTGTGCTTAAAGATTCATCAGGAAGGGCAATCACCCATCAATATACATTGCAGCCAGACAGCTATATGGTTGATTTTAATTTATCAATGAATGGCGCTGATAAACTGGTTTCTCAAAATACTATTGACCTGCAATGGCAAACAGAAATACCACAGGTAGAAAAAGACATTAAATATGAAAGAGGTCAGACACATATCTGTTATGTAAAAAACGATAGTTATGATTTTGAGTATGTTGGCTCCGGTGATGATAAAGAATTTAAAAAGCCGGTGGACTGGCTTGCTATCAAGCAACAATTCTTCGTAACAGCACTGTCTGCCAACAAAAAATTTCAAAGTGCTTTTGTAAAATGGGTCGTTCCTGACGACTCATTGCATATTATTTCTCAAAATACTGCTAACTGTAAAATTCAGCTTGATGGTGGCCCTGCTGCCATCGTGCCTATGCAATTGTATTACGGCCCCAGCGATTATAATGTTTTGAGCAGGTACGATAACCAAATGAAGAATATAGTTCCCTACGGAAATGGTGTATTTGCTTTTGTGAAATATATCAATCGCCATTTCCTATTGCCGGTTTTTGACTTTTTCAGGCAACATATTGCAAGTATGGGTATCGTGATCTTATTACTTACTCTTTTGATCCGTTTAATTACTTCTCCTATTTTATATAAGAGCTATTTAAGCGGTGCAAAAATGAAAGCGCTTAAACCAGAAATTGACAGGCTGAAAGAAAAGCATGGAGGTGATAAACAGGCTTTCAGTATGGACCAGATGAAACTCTGGAAATCGGCAGGTGTAAGCCCCTTAGGTGGCTGTTTACCGGCTTTACTGCAGATACCCATATTCATGTCATTGTACTATTTCTTTCAATCCAATATTTCACTAAGAGGACAAAGCTTTTTGTGGGCAAAAGACCTGGCAGCATATGACTCTGTTGCTACCCTGCCATTCTCTATCCCTTTTTATGGAGACCATGTAAGCTTATTCACCATTACGGCAACTGTTACCAGTTTAATTATTTCTATTTACAGTATGAGTAATATGCAGGATAACAATAACCCTGTAATGAAATATATGCCATACATTTTTCCGATATTGTTATTAGGTGTATTTAATAACCTGCCGTCGGCATTAACCTGGTATTATACTGTATCAAATACAATAACACTGATCCTCCAGATAATAATACAGAAATACATCATTAACCACGAAAAGATACTGGCACAGATTGAAGAGAACCGAAAGAAACCAGTAAAACAGAGTAAGTTCCAGGAGCGAATGCTGGCTATGCAGGAAAGCAATAAAAAACTGCAGGAGATGAAGAAAAAATCAGGCAAAAACTAATATATTGTTAAAGGTTTTCACACCTGCAAGGCATTAAAGCGCTTTGCAGGTTTTTTATTTTTAGATAACTTAATTCTGGCACGGGATTTTATTATCTTTAGAGAAACAATAAACCAGATGAAAATAATAAGGGGATTAATACTGATAGCTGGCTTCATTACAAGCTTTGCGTCTGTAAATGCCCAAAGAAATATTGCAGAGGCTACTATCGTTTATGATATGGAGATTCAAAGCGGCAATAATACAATAACCGGTGCTACAACTACAGTTTATCTGAAAGGAAATAACAATCGTACAGATATGGCCAGCGCATTAGGTAAGGAAACAACCATTTATAATTCTAAAACGAATAATGCAGTTATTTTAAAAGAGTTTAGCGGGCAAAAACTGATGATCACCCTTACAAAGGAAAACTGGATTGCAAAAAATAAAATGTACAATAATATCAAGTTTGATCTTACGGGTGAGTCTAAAACAATAGGAGGATATAATACCAGGAAAGCAATTGCCAGGATGGCTGATGGTAAAACATTTGAAGTGTATTACACACCTGAATTAGTACCGACCAATAAGGATTATGATCTTACATTCAGTAATCTTCCGGGTCTTGCAATTCAGTATGAAATTGAATCTGGTAAAACAAAATTCAAATACACGCTAGCTAAAATAAATTATGATCCCGTACAGGTTTCACAATTCGATTTTCCTACAGCAGGTTATAGAACTATGACCTACGAAGAAAATCAAAATCTTAAAAAAGGGAATTGATAAAAAAAAGCAGAAGGCAATAAAAAAGCTTGAAAATTTCAAGCTTTATATTAGTGAGTTTTGATAATAAGTTTAACCCCGGTGTATCCCTGTTTCATTTCAGGAATAGCAAAAACCTGTTTGTGTGGGATAATATAAACCGTATTGCCTTTTTGATAAGTAAGCAATGTATTATTTAAATAGGTGGTGCCGTTTACCTGTTGATTAGCTAATAAGCTTCCGGTATATTTTAAACCGGATTTCAGGTTAAGCGCAATTGAATTCCTTAAAGAATTCCCGGCATTAATGTTAAGAGCACTTTTTGATTTGTTCTTTTTTCCAATGCCTTTATCTGCCATAGCACTGAAGCCTATGCCGCTAAGCATAAGAATTATCAGTATCATCTTGGCCTTTTTTAACATTGGGTTTTAATTTGTTAAGACAAATATATCGAAAAAAAATTGGTATTTCAATACCATTCATCAATTCTTTTTACATTCTTTTAACAGTAATATTTAAATATTGTTGTAAAAAGTTGATTTTTTCTGCAAAACTTCCTAATTTACAACAACCTACAGCCCATGAGTAAATATCCTTACCGCCAGGACAGAGAGGAAATAAAGGCATTATTACTGCAATTTGATAACCTCAAAGCTGGCAAATCCAACTCATTTATCGAAGAAGATTCCTTCGAACGTATTATTGATTATTTTGATGAAAAAGAACAGCTGAACCTGGCTTTGGAAGCAGCAGAATATGGAATTGAACAATATCCTTATTCAGCCATGCTACTGCTGAAAAAGGCAGATATTTTGATTGCGTTAAAACAATACAGGGAAGCACTGTTCATTCTTGAACAGGCAGAATTACTGGATAGCAGGGATACTAATCTTTTTATTTTAAAAACTGATGCCTACCTGGCTTTGGATATGCAGCAAAAAGCTGCTGATGTGCTGGAAGCTGCTATACATGACTTTGAGGGAGAGGAGCGACTTGACCTGTTATTTGAGCTATCAGACGTGTATGATGATTATGAGAATTTTGAAAAAGTTTTTGATTGCCTTAAAATGATACTGGAACAGGACCCCAATAACGAAGAAGCTTTATATAAAATCTGCTTCTGGACCGACTTTACAGGAAGAAATGAAGAGGGTATAAGACTACACCAGCAGATAATAGAAGAATTTCCATTTAATGAACTGGCATGGTTTAACCTTGCTGCAGCATACCAGGGCTTAAAACTGTATGAGAAAGCCATTGATGCTTATGAGTATGCCATTGCAATTGACGAGAAATTTGATTTTGCATTACGCAACATGGGTGATGCTTATATACGTCTACGCAGGTATAAAGATGCAGTTGAGGTTTTGGAAAGAGTGCTTGAACTTGCCAGGCCCGAAGATGTTATTTATGAAGCGATCGGGCATTGTTACGATAAAATGGGCAATTTTGCCCAGGCCAGGTTTTATTATCGCAAAGCAAGTCACCTTAACAGTGAGGACACACAATTGAACTTTAAAATAGCCTGTACCTATATGAACGAAGCTAATTGGGACAGTGCTATCAAAAATCTTGAAATAGCCCTGCGTATTCATCGTATGCAACCTGAGTATAACCTGGCCATGGGCCAGTGTTATATGGAGTTGAATAAACTGGATGACGCTATCACTTATTTTGGTAACGTGGTAAGGGTAAGGCCAAAAAACATTAATGGCTGGACGGAATTACTCAGATGTTTGTATAAAGCCGAAATGATGCAGGAAGGGCTTGAATATGCCGGTTTTGCATTTGAACAAACTGATGGCAAACCGATCTTCCTGTTTTATAAAAGTGCTTTTTTATATGCCATGGGTAAATCCAAGGAAGCGTTGTTACATTTGGAAACCGGCATGTCACGTAATCCAAAACTGGTTAAAAAGTTTATCGAGATCAATCCATCTTTACTCCAGGTGCAACAGGTTGTTGACCTGGTGGCCCGGTACAAGAAGCGAAACTCGATCTGATTTATTCCCTTTTTCAAAAGCTGTGCAGGTAATATTTTAAAGTGCATCGGTTATCTTTGCACTCCTAAATCATACACGATGAACTTTAATCTTTCTCAAATACCTGACCGTAATCTTAAACCCCGGGATCATGGAATTACCATGGTAATGGATAAAGGATTAAGTGTGGAAGAAGCAAAGAATTTTATGAGCGCCACCCACCCGCATGTTGATGTGGTTAAACTTGGTTTTGGCACTTCATTCGTTACGCCAAACCTGAAAGAAAAACTGGAAGTTTACCGTTCTTATGATATGCCGATATATTTTGGAGGTACTTTGTTTGAAGCGTTTTTGATAAGGAACCAATTTGAAGATTACATCAATGTTTGTAAAGAATTTGGTGTTAGTTATATGGAAGTAAGTGATGGGTCTATTGAAATTCCACATGCTGAAAAATGTGGTTATATAGAGAAACTGGCCAAGGTTGGTGTGGTGCTGAGTGAAGTGGGTAGTAAAGATGCAGCGCATATCATGCCGCCATACAAATGGATAGAACTGATGAGAGCTGAACTGGAAGCCGGTTCTTCTTACGTAATTGCCGAAGCCCGTGAAGCCGGTAATGTGGGTATTTACAGGGGTACCGGTGAAGTAAGGGAAGGTTTGGTTCAGGAAATTCTCACACAAATTCCGGAGGGAAAGATCATTTGGGAAGCGCCGCAAAAAGCACAGCAGCTGTACTTTTTAGAACTGATCGGTTGCAATGTAAACCTGGGCAATATTGCACCTAACGAAGTAATTCCTTTGGAGGCGATGCGTATCGGTTTACGTGGAGATACTTTCCATTTATACCTGAATAAAGAAAAGGCTTAATGAAAACCTTTGGCCTAATCGGCTATCCATTAACACACTCTTTTTCGCAGCAATATTTTAAGGAGAAAATAGAGAGAGAAGGAATTGCTGATGCAATCTTCAATAACTATCCTTTAAAAAACATCGAAGAACTTCCTGCTTTATTAGCTGCTGATCCTTCTTTAAAAGGCTTTGCCGTAACCATTCCTTACAAGGAAAAAGTGTTGCAGTATGTTACGCATGTATCTGAAGAAGTGAAACATATCGGCGCTGCCAATTGCATCAAAATAAAAGGTGATGAACTATCTGCTTTTAATACCGATATTACCGGTTTTGAAAGATCTTTTGCAAAGCACTTAAAACCGCATCATAAAAAAGCATTGGTGCTGGGAACAGGTGGCTCATCCAAAGCAGTTCAGTACGTGCTTAAAAAAATGGGTATTGGGTTTTTGCTTGTTTCGAGAAATACGAATGTTACTGAAAATATCATTCAATATGATGAACTTACCGAAGCCATTTTAAGAGACTGCAATATCATTATCAATACTTCTCCTTTGGGCATGTTGCCTGATGAAAATACCTGTGCTGATATTCCTTATGATCTTTTAACCGCTGAGCATTACCTGTACGACCTGGTTTATACTCCCGCCAAAACCATGTTCTTACAAAAAGGAGAGGAGCAAGGCGCAACTATTGAAAACGGTTTTAAAATGCTCATTATCCAGGCAGAAGAGAACTGGAGAATATGGAATGAAGAATGATCTTATCCGTTCAGAATTGCTAATAGTTTTTCAGGGATGGCAGCCACTTTTCTTTTCTCATAATCAAAACAAACCATACCGGTCTTTGCATTAGCCAGTAAAATATTTTCATCATTACGCTTTGCAAAAAGTTGATAGTAAAGTTCAAAACCAACCCTCGATATTTCACCGGCACCCAATTTTATTTCCACCACATCACCATAAAAGGATTCGCTTTTAAATTCAATGGCAAGATCACTCATGATCAGACCGATGCCTTCGATCTTTAATTCGGTATAATCATATTGTTTCAGCCACTGCATCCTTGCTTCATGAATGATGCTTACAAATGCATCATTACCCACATGATTGCCATAATTGATATCGGCAATGCGGATAGGAATTGTAAATGTTCCGATTGTTTTTTCCGGTATTTCAATCTTGATCCTTGCCATATCAGTTGCTCAAAAAGTTTATCAGTTTTTCCATGGCTTTTTTTCTATGGCTGAATTTGTTTTTCTCTGCCATATCCATCTCTGCAAATGTTTTATCACTTCCGTCGGGAATAAATACAGGGTCGTATCCAAAACCATGCGTGCCTTTTCTTTCACTGATGATCGTACCCTTGCAGATACCTTCAAAGTGGTATTCTTTGCCATCCAGTATCAATGATATCACGGTTCTGAAACGTGCTGTTCTATCATTTGAAGATTCCAGTTTATTCAACAGTTTTTCAATATTGTCATTAAAGTTTCTTCCTTCACCGGCATAGCGTGCGCTTTTTACACCTGGCTCACCATTCAATGCTTCTACTTCCAAACCGGTATCTTCACTGAAGCAATTTTGTTTTGTTATCCCGAAAATGGTTTTGGATTTTTCGGTAGCATTCGCTTCCAGCGTATCATGTGGCTCCGGAATGTCAATATTTATCCCTGCTTCTTTTAAAGTAATGATATTAAAGCGGTTGCCCAGTACAGCTCTTACTTCGTCAACCTTGTTTTGATTATTAGTGGCAAATATGATACTTGTCATTTCTTTAAATTATTTACAGGGCGAAAACCTTTTTGAGGCAGTTCCACAATTTCATTTTTTCTTCTTTGTTGGCCTGCAATGCATTTAATGCAACCGATGAAAGATAAACCTGGTCATTGAATTTCTGAACCTGGTAATGCGGAAACTGAAGTGGTAATGCCAATGCACCTGCATCTAAACCAAATAAGAATACTTTTTCGGTCTGCAATTGTTCTGTAATGGCAGTATAATCAAGCCCGGGATTTTTATTCATATTGATCAATGCAATATCCGCCATGGTTAATTTGCAGGCAGATAAAATGCCCATCAAAAAATTCAATTCTTCATCGTGTAGGTAAATAGCATCGGTAGCATTAACCAGAATGGCAATCCTTTTTTGGTTATCGCCCAAAAAACCAATTGTTGCACCTGGTATACCAGGTAAAGCAGATTTGTTCGGTTCTAAATCATACAGGCATTTGCTATATAAACCTTGTAAAATAGTACCCGGAAGCTGAATGTTATCTAAACTCATAATCTTGTAACAGTAAACTATTGCTTTTTTCGTTTCTTTGCCGTAAAATTAACGAATATGATTGCAGCTGAAAATATTAATATCACCAAAGCAGAGCAGAGTAAACTTACCGATATTAATCTTGAAAATATTCCTTTCGGAAAATTCTTTACCGATCATATGCTGGAAGTGGATTACGAAGATGGTGAATGGAAGAATGCAGAAATAAAACCTTATCAACCTTTATTATTAGACCCTTCGCTGGCTGCCCTGCACTATGGCCAGGCTATTTTTGAAGGCATCAAAGCTTATAAGAATGATACCGGGGAGATATCAATCTTCAGGCCTATTGATAATTTTAAACGCTTTAATGTTTCTGCCGAAAGAATGCAGATGCCGCAGGTACCTGAAGACATCTTCATGGATGGCATGCGCATGCTGATCGATCTTGATAAGAACTGGATCCCACAACAGGAAGATCATTCATTATATATACGCCCATTCATGTTCAGTTGCGACCACATGATTGGTGTAAGACCGAGCGATAAGTATAAGTTCATGATCATACTAAGCCCAACAGGGCCTTATTATAATATGCCCATGCGTATTTATGTAGAAGAGCATTATGTAAGGGCTGCGCCGGGTGGTGTAGGGTATGCAAAAGCTGCCGGTAACTACGGCGGTGCCATGTATGCAACTGCACAGGCGAAACTAAAAGGGTACGACCAGGTTTTATGGACCGATGCCTTTGAACATAAATATGTACAGGAATGCGGCACCATGAACGTATTCTTTATCATCGGCAATACGGCCATTACGCCAGATCTGAAGGAAGGAACCATCCTGGCAGGTGTAACAAGAGATAGTACCATGGTTATGTTAAGGGAGATGGGTTTTAATGTAGAAGAAAGGGATCTGAGTATAGATGATGTTATTTCTGCATACAAGGCCGGTGTTTTATATGAAGTGTTTGGTACCGGTACGGCAGCTACCATTTCTATGATAAAAGAACTTTGTTACAAGGATTTTGTTATGAAATTTGATGTAGACAGCTGGAAAACAGCCCCTGAAGTAAAAAAGCGGTTAAATGCCATCCGTTACGGTCAAAAGCCGGATAATCATGGCTGGATGTATAAAATTTAAGCCTGTCAAACCAACATATTAACATAAAAGCCGCCTCCTGTGGCGGTTTTTTCGTGGTGTGTTAATAAAATTTGATTTTTTTTACTTTTTAGTTTCCAAAATCAAATCATAAATCCTACCTTTGCCGTCCGAAAAATAAAAGGTACAAAATGCCAACAATACAACAATTAGTAAGAAAAGGAAGAGAAGTAATTAAAGCTAAAAGCAAATCAAGGGCTTTGGACAGTTGTCCGCAGCGCCGTGGTGTATGTACAAGGGTATATACAACTACGCCTAAAAAGCCAAACTCTGCTTTGCGTAAAGTTGCTAAAGTACGTTTGACCAATAAAATTGAGGTTATTGCCTATATCCCGGGTGAAGGTCACAATTTACAGGAGCACAGTATCGTGCTGATCCGTGGTGGAAGGGTAAAGGACCTGCCAGGTGTACGTTACCATATCGTTCGTGGTAGTCTGGATACAGCCGGTGTAAAAGACCGTAAACAGAGCCGCAGTAAATACGGAACTAAAAAAGCTAAAAAATAATTTAATAAATATGGTCTGACGCTCCCGTTCGACCGAAATGAATAACAATGAGGAAAACACAACCGAAAAAGATTCCCTTAGCACCAGATCCAAAGTTTAACGACAAACTGGTTACCCGTTTTGTAAATAACCTGATGTGGGCTGGTAAAAAAAGTGGTGCATACATTATATTCTACAATGCACTTGATAAAGTGGCCAAGCAAACCGGTGAAGAAGGATATGAAGTTTGGAAAAAAGCTTTGGCTAACATTACTCCTGGTGTTGAAGTACGCAGCCGCCGTATTGGTGGTGCTACTTTCCAGATCCCTTCTGAGGTTCGTGCCGACAGGAAAATCTCTTTGAGCATCAAATGGATGATCAAATACAGCCGTGAGCGTAACGGTCGCAGTATGGCTGATAAATTAGCCAACGAGATCGTAGCTGCAAGTAAAGGTGAGGGTGCTTCATTTAAAAAGAAAGAAGATACACACCGTATGGCTGAAGCCAACAAGGCTTTTGCTCACTTCAGGATCTAATTATTAATTAGAAATATATTCAGAAGCCATCCGTTTTCGGGTGGCTTTTTTGTTTTTATTAGCTTTGTTATGTAAAAAAATGAACGTACCTTTGCGGCGCTAAAAGGTAAGGCAGTTGGATGAGCCTTGTTTATTTAGCATACCATGAGAGTCTAAAAAATCATATTAACCCCGGTTCGCTTACAGCGTTCTTAATTACAGGGGTATGCTTTTTACAAAAGCAAAAGATCAGCAAAGAAATATAGTACAAGAGTGCGACGCCTATGAAGCAGAACAAAGATTCAAAAGCCGGGCTCAAAACAATAAAAATTAAAAAATAGAATAAAATGGCAGATTTACGTTATCAAAGAAACTTTGGAATTGCCGCTCACATTGATGCCGGTAAAACCACTACTACAGAGCGTATTCTTTATTACACCGGTGTAAACCATAAGATTGGTGAAGTACACGATGGTGGCGCTACTATGGACTGGATGGCACAGGAACAGGAAAGAGGTATCACTATTACCAGTGCTGCTACTACCTGCTTCTGGAACTTCCCAATGGTACAGGGTCAAAAAACAGCTGATACCAAACAATATAAATTCAACATCATTGATACCCCGGGCCACGTGGATTTTACCGTAGAGGTAGAACGTTCTTTACGTGTACTGGATGGTTTACTGGCTTTATTTTGCGCCGTATCTGGTGTGGAACCACAGTCTGAAACCGTTTGGCGCCAGGCTAACCGTTACAAAGTACCACGTATCGGTTTCGTAAATAAAATGGACCGTAGCGGTGCTGACTTTTTGAACGTGGTAAAACAGGTTCGTGATATGCTGGGCGCTAAAGCTGTGCCTTTGCAGTTACCAATTGGTGCTGAAGATAATTTTAAAGGTGTGGTTGACCTGATCACCATGAAAGGTATTGTTTGGAACGAAGCTGATAAGGGTATGACATTCCAGGAAGTGCCAATTCCTGATGATATGAAAGAAGAGGTTGATCAATACCGCCAGGAACTGATAGAAGCTGTTGCTGAATACGATGATAAATTACTGGAAAAATTCTTTGATGATCCTAATACGATCACTGAAGCAGAAGTACACGAAGCTATCCGTAAAGCAACGATCGATATCTCTATCATCCCGATGATGTGTGGTTCATCTTTCAAAAATAAAGGTGTACAAACAGCGCTTGATGCGGTTGTACGTTACCTGCCTGGTCCTTTGGATATTGAAGCGGTAAAAGGTACTGATCCTGATGACAGCGAAAAAGTATTGACCCGTAAAGCAGATGCAAAAGAGCCATTCAGTGCTTTGGCATTTAAAATTATGACTGATCCTTTCGTAGGTCGTTTGGCGTTCTTCAGGGCCTATAGCGGTCACTTAGATGCAGGTAGTTATGTTCTGAATACCCGTACAGGTAAAAAAGAACGTATCAGCCGTATCATGCAGATGCATGCTAATAAGCAGAACCCGATCGATTTTATCGAAGCCGGTGATATTGGTGCAGCGGTTGGTTTTAAAGATATCAAAACCGGTGATACTTTGTGTAACGAAGAAGATCCGATCGTATTGGAATCTATGACCTTCCCTGATCCCGTTATCTCTATTGCTGTTGAGCCTAAAACACAGGCCGACGTTGATAAAATGGGTATGGCTATTGCTAAACTGGTAGAAGAAGATCCTACATTACGAGTTAAGACTGACGAAGAAACCGGTCAAACCATTTTGAGTGGTATGGGTGAGTTGCACTTAGAGATCATCATCGACAGGATGAAGCGTGAATTTAAAGTAGAAATTAACCAGGGTGCGCCGATGGTTGCTTATAAAGAGGCTTTCCGTGCTTCTGTTGAACACAGGGAAACTTATAAAAAGCAGACGGGTGGTCGTGGTAAATTCGGTGATATCGCATTCGAGATCGGGCCATCTGATGAAGAGTGGTTGAAAGAAAACCCAACCGGTGGATTGCAGTTTGTAAACGAAATTTTTGGTGGTAGTATTCCAAAAGAATTCATCGCACCGATCATTAAAGGTTTTACAGCCAGCATGAACCAGGGTGTATTGGCAGGTTACCCGATCGTTGATATGAAAGTACGTGTGTTTGATGGTAGCTACCATGATGTGGATTCTGATGCGATCTCTTTTGAACTTTGTGCCAAGCAAGGTTTCCGTGAAGCAGGCCGCAAAGCAAAACCAGTTTTGCTTGAGCCGATCATGAAAGTGGAAGTGTTAACACCAGACCAGTACATGGGTGATGTTACAGGTGACTTGAACCGTCGTAGAGGTATGCTGGAAGGTATGGATAGCAAACATGGTGTACAGGTAATTAAAGCAAAAGTTCCTTTGAGCGAAATGTTTGGTTACGTTACACAGTTGCGTTCATTATCTTCAGGCCGTGCAACTTCAACCATGGAGTTCAGTCATTATGCCCCTGCTCCAAACAATGTATCTGAAGAGATCATTGCAAAAGCAAAGGGTAAAGTGAAGATCGAAGAATAAAGCCCCCTCTCTATCTCCCCCGCAGGGGGAGGACATGAAGGAGACTGACGCGAATAATTAAAGCCCCATCTGTAAAAGGATGGGGCTCTTTATTTGTGCATAAAATAAGTATGTGTTCATTTTATTTATATGAAATAAATATGCCCTGTAAAAGATTTTGTAGATGTATTTCTTAGCATGGACCTGTTAATGCAGTTTTAAAACTGAAGATCATACCAATCAAATTGGCACAGTAAATGTCACGATTAAGATGGCTGTTCTCTTTGAACAGTTTGGCCGGGAAAGTTAAAAGGGAAATTTAGTTTAAACGATGATTTTTTTAACCGGTCACAGTAACAGAATCAAAAATTTATTTTTTATGAAAAAGTTTATTTCAAAAATGATCATGATAGTTGCGATAGCGCTTTCATTTTCGGCAGCAGCAGATGCACAGATCTATATTAAGGTCCGTCCTCATCACCCGGTTATAAAAACCAGGCCCCCCCGTCCTTCTGCAGTCCATGTATGGGTAGGAGGAGAATGGGTGTATAGTAACAGGCGATATAATTACCGTGATGGTTACTGGGATCGTCCGACAGCAAATTACAGTACCTGGGTAGAAGGTCACTGGAAGCATAGCAGGCGTGGCTGGGTTTGGATACCAGGGCATTGGAGGTAAGCTGGAACTAAATGTATAACCTGCACTTTATTATTATCAAATAAAAAACGGGCTACAATATTGTAGCCCGTTTTGCAAAAACCGCTTGAAACAAAAATCAGTTTTTCTATAGATATCAATTATAAGACAACCTTAACTCTACCCGGCGGTTTTGCATGCGGCCCACCGGTGTTTTATTATCAGTCAGAAATAGCACAAACACTGGTCATTTCGCCGGATAGTGTTAAAAAAGCAAAGTACAGGCTGTACAAAAAAATAGGTATCAATTCTGCAGCCGAGCTGAATGAACTTTTATAGCAGGCAGGCGAATTAAAAGTAATATGCGGCAGCAATATGGTTTTATCAAAAATTGGCTGCTTTTCCCGTTAAGTATAAAATTAACATCAACAGTTTCTTTGTTTGGCATAATCTTGGCTTATAAAATATATCCTTACTAAAATAAAAACATGAAAAAACTTATCCCGGCATTATTCTTCCTTATTATTACGCTTCCCACTTTTGCACAACGCAATAAAGTAGATGGTGAACAAGAAAACTTTTTCAGGATCGGGGCCCGTGGCGGCGTTAATATCAATAAGATAACCGGTAAATCATATAAAGAAGGATTCAATTTTAATTTCCAGGCGGGCATTTTCCTGCAATTCAATTTTAGTGAACGTTTTGGTATACAACCAGAAGTGAATTTTGTACAAAGCTCATCTGAGTTTACAAATGACCCTAATGATATTTATGACGACCTTTTCTTAGGGGGAAGCCAGAAAAAGTCAAAGCTTAATTTCCTGGAAGTGCCTTTATTGTTAAATGTAAATCTTGGACAGAGTAAAAGGGTAAAACTGCAGCTCGGTCCTGCTTACGGAGGCATGCTTAAACAAACAGTTGACAGCCTGAAGAGCAATGGTAATATTTACAAGAATGGTGAATGGAGTGCCATTGGAGGTTTATGGATACAGTTGCCGGTTATTAATTTGGGCGCCCGGTATAAACTCGGATTAACCGATCTGAACGGAATTGATAACCAGCAAAAGTGGAAGAGCCAGAGTATACAGGTTTTTGTGGGCATAACTTTATAAAATCATACTGGATACTTGATGCTGGATTCTGGATGGAGTAATTATGTTTTAAGTGTGTTATTTAACTAAGACTGTTACCAGTATCAAGAACTAAGTATCAAGTATCTGTCTCCTGCAATTCTTGCATTTTCAAAAATCAGTTTGTACATTAGTTTTCATAATCATACGCTATGCAAAACATACGATTAGAAAACATGTTGCTGATCGATATTGAAACGGTATCCGAACATCCAACCTTTAGTGAACTAAATGACGACTGGAAAGAACTCTGGCAAGAGAAAGTACAAAGGCAATTACCCGAAAATGTTACAGCAGAAGAATTTTACCCGCAGCGGGCCGGTGTAATGGCCGAATTCTCCAAAGTAATATGCATTAGTGTTGGTTATTTTAAAAGAGATGGTAAAGATATTCATCTAAGAATAAAATCTTTTTATGGTGATGATGAAAAGATACTGCTGCAGGATTTTATTACTGCATTGCAAAAAATGGAATCCAATAATAATAAATGGAGCTTTACCGGCCACAACATCAAGGAATTTGATATTCCCTTTATCTGCCGGCGTTTGGTAATTAATAACCTGCATATTCCGCCATTCCTTGATTTTCAAAACATGAAACCCTGGGAAACCAATATGATCGATACCTTCCAGTACTGGCGTTTTGGAGATTACAAACATTATACATCTTTAAAATTACTGGCTGCAGCATTAAATGTTCCATCACCCAAAGACGATATTGATGGCAGTATGGTTGGTGATGTATATTGGTTAGAAAAGAACCTGCAGCGCATTGTTACTTATTGCCAGAAAGATGTGGTAACAACTGCTAATATTGTGTTACGCTTTAAGAATTTGCCTTTGCTTGCTGATAATGCTGTAGAGATCGTGAAATAGAATTTATTTATTACACGAATTAAAGGCACGAATTACACGAATTTTATTGCAATACAATTTTTTGCGTAATAACTTCTCCTGCGTTGCTTATCTTAATGTAATACAAACCTCTTGCAAAATTTGAAGTGTTGATGTTAAGCCTGGAAAGATTTGTTTTTTCAGTAAACACCAAATTACCTGATGTATTAAATAGCTGAACAGTTGAAACAGTATTGCTGATCTTATCCATCTTAACCGTAATAAAATCTTTGGCTGGATTTGGTGTGATACTTATCGGGTATGATAGGTCAAAACTTACTGTTCTTACAACTGATACCTGCAATCGTCCATCTTTATCCACTTCTTTGATGCGATAATAATTTGTACCGTTCAATGGTAAATTATCGTAAGCAATATATTCTAAATGATTATTGCTGTTACCTGCTGCTGCAATATTGCCCAGGCCCTGCCAGGTTCTTCCATCGGCTGATCTCTCAATAATAAAATGGCTGCTGTTGAATTCCTGTTCTGTTGTCCAGGTGAGCTTTACTATTTTAGCTTGTTTCTGTGCGGTAAATGAACCGAAAGTAATGGGCAATGCTCCAAGATCTGAACGGGTATACCAAACCGGGGCAGTAATGATCCTGCTGCTGCCATTGGTAATATCTATATAATAATAACCGGTTGCCAGGTTTGCTAAATTATCATCAACATATAATAGGCTGCTACCGGTAGCAGAATATATTTCTGTTGCATTTGTGTTGCTACCGGGTATGCCAAACATTACTTTAATGACTGCACTTGCAGTTGATGTGGAAACATCACTAAGATTTACCGCAATAACCGGTGCGCCAGCTGCAACCAGGCTACTGCCCATGATCTTTGTATTCAACGTAAAATCAACTTTGGTATCACAATCCTGCGTAGCATATACATGCATGTTGTAGAAGCCGCTAATGATATTAGCTTTTGATAAAGACGGAGCAACAACTGCAGAACGTGAATAGGTTGTTCTTCCAAAAGTAGTATTGTGATTGTCGTGATCGATAGCCGGGGCCAGATGATAACCTTTCGCCAGTAACTTTTGATAATACCATAAATAACTCATGGAAGAACCCGGGTTACTGTATGTGGTATTAGTTGATGTTGAAGGCCCACTTTCTACAGCAGTTACACTCACTGCGGCATCATATGTAGCGCTGTAAGCAATATTGGCAAGATCACCATAATCATGATCATCAGGATGTGCCAGCGAAGCAAAGGTATTGGTAGCACTGTTGCTGTTCACTGTTTGAAACAATCCTGCAGCACTTGTATAATCTGATTTTGCAATAAACTCATTGTAGTTACTGGTAGCTCCCCATGCGCCACTGCCGGTTTCCCAGCCCCATAAATTATCCATGCCATCACCATAAATCAACACGTGGCCACCATTGCTGATAACACCCCATTCCATACCATACAATGCAATGAACGATGGATGAGCAGCTGTGAAATTTGCTGCCTGCGTTACACCCAGGCCATAAGTACTTAACCTGTTGCCGGGATTGTTGTTGGATGTATAATGATTGTGTTCTGATATACCCAGGAAATCCATGCACTGCGATGACATGGCATAATTATAATCATCTGCAGGTGTATAACCAGGGTTATCTACATTGCCATCCGAATAATCGGAGTGGGCATGCAGGTTGCCGAAGTAATAATTGTTTGCAGGAGCGTTCGTTGTGGTTGCGTTTCCTTCCAGTGGGTTTGCTGTTAAATATTTTGAACCACCGCTGCACAATTTATTAAATGCAAAAACATAAAAATAATAACTAGTAGCAGATGTAAGGTTCTGTGTTAAAAAACTTTTTTCAGCATTGTTAGATATCACAATTCCACCACCCAGGGCATCACCAACATTATAGTCATTATTGTTTACCGGGGTGCCCGATAAAGTTGGACTAAGGCTTCTTATAACCAGGTAAGCATCACATCCGCTGCCGGCATTAAATGAACCTGCAATGGCATTGCCCGAAGTTGTAAAAGAAAGCCGGCCTGGTTGTGCAGTAGGTGTGCCGCAGGGAGATAAATTAGCTGTTGACCAGGTACCGCTTAATGGGGTAGTGGTGTAATAAGCCGGGCCATTACTGCAATTAATATTATTGTAACTGAAAATAAAAAAATGATAAGTAGTGTTGAAAGCTAATCCTGTTGCTGTAAAGCTGGTAAGACTGTTTTGCTGAACAACAATAGCATTGCCCAACACATTACCCGGTGCATAACTGGTACCATTAACCGGGTTGTTTGATAATGAAACTGCAGTAGTTCTTAAAACCAGGTAACCATCGGTTGAAGCTGCAGCTGTGAATGAACCCTGTATTGAATTTACAGTAGTGGTTCCAAAGTTTAAAGCGGTTGGCTGGTTGGCCGGTGTTGTACATGCCGGGAGTGCAGCAATTGTTGCAGCGTTTGCCTGCAAGGGATTTACAGTTAAATATTTTACCGTGCCGATACAAACATTGTTGAATGAGAACACATAAAAATAATAAGTGGTTGATGCCGATAAACCGGTTGCTGAAAAACTTGTTGCATTGTTGTTACTGATCACATAGCCATCTCCCACATTATCGCCTAAATTGTACGTAACGCCATCAACAGGTAAAGAAGTGAGGCTGCTACTACTGCTTACAATAACCAGGTAACTGTTTGGTGCCGGTGACGCAGCAGTAAAACTTCCGGCGATGGATGAACTGGTGATGGTACCAAAAACTATATTGGTTGGTTGTGCAGCTGGTGTTACGCAGGGTGTGTTAGGCACACAGGTAACAGCTATATTATCAATACTAAGTTTGGGCCTAGAGCCGGTGGTACCGCCGGTACCATTGTGATAATAGAACCGCAACCTGGCAGTGGCAGAATTATTGAATGATGCTGGTAAGGCCACATTGGTAATACTGCCCGATGCAGCCACATTATTTGTAAAGTTGGTTACAAATGCAGCGGTAACATCGGTATAGGTTGTTCCATCGGTACTGGCATATACTTTTAATGAACCGTTCCTGTCACCGGTAGCATTAAAAACGGTAGCCCAGTCAAAACTAAGCGCACCTGCATCTACGCCGGTAAAATCCAAAAACAGGTCAAATGCTGCAGATGAGGTATTGTTGGTGGTACCGGTTGATAACAAAACGATGGAAGTGGTAGGAGTGGTTTGATCGGTGCCCCTGTGTAATCCTCCTGACGAAGATGGCGGAACCTGGAAGGTTGCCGTAGATACTGTAATTCTGGTAGCAGATGGTATAGTACCGGTTGCATTAACAGCTACCGAACCAAAACGGTTAGCACCGGTGCCCGATGCAAAGTTGTTGGTCCAGTTTGCTATGTCGGCAAAGTTTTCGGTATAGGTAAGCGATGGCTGCGATGCCATAGGCACAGGGGTTTGTGCAAACGATACTGAAGCCAGTAATACAAATGATAATAACTGTATAAATCTCATCATGAACCGGTATTTCTGAAGGGGTATTTGATTGACCCAATCATTTTGCAAAACTATTGTAAATAAACCTAAGCACCATTGCCCGGTGGGAAACTTAACCTTAAAATTGCGATCGTAAACCTCGGGTATATTGTTATGAACTCCATAAATGAGGTGTTTAATCTAAAATATAGAGCTTAGAACTTCAAAAATGGGGTATAGATTGTGACGCTGGTCATATTATTCAGCAGGCTGTAAATAAAAACCGGTTGGCAAAGCCAACCGGTTTCAGTATATCTTTTGTATTGAGTATTAATTCACCTTTTTCAGCATAGTAACATACACCGGGAAGTGATCACTGTAACCATAATTATAGGTGGTGCCATCCCAGGTTCTTTTTGGATAACCCTTGAATTTACCGGTCTTTTGTACCAGGAACTCCCGGTTAAAAATAGTGGCTTTATAAAAATGATAACCTGGTTGGGCTTTATCAAGCCACGCTTTTGATATAACCACCTGGTCAAACAGCCCCCAGCTATCCTGGTAAGCAATGGTGCCGATGCCCCTTTTATAAAAATCCATCCATGGATTATATAAACCACCATCTTTTAAACCATCGGGGCTTCCTTTTGCGCCCAATACTTTAGTCATGCTTGGGCTTACCGGGTCATCATTCAGATCACCCATGATCACTATCTTAGATTGTATATTGATAGCCATCAATGAATCAACCACACGTTTAACTACGCCGGCAGCAGCAGCCCTTGCCGGTATAGAACGTTCCTCTCCACCCGAACGTGATGGCCAGTGGCCAACCATTACATGCACGGTATCGCCGTCTAAAATTCCTTTTGCATATAAAATATCACGGGTAAAATACGATTCCTTTGAGCCGCCGGGAAGCTTTACAAAAAGATGTGTACTATATAATGGTATAAAATATTTAGGATTGTAGAGTAAGCCTACATCAATACCCCTGGCATCTGGCGAATCGTAATGAATGATCTTCAGTTTACGGCTCTTAAGATCTTTGTGATTTACCAGTATGTTCAGCACAGTATCATTCTCAATTTCAGCAACACCCAGTATCGCCAAGCCATCGGGATTAAGATCGATACCCATTTGCGATATCACCGAACTCAACCGGTCAACCTTATCTAAAAAGATATGGGTATTGTAATGGCGTTCACTACTAGGCAAAAATTCTTCATCATCCACTTTGGGATTATTGACGGTATCATAATAATTCTCAAGATTATAAAAACCGATCAACGATGGTTTGAAGTTTTCTTTTTGGGCATAACCTGTTGAAATTGACAGGATTGTAATAGCAATAACCGATAAAATTTTGTACATAGCTGTTTTAAATGATGGGCAAAGGTATATATATGTATTGCACCACAAGAATTTCAATATGATTAATATGTTAAACCTGAAAAAATATGGCCAAAAATCCACGAATAGTCTACATTTGCACGATTTTTTAACAAAACAAGTATATGAGTAAAATTAAACACTGCTTGCTTGTGGGATTGCTGCTGGGTGGATTGCTGCCAACTGCATTTTCGCAGGTACAACCTAAAACGACACCTGCTGTCGTTCCGGACACAACGATCGTAGAAACACTTACTGAAACCAACACGGATAATATTCCTGTAATTTCACTGGATGAAACTGACGGACAGGATGGAAGTGCACAGAATATCTCTTCCCAGCTTGGTGCAGGTAGAGACCCTTTTTTAAACGCTGCCACTTTTAAATTTGGCGCAGTACGTTTCCGTATCAGGGGGTATGATGCTGACCAGTTCAACACTTACATTAATGGCTCACCCATGGAAAACCTGGATAATGGTTTTACTCCTTACGGACAATGGGGTGGTTTGAATGATGTGTTGCGTAACCGTGAGTCAACATCGGGGTTAAAAGCCACTACTTTTGGTTATGGCGACCTGGGGGGATCAACCTTTTTCGATACCCGTGCTTCTTACCAGCGAAAGCAAACAAGTATCAACTATGCATCATCTAACCGTAACTACAGTAACCGTTTAATGCTTACGCATTCAACTGGTTTAAACAGTAAAGGTTGGGCCTTCTCTTTTTCTGCATCACGTCGTTGGGCAGAGGAAGGCTTCAGTGATGGAACTTATTACAATGGCTGGTCATTTTTTGTGGGCGCCGATAAACGTTTTAACGACAGGCATCTCCTGTCTTTCGTAGCTTTTGGTACACCAACAGAAAGTGGTCGCCAGGGAGCATCTGTTGCTGAAATGGTAAATTTAGCCGGTGATAATTTTTACAATCCTTACTGGGGTTACCAGAATGGTAAAAAAAGAAATGCAAGTATTGCCAAATCTTTTCAGCCGATCGGTATCTTAACCCACGACTGGAAGATATCTGATAAAACATCCCTGTTAACATCTGCTGCCATTACTTATGGTAAAAGAAGCACAACCGGTTTAGACTGGTATAATGCTGCTGACCCAAGGCCGGATTATTACAGGTACCTGCCAAGCTACCAGCTTGATCCATATTATGCAGAGCTGGTAAGACAGGAATTGATGACCAATGTAAACAAACGCCAGATAAACTGGGATGCATTATACCAAACCAATTATGGCACAAACGATGTGGTACATAATGTAAACGGCATCCAGGGTAATGATGTTAGCGGCCGCAGGAGCAGGTATATTGTTGAGGACAGGATCATCAATACTACTAAATACAACTTCAACAGTACATTAAATTCTGCTGTTAGTGAAAATATCAATTTTACTGCAGGTGTTACTTACCAGTCTCAGAACAACCATTATTATAAAGAAGTGGATGACCTGTTGGGTGGAGAATTTTATGTGGATGTTAACCAGTTTGGTGAAAGGGATTTTCCAACAAACCCGGGTGCTGGTCAGAATGACCTGAACAACCCTAACAGGATTGTACGTGAAGGCGATAAATTTGGTTATAACTATGATCTTAATATTAAAAAAGGATCGGTTTGGTTACAGGGTGTTTTTAAATTCCGTAAGATAGATGTGTTTGTTGCAACAGAACATTCTTACACCAGCTTTTACCGTTTTGGAAATGTGAAGACAGGTTTGTTCCCTAATAATTCTTACGGAAAATCTGAAACACAGAATTTCTATAATTCAGGTATCAAAGGAGGAGTTACTTATAAGATAGACGGGCGTAATTATATTTTTGCCAATGGTTCTTATGCATCAAGGGCGCCCTTCTTTGAAAATGCTTTTATTGCTCCAAGAACAAGGGACCTGGTACAGGATAACCTGAAATCGGAAGAGATATTATCAACCGAAGTTGGTTATGTGATGAATGCCCCTAAATTAAAAATAAGGGCTACCGGTTATTACGCACAGTTTAAGAATGGTTTGGATGTACTTACCTTTTACCATGATGAGTACCGCAACTTTGTGAACTATGCCATCAGCAATATTGGTAAGATACACATGGGCCTTGAATTTGGTGTAGAAGCTAAATTATACAAAGGATTAAGTTTAACAGGTGCTGCAGCTATTGGCCAGTACACTTATAATACACGCCAGAGCGCTACTGTAACCATCGACAACAGCTCTGCTGTGGTTGATAAAGATGTTACCGTTTACTCAAAAGATTTTTATGTGCCAACACCGCAACAGGCTTATACCATCGGGTTGGATTACCGTTCACCTAAATTCTGGTTCCTGAATGTGAACTTTAATTATTTTGATAAAATGTACCTGAGCTACAATCCTATCCGCAGAACAGCTTCTGCAGTTAGTGGTGTACCTGAAGGTTCGGATCAATGGCACCAGATCGTTGACCAGACACAATTGGAAAGTCAATATACACTGGATGCATTTGCAGGATATAGCTGGTTAATGAACAGGAGGTTCAAATCATTAAAGAAAAGGCATTTCCTTGTATTTAATGTGGGTGTAAACAATATCCTGAATAACAGGAGCATTGTATCGGGCGGTTACGAGCAACTGCGTTTTGATTTTGCGGAGAAGAACGTAAACAAATTCCCTGACAAAAGATTCTATGCTTATGGCATCAATTATTTTGCAAGCATAGGACTTCGTTTTTAATCAATAATAAACACGTAATAAACTTTTTAAAATAAACATTATGAACAAGATCTTAAAATCAATAACAGCGGTACTACTGGTTGCCACAACCTTTACCTTCAGTGCCTGTAAAAAGAATTTTGATAATCCTCCGGGAGCAGCTGATCCTGCAATTGTAGCTAATACATCTATTTCTGCATTAAAAGCCATGCATACCACATCAGGTGCTTATAACCAGATCACAACAGACATCATCATTTCGGGTGTTGTTGTTGCTGATGATAAAAGCGGTAACCTGTATAAGCAATTATATATTGAAGATGCAACCGGTGGTTTACAAATATTACTGGATGCAAATAGCCTGTATGGTACATATCCTGTAGGACGTAAAGTGTTCATTAAATGTAATGGCCTTACCATCAGCGATTATAACGGAACCATGGAATTGGGTGTAAAAGCAACTGTTGCCGGTTTACCATCACTGGAAGGTATTCCTGCTAACCTGATCAGCCAGTATGTAATTGGCGGATCATTAAATAATCCTGTTGTTCCTCATGTGGTAACATTATCACAGCTTACAACCGGTATGCAGGACAGGTACCTGGGTACTTTGATACAGCTGGATGGTTTTGCATTTACCAATCTTAATACTACTTATTCTGATACATCTGCTTATAAAAGCACTGTAAATCTTGATATCAGGAATTGTGCAGGTCAAACGATCATTGTTCGTACAAGTGCGTACTCAAATTTTGCTGCACAACAGGTAGCACAGGGACGTGGAAGCATCTATGCTATTTACACAACTTTTGGAACTACCAAGCAGCTGATCATCCGTGATCTGAATGACGTTAAATTCAATGATCCATATGCATGTCCATTACCTCCGGGTACTGTTTTCTTACAGGACTTTGAATCAATCGGTGCCAACAACGGACCTTTAAGTTTGGCCGGTTGGAAAAATATCGGTGAAACCGGTGGCGTATCATATCAGAATGCAGTATTCGGTTCTGTAAAATGTGCCAAGATCTCTGCATTCGGTACAGGAGCATCAAACGTTACAAGCTGGTTAATTACTCCTGCTATCAGCCTTACAGGTACTACTGCGCCTAAGCTTACTTTCTTACAGGCTGCAGGTTTTGCACTGGGTGCTACTACCTTACAGGTAATGGTATCTACCAATTATAACGGAAGCAATACGCCTTCAACTTCTACCTGGACCTCGATCTACTCAAACACAGCTACAACACCTACGAGTGGTTTTGGAACTTTGACCAGTGTTGGTAACCTGAACCTGACTCCGTGGATAGGACAGACTGTGTATATCGCATTTAAATATGATGGTGGCGATCCAACAAAAACCACAACATATGAATTTGATGATGTAAAGGTTACAGCTAACTAAAAATATCATTGCAATAATAAGCGTCATGTTTTTTCGTGACGCTTATTATTGTTTAAGAAGACAAACTTCAAAAACGTTATCATGAAAAAACTTTATTTTATAATCACTTTACTTGCTTTTTCTTTAAGTGGCTGGAGCCAGTTATTGACGGAGCCGTTCAATTATACACCCCATGCAACTTCAGGGTTGTCGGCACAAAGCCAGGCGGGCAGTAATCCCTGGGCTATCATAAATACCGGTGACTCAATATTGGTAGATGCAACAAGTTTAACTTACCCGGGTCTTGCAGCATCAACCGGTAATAAAGTTAAGTATGATGGGTCTGGTACAGATTACTATACCAATTTTACTTCTCAAACTTCCGGATCAGTATACTATTCCTTTATTTTAAATGTGTCTTCTTTAGGTACCTTAAATACTACAGGCGGATATTTTACTGGTTTGATACAAAGTGGTTCAACTACACTTTTTGGAGCAGCAGTCTGGACGAGGTTAAGTACTACTGCAGGTAAATACAATGTAGGTGTTTCAACCCGCAGTGCGGCAGCATCAACCATTAGCTGGTTACCGGCTGACCTTACACCAGGCACACCTGTTTTTATTGTAGCTGCTTATGATATGGTTGCAGGAACAGGAAATGACGTAGCCAGGATCTGGCTGAATACCGCAGCTATCGGTGGCGCTGAACCTGCTGCTGATGCAACGGCAGTACCAAATACTGACCTGTCAAGTGTAGCAAGAGTTTTCTTAAGACAGGATAATGCAAACGCCACTCCTTTTATTGAATTGGATGAACTAAGGGTTGGTGTAACCTGGGCAGATGTAACACCATCGGGCGCTGCATCTCCAACATTAAGTGCAACAGCATTAACTGGTTTTGGAAATGTGTGTTTGAATACAACCGCCGGTCCTAACAGCTTTACTATAACCGGTACAACACTTAGTGCAGCCAATGTTACAGTAGGTGCTTTGGCAGGTTTCACTTATGCAACAGCAGCAGGCGGCCCTTACACCAGTTCTTTAAGTTTAACACAACCAGGTGGTTCTTATTCACAACAAATATTTGTGCAGTTTACTCCAACAGCTGTTCAATCATACAATGGTAATATACCAGTTGGCGGTGGTAGTGCAACAAGCATCAATGTGGCGGCGGCAGGAGCTGGCGTTAATACCATGGCTACTGTAACAACTGGAGCTGCATCAGCTATTACTACAACAACAGCAACTTTAGCCGGTACCATTCCAGCTAACGGATGCAGCGCTGTAACAGCTTATGGTGTTGAGTACAGTACTACCAATGGCTTCCCCAATGGTAGCGGAACTCCGGTTGCTTCAACCAACCTGAGCGGTATCAACTTCTCATCTAATGTTAGTTCACTTGCACCAGGTACTACTTATTATTATCATGCTTATGCAACCAATAGTGGTGGTACTGCTTACGGCGCTCAACAATCTTTTACAACAGTAGGGGCACCGGTTTTATCATCTTCGGCATTAACCGGTTTTGGTAATGTTTGTATCAATACAACAGCTGGCCCTAATTCATTTACAATAACAGGAGGCAACCTTGATGCTACCAATGTAACTGTGGCCGCTTTGGCAGGGTTTACTTATTCAACAACATCAGGTGGAACTTACACAACTACATTAAGTTTAACACAACCAGGTGGTTCGTACAGCCAGCAAATATTTGTACGATTCTCACCAACAGCGGTACAATCTTATAATGGAAATATTGTTGTTGCCGGGGGTGGAGCAACAGCTATAAACGTTCCGGCAACCGGTTCAGGAGTAAATTCAGTTCCAACTGTTACAACAGGAGCTGCATCTGCTATAACCACGGTTTCGGCAACACTTGCAGGTTCTATTCCTTCAAATGGTTGCAGTGCATTAACAGCAGCTTATGGCGTTGAGTACAGTACTACAGCAGGTTTCCCTAACGGAACCGGAACACCGGTTACATCAACCAATTTAAGCGGTATCAATTTCTCATCAAACGTTGCAGGTTTAACACCAAGTACTGTTTACTATTACCATGCTTATGCAACCAATGCAGGCGGTGTAGGTTATGGCAATGAGCAAACATTCACTACATTATCGCTTACACCAACATTAACTGCAACTGCTTTAGCAGCTTTTGGTAATGTTTGTTTAAACACAACGGCCGGGCCTAATTCATTTACAATAAACGGATCAGCCTTAAATAACACCAACATCAGTGTAGGCCCATTAGCAGGCTATACATTCTCAACCACATCTGGTGGTACCTACACTGCTTCACTTAGTTTAACACAACCTGGTGGAACCTATACACAGCAGATCTTTGTAAGGTTTACGCCAACAGCGGTACAATCTTACAATGGTAATATACCTGTAAGCGGCGGTGGTGCAGCAGCTATCAATGTTGCCGCATCTGGTGCCGGTATCAATACTTTAGCAACCGTTACAAGTGGTGCAGCAAGTGCGATCACTTCTATTTCAGCAACAGTTGCAGGTACCATACCTTCAAATGGTTGCTCAGCTATTACAGCTTATGGTATTGAGTACAGCACAACCAATGGTTTCCCTAACGGAAGCGGAACAGCGGTTGCATCAACCAACCTTGCTGGTATCAACTTCTCATCTAACTTAACAGGACTTGCACCAACAACCACTTATTATTATCACGCTTATGCAACTAATAACGGTGGTACGGCTTATGGTGCACAGGGAACATTTACAACAACAACACCTGCGTTATCTGTTTCGGCATTAACCGGTTTTGGTAATGTATGTATCAATACAACTGCAGGTCCTAATAGCTTTACTATAACTGGTACTAACTTAACAACAGCGAATGTTACGGTTGCTGCTTTGGCTGGTTTCACTTACTCAACAACTTCGGGTGGAACTTATACAGCAACTTTAAGTTTAACACAACCAGGCGGTGCATACTCACAACAAATATTTGTGAGGTTCACACCAACAGCGGTACAATCTTACAATGGTAATATTGTTGTTGGCGGTGGCGGTGCAGCGTCTGTAAACCGTTCAGTAACGGGTTCTGGTGTTAATACAGCACCTTCTGTTACAAGTGGTTCAGCAAGCGCTATCACTCAAACAACTGCAACAGTTGCCGGCACTATTCCTGCTACAGGATGTACAGCAGTAACAGCATACGGTATCGAGTTCAGCACAACCAATGGTTTCCCCAATGGTGGAGGTACAGCAGTTGTTTCAACCAATTTAAGTGGTGTTAACTTTAGTTCGGCACTTACGGGTTTGGCACCAAGCACTACTTATTATTATCATGCTTATGCTATCAATGCAGGCGGTACAACTTATGGTACACAGGGTTCGTTCACTACATTAGCACCTGTATTAACAGCAACACCACTTACTGCATTTGGAGCTAACTGTATCAATACAACAGCAGGTCCTAATTCATTTACCATTAACAGTAATGCCGTTACAGCGGCTGATATTACTGTTGGTCCACTTGCAGGTTACACATTCTCTACCACAGCTGGTGGAACCTATACTGCTTCTTTAACGATCACTCATGCTGCAGGAGCTTTTAGCCAGGCAGTTTTTGTGAAGTTTACACCAACAGCGGTACAATCATACAATGGTAATATACCGGTTAGTGGTGGCGGTGCGCCAGTTACCATTAATGTGGCAGCAAGCGGAAGTGGTGTAAATACCGTTGCAACTGTTGTTACAGGTAATTCAACTTTACTGAATCCAAATTCTGTAACACTGAACGGTTCTGTTACCAGCATCGGTTGCAGTCCTGTTATTACTTACGGAATAGAATATAGTGGTATAAGCGGCCTGGCAAACGGGTTGGGTACTAAAGTAAATGCTACCAATTTAAGCAGTGGAAACTTCTCTGCTACTTTAACAGGACTGGTGCAGGGAGGTAAATATTATTACAAAGCATGGGCCATCAACAATGGTGGTATCGCTTATGGTGCAGAGCAAAGCTTTACGCTGGGTAGCATACCTTCTGGCTTTGTAATTTACAATAACCCGATAAAGCGTGGCGGTAACCTCCACTATACTTACAAAGGAATTAAACCAGGTCACTACCAGGTACAGATCCTTAACAGCCTGGGCCAGTCAGTGTTCCAGCACGAACTGATCATTTCGGTTAACTTTATTGATGACAATTTTGTTATACCATATACTATCGGAACCGGTGTTTACAATTTACGTATCACCAGTCCTGATTTCAGGGATGATAAAATGTTTGCGATCTATTAAGACCGCTACAAATAGTTTTGAAAAAGGCCTCCAAAAAGGGGGCCTTTTTTTAATTGGATTTAAGCTAATTGCCTGTTTATTAATAACAGCTTGTGTCTATAAATAAGTTTTTGTACCTTGTTTTACCGATTAATGAGGCGCATATTTTATACGACCAATCCAATCATTTAACTTCTTTCCAGCACAGTGGGATCCGAAGCTTGGAATTCACGTGACTTGAAGTCGCGG